>Ga0247805_1000054_pt1 | contig 103280 bp, 82 predicted proteins | sample UWRJL044104R1_FD_180930 | JGI IMG/M metagenome (GOLD analysis project Ga0247805, IMG submission 180930) | Plant litter microbial communities from Arlington Agricultural Research Station in Wisconsin, United States - UWRJ-L044-104R-1 | ecosystem: Environmental > Terrestrial > Plant litter >...
CTCTTCGCGGGTTTGCGCGAGGTTGAGCCCCGCGCCCATCACAACGCCGTCGCCCGTCGGCAGCAGCTCGCCGAGCAGCCCCGAGATCTTCGCCCCGTCGACCTGCACGTCATTGGGCCACTTGAGACCCGTGCGTTCCTCGCCATTCGGGACGATGGATGCAACGGCTCGCGCCATGGCGAGGCCCGCGATCAGCGGAAGCCAGCCGTAGTGTGCGAGCGCGAGAGGTTCGCCAGCGGGCAGCACCGGTCGCAGCAGAACGGAGACGGCAAGCGCCGTTCCCGGAGGCGCGACCCACTCGCGGCCGAGACGCCCGCGGCCCGCGCGCTGGTCAGTTGTGACGACCACGGAGAAGTCTCCGCGCTCTGCCGCTCGTGTGCGCAGTTCGTCGTTTGTCGAGCCCGCGTGCGGCAGAAACTCGAGGCTCCGCACCGCCGCGCGACTGAGGGGAAGCTCCATCGTGCAAGGCTAACCGCACAACTCTGTAGACATTCGCCAACGGTTGGGCGGTGTTACTGGCCAGTAGAGTGAAACCCGTGACTGATTCGAACACGACCCCGCCGATTTCCACGACCGCCGGCAAGCTCGCCGATCTCAAGGTTCGCTACCACGAAGCCGTGACAGCGAGCGGCGAGGCAGCCATCGAAAAGCAGCACGCGCGGGGCAAGAAGACGGCGCGCGAGCGCATCAACGAACTCCTCGACCACGGCTCGTTCATTGAGCTCGACGAGTTCGTTCGCCACCGCACCCACGCTTTCGGCATGGAGGCCAAGCGCCCCTACGGTGACGCAGTAGTAACGGGCCTCGGCACAATCCACGGTCGCCAGGTCGCCGTGTACAGCCAGGACTTCACAATCTTCGGTGGTTCGCTCGGCGAGGTCGCCGGCGAGAAGATCATCAAGGTGATGGACCACGCCATCAAGACGGGCGTTCCCATCATCGGCATGCTCGACTCCGGTGGAGCGCGCATCCAGGAGGGTGTTGTCGCTCTCGGTAAGTACGGCGAGATCTTCCGTCGCAACACGCAGGCCTCGGGTGTTATCCCGCAGATCTCGATCGTGATGGGCCCGGCAGCAGGAGGAGCTGTGTACTCCCCCGCGCTCACCGACTTCGTCATCATGGTCGACAAGACCAGCCAGATGTTCGTGACCGGCCCCGACGTCATCAAGACGGTCACCGGCGAAGACGTCGGCATGGAGGAGCTCGGTGGAGCCCTCACCCACAACTCGATCTCGGGTGTCTCGCACTACCTCGCGAGCGATGAAGACGACGCGCTCGACTACGCCCGCGCGCTCATCAGCTACCTGCCCGACAACAACCTCGCAGAGCTCCCGGTCTACGAGAGCGAGGTGGAACTCGAGATCACCGACGAGGACCGCAAGCTCAACACGATCATCCCCGACTCGCCGAACCAGCCCTACGACGTCAAGACGGTCATCGAGCACATCGTCGACAACGGCGAGTTTCTCGAGACCCAGCCGCTGTTCGCACCGAACATCGTTGTCGGCTTCGGTCGCGTCGAAGGACGCTCGGTCGGCATCGTCGCCAACCAGCCGAACGCGATGGCGGGAACCCTCAATATCGAGGCTGGCGAGAAGGCCGCCCGCTTTGTGCGGTTCTGCGACGCGTTCTCCATCCCGATCCTCACCCTCGTCGACGTGCCCGGCTACCTGCCCGGCACCGACCAGGAGTGGACGGGCGTCATCCGCCGCGGCGCGAAGCTTCTCTACGCCTACGCGGAGGCCACTGTGCCTCTCGTGACAGTCATCACGCGCAAGGCGTACGGCGGGGCATACATCGTTATGGGCTCCAAGCAGCTCGGCGCCGACCTCAACTACGCCTGGCCGACGGCAGAGATCGCGGTTATGGGTGGCCAGGGCGCCGTCAACATTTTGTACCGCAACGAGATCAAGGCGGCGGAAGCAGCGGGCGAGGATGTCGCGGCAGTGCGCACGCGTCTCGCCAACGAGTACACCTACAACGTTGCTTCGCCGTTCCTCGCCGCTGAGCGGGGTGAGCTCGATGGCATCATCGAGCCCGCCGCGACCCGCGTCGCGGTGATCAAGGCGATGCGTGCCCTGCGCACAAAGCGCGCAACTCTGCCGCCCAAGAAGCACGGCAACATCCCGCTGTAGCTAGCGCTTCTTTCCGAACGCGCGGGCTATGCCCCACACCGTTACCTTCGACATCGCCTCGTACACAATGGCGCCGCTCATCTTCGACGTGCCCGCGACCCGGTCGTGGAATTCGATCGGCACCTCGACGATGCGGTGACCCGAGTCGTGCACACGCAGCGCGAGGTCGATCTGAAAGATGTAGCCGCGCGAGTGCACGCTGTCGTCAATGACGCTGCGCAGCACCGAGGCCGTGTACGCCCGGTAGCCCGCCGTTGCGTCGCGAATCGGGATACCAAGCGCGAGGCGCGCGTAAAGGTTGGCAGAGCGGCTCAGGGCCTCGCGAGACCGCGGCCAGTCGACGACCGAGCCTCCCTCGACCCAGCGGGAGCCGATGACGAGCGCGACAGCAGGGTCGGCCGCGAGCGCTTCGAGCATTACGGGCAGTCGCTCGGCGGGGTGCGAGCCATCGGCGTCCATCTCGACGACAACGTCATAGCCGCGTTCGAACGCCCACGCGAAGCCCGCGAGGTAGGCGTGGCCGAGGCCGTCTTTCTCGGCGCGATGCATAACAAACACTCGCTCGTCGTTCGCGGCGATCGCATCCGCGAGGTCACCCGTTCCATCGGGGCTCGCGTCGTCGACGATGAGCACGTGCGCCGTCGGCACCGCGGCGAGCACGCGCGCGACGGCCGAGTCGATGTTGAGCGCCTCGTTGTAGGTCGGCATAACAACAAGAACCCGCTGGCCCCCCTCGGCATTCTCAGACGGGACGCGTTCGGGCATGGCGAAAATTCTACCGGCTGGGGCGCGCGGGCCTTCGTCGGTACACTCGGCGTATGAGCGATCCCGACCAGGTTCCCAGCGACATCCAAATTCTCAGCGGCAACCCAACGCCCGCCGATGTCGCAGCGACGTTCGCGGTTCTCACCGCAGCCCTCGAGGAACTTGCCGAAGAAAACGGTCGCGTCACGGCAACCGGGCCGAGCGCTTGGGAACGCGCGCAGCGACCGTTTCGAACCCCGATTACCCGCGGCAACGGCGCGTGGCGCGGGTTCTCCGGCTAGAAACAACTGATTCCGAAGGAATATCTATCCATTTCGTCGGTCGTATGGTGGGCAGACAGACCTTTTGGATCGTGTAACCCGGGCTGTACCCCTAATTTCGCACTAGGAATCCGTGTAGTTACGCGGGATGCAGGCAAGAATCTGGCACTTTTGGCCGGAATTGTCCCCCTGCTGTCCCCCTAAATGACGACTGTGCAGGGCTCCCCCCGACGGCAGTATTGAACGTGCTAGGTGTCTCTCGTATCGAGTTACACCACCAGTTATTAGCCGACTAGGGTAAGCGGGCTAATAATTTGGGGGCGCGTCAGGGCGATATTCGGGTTATCGCCCTGACGCGGAACTTGCGAAGGGCCGGTCATCGACCGGCCCTTCCGCAGTTTCACGAACTAGTTCGTTGCCCGGATCTCGAGAAAGAGGTCGACTTCGTCGTCCTCGTGATCGTCGAGCGGGCTCGTTCCCTCGGCCGTTGCGCTGCGCAGGCCCACGACCGTCACCGCGACTTCCGTCGCTTCTGCGGCCGTTCGCACGATGACGGTGTCTGCGCTCGTCGAGGCGATCGCAGCGGCCACCTGGGCGTGCACACGACCGAGCTCGGAGTCGGAGAGGTCGTCGAGCCCACCCTCGTCAAGCAGGGTGACGACCGTACCCCGGCGCCTCGCGTCGAGCACCTCGCTGCGCACGTCGTCACTGAGCAGGCGTCGACCGCGGATCTCGTCGCGGATCGCACCCTCGAGGTGCAGGCACTCAAGACGCTCCTGGTCGGTCAGTTCGCCGCCGCTGTCCTGGATGCGCCGCAACATCGGCAGCGCGCTCGAGCTCGTCTGCCCGAGGCGGAACTGCCGCTCGAACACGTGCGCCTCCTGCGCCGCCTGCCAGTCGGTCGCCTCGCGTTCGGCGAGCGCGAACCGCAGCGCGTCCTTTGTGGCCTTCGCCATTCCGCTCGACAGGATGTGCGAAACGGCGACCCACGAGATGCTGCCGATGACGCCGAGGCTCGCGAGAGCACCAGGGCCAGCCCAGATGACCGTCTGCACCGACAGGAACGCGATGCCGACCCAGGCGAAACTGTGGCGCCTGCGCGTCGACGTGATCGTCAGCAGGGTGCCGATCGCGGCGACGTACCAGGTGGCGTACCCGTTGCCGCCCTCGCGGTTCGGATCGAGTTCGCTCGAGACGAGAAGCACGATGACGATCGTCACGGCGACGTTGAACGATGCCATCCAGATCGGCATCCGCATCCTGCCCCACGGAAGCAGGCTGACCGTCGTCGCGACGATGTAGAGCGCGAGGGCAACAATCACGGGCGCGATCGACGCGGCGTACGAGAGCGAGTAGACACCGAGAATCACGTGATAGGCCGAGAACGTGATGGCCATAGTCACAACCAGCGCGCGGGGAACTCCGATGTTCACGAGTTCTCCCCGAGCGAGTGACTATCGAGCGGGTGATCTCCGGGCGAGAACTCGCCGAGCGAGCGGGGTTCGTCGGCTCCGATGCGCGCGGGCGGCTCGCCCTTGGGCCAGCGAATCGTGATGACGGTTCCCTCACCGACCACCGAGTCGATCTCTGCGACACCGCCGGCGTTTGCGACGCGCTCGATGATCGAGACGCGAACGCCCATGCGCTCGCTCGGCACGTCGACGAACACAAAGCCTGCGCCGGTGTCACCGACCTCGATCTCGATGCCGCCCGTGTGGGTGCCTCGCAGGGTCAGCCAGCGGCTCACGTCGTCGCTAGTGCCCGCGTGGTGGATCGTGTTGACCATCGCTTGCACCGCCGCCGCGTGTACGGCGTCAGCGGCGAGCGCGGGCATCACCCAGGCTCCGAGTGGCCGCGTGCGCAGCTCAAACTTCGCACCCATGGATGACGCGGCCTCAGCGATGCGGTCGGCAACTGCCGCGACGCGCACCGTGCTGCCGTCGTCCGGACTCACAAGGGCAGCCTCCCGCAGGTGGCCGATCGCGTTGCCCGCCATCGTCGCGGCGAGCGCCTTGGCCTCCGGGGTGAACGAGCGCGCGGCAGACAGCAGGGTTGTCAGCACGCTGTCATGCACAATCGAGTCGACCTGCACACGCTCGACTTCCGTCGCGTGCTGGCGTACGGCAAACGAGTAGCGGTCGAGGGCCGTTGACTGCGCGACATCCACCGCCGCTGCTGCGTTGCGCAGCATCGCGACGATCACTACTATCGCGCCGCCGAGAATGAGTGCGTAGATGGACTCGAGCATTGCCTGCACCCAGTGCTCTGCGCCGCCGGGGGGCGTGATGCGAATGACGCCGTAGGCGATGGTCGCGACGAAGAGGTACAGCGTTGCGATGCGCGTCGAGAAGCCGATTGCCGCCATCGCCGTTGCGACAGTAAGCAACTGGTAGAGCCAGTGGCGACCCGTGCTCACCTCGCCGACGTTCTCGACGGCGAGCGGCCAGGTGACGAGGGCCGCGATGAAGATGAGAGCGACGAGAACCTGAGACTGGCGAACCCGACGGCGCACGAGCGAGAGAACAAACGCTACGAAAATGCTCGCGTAGACGGCTGTCGCAACAATGGCGAGCCAGAGCAGTCGGGCTTCATTGATCTGCGCAACGAACTGCGGAATGCTCTGCAACGCGAAAACCAGGCCGAACGATGCGACGGATCGTGAGATAACCGCCTCGACCTGCGTGCGACTGACCGGCGACCGCGACTGCTTAACAGCGGGGATGCTTCGGAGGGCAGGCGCCCTAGTCGCCATCACTGCCGTCCGGATCAAGACCCGGAAGGATTCCATCCTCGACGGCACGACGCAGAAGGTCGACCTTGGTTGGTGCGGGGCGCCCGACCTCGACGTATTTCACGCGGATGCGGTCGAGATACTCGCGCGCCGTCGAATAGCCGATGCCGAGCTGCTGGGCAGCGAGCTTGAGTGGCAGGCCCGAAGCGTAGAGGTGCAGAATCTCGCGCTCGCGGCGGCCGAGCTGCGCCTTTGCGAAATCACGGTCGGCGTCGATGGCCGTTGCCCACTCGAGGTTGTTGAGCACCTCGCCGCGTGCGACGCTCGCTGCGGCCGCAATGACCGTGCGGGTGGCGGAAGACTTGGGGATAACACCAGCGGCACCAGCGGCGAGCGCCTCGCGCACACTCGCGACGCGGTCGGCGATGCTGTGCACAAGAACAGCCGAGCCGAGAGCCTGAACGCGCTTGACGTTGTCGGTGACCGACGAGCCGTCGCCCAGCGAAAGGTCGAGCACAACAACGTCGCACTCGCGGCCGGCGAGGCCGTTGACGAGCTCCTGAACCGTCGCGGCGGCGAGCAGAAACTGGTAGCCCTCCTCGAGGAAGGCCGACTTCAGTCCGAGCCGCACGGACTCGTGATCGTCTACAACCGCGACACGAACGGTGCCCGTTGCGGCGACGTCGGGCGTCGTCGGGGCTTCCGGCTGCACCATGTTCACTCGTCTCTCACAGGGCCGAGTAAGAATCCCTCGACCTGCCAACATGCTACCCGCTGAGCCGCCGTTACTGGGGCAGGAGCGTCGCGACAGCCTCAAAGTGGTGAGTATTCGGGAACAGGTCGAACGCTCTCAACCGCTCGAGCCGGTACCCGCGCTCGGCAAACAGACCTACATCGCGCGCGAGAGCGACCGGGTCACACGCGACATAAACAAGCTGCGCTGGATGCAACGCGGCCAACGCCTCGACGACCTGCTTACCCGCGCCCGCCCTCGGTGGGTCGAGCACGATTGTTGCAGCGCGCAGTCGGCTCTTCTCGCTTGCGGTGGCGGACGCCGCGAGGCTCGCAATCCAGCGCTCGACGCGCGCGGTCACCGCGTTCGCGCCAATCCACTCGGCAAGGTTGCCCGCCGCGAAGTCCGTTGCCCGCTCGTCGCTCTCGACCGTTGTGATGTGTGTTGTCGAGCCAAACTTGTCGCCGACAGCCGCCGCGAGCAGGCCAACGCCGCCGTACAGGTCGAGGTTGTGGGCGCGCGGGTCGAACAGGGCGTCGTCGATTGCCTCCTGCACGGCAGCGGTCAGTGTCGACGCGGCCTCGGAGTGCACCTGCCAGAATCCCGTGTCATTGAGGCGGAACTCGCGATCGCCCACAACCTCGGTGATGACGGAGGGCTTCTGCTTGCCGACAACGAGCCGGGCCGCTCCCCCGGACGTACCGATGACATCAACGTGCTCCTCACCGGCGAAGAGCTGCTGCAACGGGGCTGCGACGTTGACAACGTTTGTGGCGAGCGGCAGGCTCGCGACCTCGACGACGTGATGCGAGCGGGCCGCGAACGGTCCAACCCGCCCATACTCGTCGACGTGCAGGCGTACGCGGGTGCGCCAGCCCGTGCCATCCTCGGGGCCGGGCAGCGCGACAACCTCGGCGTCTGCCTCGATTCCGCCCATCCTCTTCATCGAGTCAGCGAGCACCTGGCGCTTGAGCTCGCGCTGGTGGGAAGCCTCGATGTGCCCAAACTCTGCCCCGCCCGCACGCTCGTGCGGTTCACGGTCGATGCTCGCCTCTGCCCAGACGTGCGGCCGACGGTGCTCGCTCGGCTCGAGCACGCGCACGGTCTCCGCGCGCCAGAAGGACTTCTTCGAGTCCTGCGTGACACGCGCGACAACACGTTCACCCGGAATCGCGTCGGAGACAAAAATCACCCGACCGTCGTGCCGCGCAACGGCAACGCCGCCGTGCGCGATGTTGGTAACGTCGAGCTCAAGTTCTTTGCCGGTAAATTCACCCATCGTTCGAGCATAGGAGTTGGCCACGTGCGCCTGTACCTCGCGTCCACATCGCCCGCGCGCCTCGCGACCCTCCGGGCCGTAGGAGTAGAGCCGGTACTGCTGGCCTCCAACGTCGACGAAGAGGCTGCCGTCGCATCCAATTCGCCGCTCACACCGACGGAGATGGTGCTGCTTCTCGCCCGACTCAAAGCCTCCGCCGTGATCTCGCCCGACCTCGATGGCTTCATTCTTGGCGGTGATTCGGCCTTCGAACTCGACGGCGCCGTCTACGGAAAGCCGCACCTTCCTTCTGTGGCGAGGGAGCGATGGATGGCGCAGCGCGGGCGTGAGGGACAACTCCACTCCGGGCACTGGCTCATCGACCACCGCGGCGGGGTGCTCGGTGGAGCCGTCGGCGGCGTCTCCTCGTCGTACGTGCGATTCGCCGACGTGACCGACGAGGAGATTGACGCCTACGTCGCCACCGGTGAGCCGCTCGAGGTCGCCGGGGCCTTCACTATCGACAGTCTCGGGGCGCCGTTCATCAGCGAGGTGCGCGGTGACCCGCACGCCGTCGTCGGCCTCTCCGTGGCGCTCCTGCGCACACTTCTGCTCGAGTTTGACGTGAGTTGGCCGTCCCTCTGGAACCGCGGATTGTAGGGGTCATTACTGCCGCGCGGGGCTTTCTTGTGGCACCTGACCAAATTGGGCGTGCCCCAAGACCAATAAGCTAGGGAACTATGGCTCGAATCACCAAGGTCCTTATCGCTAACCGCGGAGAAATCGCAGTGCGTGTTATCCGCGCCGCGAAAGACAGTGGCATCGCCTCCGTCGCCGTCTACGCCGACCAGGATCGCGACGCACGACACGTCAAGCTCGCCGACGAGGCGTACGCCCTCGAGGGCACCACCTCCGCGGAGACCTACCTCGTTATCGAGAAGATCCTCTCCGTCGCACGCCGCTCCGGCGCCGACGCCGTGCACCCCGGCTACGGGTTCCTCGCCGAGAACGCCTCGTTCGCGCAGGCCGTCATCGACGCCGGACTCATCTGGATCGGCCCGTCGCCCTCGGCTATCGAGCAACTCGGCGACAAGGTCTCGGCCCGCCACATCGCCGAGAAGGTCGGCGCACCGCTCGCCCCGGGAACCCTCAACCCCGTCTCCGGCGCGCAGGAGGTGCTCGACTTCGTCGACATCCACGGCCTGCCCGTTGCCATCAAGGCTGCCTTCGGCGGTGGCGGACGCGGACTCAAGGTCGCCCGCACGCGCGAAGAGATCCCCGAAATGTTCGAGTCGGCAACCCGCGAGGCCATCGCAGCCTTCGGTCGCGGCGAGTGCTTCGTCGAGAAGTACCTCGACGAGCCGCGCCACGTTGAGACCCAGTGCCTCGCCGACGCCTTCGGCAACGTCGTTGTTATCTCCACCCGCGACTGCTCGCTGCAGCGCCGCCACCAGAAGCTCGTCGAGGAGGCGCCTGCGCCATTCCTGACCGACGAGCAGAACGAACTTCTCTACTCGTCGTCGAAGGCGATCCTGAAGGAGGTCGGCTACCTCGGTGCCGGCACCTGCGAGTTCCTCGTCGCGAAGGATGGCACGATCTCCTTCCTCGAGGTCAACACGCGCCTGCAGGTCGAGCACCCCGTGTCAGAAGAGGTCACCGGCATCGACCTCGTGCGTGAGCAGTTCCGCATCGCGCAGGGTGAAGCCATCGGCTACGACGACCCGATCGCTGTCGGCCACTCCTTCGAGTTCCGCATCAACGGTGAAGACCCCGGGCTGAACTTTATGCCCGCGCCCGGCCCGGTCAACGTGCTGCGCTTCCCCGGCGGCCCCGGCGTGCGCGTCGACTCCGGCGTCACAACCGGCGACGTCATCTCCGGCGCGTTCGACTCGCTGCTCGCAAAGCTCATCGTCACCGGTTCCACTCGCGAAGACGCCCTCGAGCGCTCGCGCCGCGCCCTCGACGAGTTCGAGGTTGCCGGACTCCCCACCGTGCTGCCGTTCCACCGCAAGATCGTGCGCGACCCGGCCTTCACCTCGTCGCCGTTCAGCATCTACACGCGCTGGATCGAGACCGACTTCAACAACGACATCGAACCGTGGAGCGGATCGCTCGCCGACGCCGCAGCCCCGGCCGCACGTCACAACGTCGTCGTCGAGGTCGAAGGCAAGCGCATCCAGGTGTCGCTGCCCACAAAGCTCCTGCCCACGGCCGGATCCGTCTCCAACGCCCCGGCCCCCAAGCGCCGCGGTGCCGGCTCGGTCTCCACCGTCACGGGCGACTCCGTCAAGGCGCCCATGCAGGCCACAATCGTCAAGCTCGCCGTCGCGGATGGTGACGTCGTCGTCAAGGGCGACCTCATCCTCGTGCTGGAAGCCATGAAGATGGAGCAGCCGATCCTCGCCCACAAGGACGGCACAATCGCCGGCATCAACGCGGCGGTCGGCACCACGGTGTCGTCGGGGCACCTGCTGCTGAACATCGCCGACTAGGCTCCGGCCGCCCGCACACCAGGACGGGGTTTGACAACCAAGACCGGCGCAGTCGCTCGTCACGGCTGACAAACTGCGTCTTGGACTAGCGCACCCCTGCGGCCCGTAGGCGAGCCCGCAGGAGCGGGACAGATTGCGCAACCGTCCAGTCCCACCGTGCGCAGCCGCGATCCATCGCGCGCAGGTCATCCTCGCGCCATTTCTCGTCGATGAGCGCCTGCTGGGGTGTGCGGCCGCGCAAAAACTCGGGGTCTTCGTACTTGGCTTTTCCGTCGAACTCGCCGAAGACTTTGAACCTGGGCCACCAGAAATCGACCCAGTACTTGCGGCCGCTCGCGCCATATAGTGCGACTTGCAACTCTGGCGGAGTGATGCGCGCGAGATGCATCGTGACCCGACTCAATGACTCGCCGGGACGGTCTGCCTTTCCGTTCGCGAATTCCGCAACTCGGAGCATTCGAACCCGACCATGGTTATACGCCAGTTGTCGCGCTTCGTTCGCCAGGTCTTCCACAGTGAGCAAACCAGTCGGCGCGCCCTCCCGAGGGCGGGCAGAGAGCCGAAGAGCCGCGTCAGCCACAACGACGCCCTGACGAAAGTGGCTCGTGGCCGCAACGTCAGCGACAGTTCGCGCAAGCGTTGTGACGCTAAGACCGGCAATCGAGACGCTCTCCAACTGTTCGCGCGAATGACGAACCAATTGTGACGTTGACGATCCGCCGTTTCGAGCACCGGTGCTAGCGTGCACCCGGTTCGGCCAGGCCGTTAGCCACGGCAGCTGCCATAGTGCGGCGGCCGACGCGTGCGAGAAGAGAAGTTCGTCTTCCGCCAGCGACGCAGCAAGTTCAATGCGCGCAAGATATCGGGCATCGTCGCTCAAGTGCGACCAGAACACCGCGGGCAGGTAGATACCGCGCGCCACTCGAACTAATTCACCGCGCTGCAAACGACGCGCGAGCTCTGCGCGCTCGGTTGACGTCGGGCAGTCCCGGGAGAGGACGAACGGGGTTACGTTTGCGTGTGCGAGAGTCTGCGACATCCACTCATGGTGAATTGTGCGGCGCTCTAGCTGGAATCGCGTTCGACTTCTGTGTACAGCCCGGCATGACCTCGACCTGTGCACTACAGGTGACACCATGATCGAGTTTGATAACCAATGCCGCCCCAGTCGGGCGTCATGGTTGTCAAACGGCGTCTTGGTGCGCCGGGGCAGCTGGCGGGGCAGCTCGCGCGGGGCGGCGGGCTCCGCTAGCGCACTATGTGCATCGCGCGGGCGGCGTCGGTGATGCTTCCCGTGAGCGACGGGTAGACCGAGAACGCGAGCGCGAGCTGGTCGACGGTGAGGCGGTGCTCCACGGCGAGGGCGATCGTTGCGATGAGCTCGGACGCGTGCGGGGCCACGATGACGCCGCCGATGACGGTTCCGGAGCCGGTGCGCGCGAAGAGCTTAACGAACCCGTCTTTGATGCCCATCATCTTGGCGCGCGGGTTTGACGAGAGCGGCAGTTTGTAGATCTCGCCCTGGGCGATGCCATCTTCGATCTGCTTCTGGCTCCACCCGACTGTTGCGATCTCAGGCTGAGTGAAGATGTTGGATGTCACGTTGCGAAGCTCGGTCGGGTTGACGGCGTCGCCCATGGCGTGAAAGACCGCCGTGCGCCCCTGCATCGAGGCGACGGAGGCGAGCGGCATAAAGTTTGTGCAGTCGCCCGCGGCGTAGATCGACGGCACCGAGGTGCGCGCGACGCGGTTGACCCGGATGTGTCCGCTTTCGGTGAGCTGCACTCCGGCGGCTTCGAGCCCGAGTCCTTCGGTGTTGGGGATCGATCCGACGGCCATAAGGCAGTGGGAGCCTTCGACGGTGCGGCCGTCGGAGAGGGTGGCGACGACGCCCTTGCCCTTGACCACGACCGAGTCGGCGCGGCTCTTCGAGAGCACTGTCATGCCGTTGCGGGTGAAGACGTCTTCGATGACACGGGCGGCGTCGACGTCTTCACCGGGGAGCACCTGGTCGCGCGACGAGATGAGCGTGACCTTGGAGCCGAGCGCGGTGTAGGCGGAGGCGAACTCGGCGCCGGTGACACCGGAGCCGACGACGATGAGGTGCTCGGGGGTTTCGTCGAGCGTGTAGAGCTGGGTCCAGGTGAGGATGCGTTCGCCGTCGGGCTTCGCGGTGTCGAGTTCGCGCGGCGAGGCACCGACGGAGATGACGATGGTGTCGGCTTCGATCTCGTCGAAGTCGGTTCCGCCCTTGCCGGGCTTTCCCTTGCCGGTGGAGACGACGATCTTGTTGGGGCCGTCGAGGCGTCCTTCGCCGTGCACGATGCGCACGCCGGCCTTGATGAGCTGGCTCTTCATGTCTTCGGACTGCTGGCGCGCGAGGCGCAGCAGCCGGGCGTTGACCGCGGCGAGGTTGACGGTGACCTCGGGGCGCACGGGGCGTCCGGCGTCGTTGCGCGTGAAGAACTGCACGCCCAGGTCGGCGGCTTCACCAATCGCATTGGTTGCCTCGGCTGTCGCGATGAGCGTCTTCGAGGGAACAACGTCGGTGAGCACTGCCGATCCGCCAACGCCAACACGTTCGACGAGCGTGACCTCCGCTCCGAGCTGGGCTCCCGCGAGTGCGGCTTCGTAGCCGCCGGGGCCTCCACCGAGTACTGCGATTCGCTGTTTACGCTCGAATTCATTGGCCATGCTGCAATTCTCGCAGAGTTATCGAACGCTCATTGTTGCCGCGAATAGAGTTGACCCTATGTCTACGACCCACCCCCTCGACGACCCGTCCGCTGACCCGTTTGAGATTGCCGCGCAAGCCGCAGCCGAGATCGCCGAGAAGACGGGTGTCGACCAGCACGACATCGCCCTGACACTCGGCAGCGGTTGGGCGAAGGCAGCCGATTTGATCGGTGAAACCACCGCGGAGATTCCGGCTGACGAGATCACTGGGTTCTCGAAGCCGGCGCTCGTAGGACACGTGGGGACGCTCCGGTCGGTGCTGCTGCCGAACGGCAAGCGCGCTCTCGTGATCGGCGCCCGCACGCACTACTACGAGAACCACGGCGTGCGACGCGTTGTGCACTCGGTGCGAACGGCTGCCGCGACCGGAGCAACGACGATGATCCTGACGAACGGTGCAGGCGGGATCCGCGAGTCGTGGACCCCCGGCACGCCGGTTCTCATCAGCGACCACATCAATCTCACCGCAGATTCGCCGCTCGAGGGCGCAACGTTCATCGATCTCACCGACCTGTACTCGAAGCGCTTGCGCGACCTTGCCCGCGGCATCGAGAGCGATCTCGACGAGGGCGTGTACGTGCAGTTCCGCGGGCCGCACTACGAGACCCCGGCCGAGGTTCAGATGGCGAAGGCTATCGGCGGACACATCGTGGGCATGTCGACGGCGCTCGAGGCAATTGCCGCCCGCCAGGCCGGCATGGAGATTCTCGGCTTCTCCCTCATCACCAACCTCGCGGCCGGCATCTCGCCGACGCCGCTGAGCCACGCCGAGGTGCTCGAGGCCGGCCGCGACGCCGAGGCCCGCATCAGCGCGCTGCTGGCTCGGGTGGTGGGCGAACTATGAGCCTCGTCGAAGCCGCGAAGGCCTGGCTCGCCCAGGACCCCGACGAGGTCACAAAGAACGAGCTAGCCCCGATCATCGCGGCAGCCGAGAGCGGCGACGAGGCCGCGAACGCAGACCTGGAGTCGCGCTTCGGCTCACGCCTCGAGTTCGGCACAGCCGGCCTCCGCGGCGAGATCGGTGCGGGCTCCAACCGCATGAACCGCGTGCTCGTCTCGCAGGCCGCGGCCGGTTTCGCCGCCTACCTCCTCGCACGCGACCCGAAGCCGAGCGTTGTGATCGGATACGACGGCCGCACCAACTCGCGCGTCTTCGCCGAAGACACCGCGCAGATCATGGCCGGCGCCGGCGTGCGCGCGATCATTCTGCCGAGGCTTTTGCCGACCCCGGTTCTCGCATTCGCCGTGCGCCACCTCGCCGTGAGCGCCGGAGTGATGGTCACCGCGAGCCACAATCCTGCGGCCGACAACGGCTACAAGGTCTACCTGGGCGGGTTCGACGACGGATCCCAGATCGTCTCCCCCGCCGACGCCGCCATCGCCGCAGAAATCGACACGGTCGCGGCGACGAAGAGCGTGCTCGAACTTCCACGCAGCGACGACTTCGAAGTTGCCGACGAAGAGGTCGTGAGCGAGTACGTTCGGCTCAGCGCGAGCATCGGCAACGCGCCATCCACTCTGAAAATCGTGTACACGCCCATGCACGGCGTCGGTTGGGAGACAGCTGCTGCGACCTTCGCGGCCGCCGGATTCGCCGACGTCACTGTTGTGCCCGAGCAGCGTGACCCCGATGCGGCGTTTCCGACCGTTGCGTTCCCGAACCCCGAGGAGCCCGGCGCGCTCGACCTCTCGCTCGCGCTCGCGCAGAGCATTGGTGCAGACATCCTCGTCGCCAATGACCCCGATGCCGACCGGCTCGCGATCGCGATTCCCGGGCTCGACGGAACGTGGCGACGTTTGAGCGGCAACGCTGTTGGTTCGCTGCTTGGATGGCGCGCTGCCGCACGACTCGAAGCGGCCGACGAAGATGGCACACTTGCGGCCTCGATCGTGTCGTCGCCGGCGCTCAAGGAGATCGCGCGCAAGTACAACCACGATTTCGCCGAAACGCTCACCGGGTTCAAGTGGGTCTCCCGTGTCGGGGGCCTCGCTTACGGTTTCGAGGAGGCCCTCGGCTACCTCGTTGACCCGGAGAAGGTGCGCGACAAGGATGGAATAAGCGCTGCCGTCGACTTCCTGTCGCTCGCGTCTGAGCTCAAGGAGGCCGGCTCGAGCATCGCCCAGCACGAGCTCGACTTCGCCGATCGGTTTGGCGCCTACGCCTCCTCGCAGATCTCGTTGCGCGTCAGCGACCTGGCCGAGATCCCGCGCCTGATGTCGCGACTGCGCGCGAATCCGCCGGCTCAGCTCGGCGAGGTGCGCGTCGAGAGCATCGACGACTTCGCCGAGGGCTGGGGAGACTTTCCCGCTGGCGACATCCTGCGGTTCTGGCTCGAGGGAAAGTCGCGCGTCATCGTGCGCCCGAGCGGCACCGAGCCGAAACTCAAGGTGTACATCGACGCGTCGAGCACGACGGGTTCTGCGGCGGAGCGCATCACGGCGGCGCAGGCGAGCGTTGATGCGCTGGATGCAGCGATGCGGGAGTTGCTTGGTGGTTGAGTAGGCCGCTCGCGGCCGTATCGAAACCCGCTGAACGGTTTCGATACGTCGCTGGCGCTCCTACTCATCCAGCGAGGGCGGCAGACGGCCTTTAGCCCAGCGCCGCCTCGAGCTTGCGCGTGAGCTCTTCGGTGTCGAAGTAGTTCTCGATGACGATGACGTCGGCCCAGGTCTTGCCGATCGCCTCGACGAATTCGGCCGAGGTGAGGATCACCTGGGCGTCGCTCGCGACCTCGGCGAGCGATGCGAGGTCGACGGCGACAACGCTCGCATCGATGTCGAGCTTCTTCAGAACCCGTTCGGCGTTGACCTTGAGAATGCCGGAACTTCCGATGCCCGCACCGCAGATCGTGACGATCTTCACGGCTGCACGCCCATAATCGCCTGAACTTCTTCCGCGGTTGTTGCCGCCGCGAGGGCCTGGATCGCGTCCGAGTCGTTGAACACGTTGGCGAGGGCCGCAACCGCCGCGAGGTGCTCACGAGCTGAGGCGATCGCGAGGCCGAGCACAACGCTCACCGGGTCGTTGTGCGGGTGTCCGAAGGCCACGGGTGTCGCGAGCGTCACGATGGCGAGGCCGTCGGTGACGACGGTGGGGCCAGGTCGGGCGTGCGCGAGCGCGAGACCGGGAGCGATGACCACGTAAGGGCCGTGCTCCTCGATCATACGAATCATCTCGTCGGCGTAGGCGGGCTTGGCCGCACCGGAGCGCACGAGTGCGTCACCGGCCAGGCGTACGGCCGCGTGCCAGTCCGACGCCGTGGCGCCGAGCTGAATCGCCTCAGCGGGAAGAGGTGGGAGGGACATGCCTACGCACGCTCGAATCCGGCGCTGATCTGGTCAGCGAGGTCCTCACGGTCTTCGAGCGGCAGGAACGCGGCAGCTGCAGCGTTGAGCTGGAACACCTCGAGGTCGCTGATGTCGTACCCGAAGGTCTCGGCGAGCAGGAAGAGCTCCTTGGAGAGGCTCGTGTTGCTCATCAGGCGGTTGTCGGTGTTGACGGTCACGCGGAAGCCCAGCTGGTAGAGCAGGTCGAACGCGTGCTCGTGCAGCTCGGTGCCCCAGGCGTTTGTCTGCAGGTTCGACGATGGTGCGAGCTCGAGGGCGATCTCGCGGTCCTTGACCCACTGCGCGGTGCGGCCGAGGGTCACGTAGGTGCCCTCGTCGTCTTCGCTCTCGGTGGAGATGTCTTCGGCGATGCGCACACCGTGACCGAGGCGCAGTGCGCGACCGTCGAAGAGCGCGCCCTTGATCGACTCGATTCCGTCGGCCTCACCGGCGTGCACCGTCGCGGGCAGGTAGTTGGCGGCGAGATAGTCGAAGGCGTCGCGCAGGTTTCCGGCGGGGAAGCCCGCCTCGGCCCCGGCGATGTCGAAGCCAACAACTCCGTTGCCGCGGTGGCGCACGGCGAGTTCGGCGATCTCGAGACCGCGGTCCGCGTGGCGCATGGCGCTCACGAGCTGGCCGATACGAATGCTCTTGCCGGTCTCGGCGACGTCGGCGATTCCCGCCTCGATGCCCTCCTGCACGGCCTCGACAGTCTCGTCGAGGGTGAGGCCCTTGGAGACGTGCTGCTCGGGCGCCCAACGGATCTCTCCGTAGATGACTCCGTCGCTGCCGAGATCCTGAACGAACTCGCGTGCAACGCGGAACAGTCCCTCTTTGGTCTGCATCACGGCTGTGGTGATGTCGAAGGTCTTGAGGTACTCAACGAGCGAGCCGGAATCCGACTTCTGTGCGAACCAGGCACCGAGTTCGGCGGCGTCGGTCGCGGGCAGTTCGTACCCGATCTCCGCGGCGAGATCGATGATCGTCTGCGGCCGCAGTCCACCGTCAAGGTGGTCGTGCAGCGAGATCTTGGGAAGTGCGGTGATGGATGCGCCGCTTCCGGGCAGGGGGAAGTCCTCGGTAACTGTGCTCATGCGTTAAATCTACAGGCTGTAGAACTCACTGAGACGTCGAAGTAGGTGAATCCTTCGATTTCGGTACGGCCGTCTCAATCAGCGAGGCGTTAGGAGATGCGCCCGGCGATCAGCGGGCCACCGTCGAGAACCTCGTCGCCGGCGTCACCGATGCGATATGCGCCTTCGAGGGCTTGGATGGCGCGTGCGAACCGTTCGGGCTCGTCAGCGCTGAGCGTAAAGAGGGGCTGGCCGGCCGTAACCGTGTCACCGGGTTTCGCGTGCAGATCGATTCCGGCGGAGTGCTGCACCGGGTCCTGCTTGCGCGCGCGGCCGGCACCGAGGCGCCAGGCCGCGATGCCGAACGGGAGCGCCTGCTGCTCGACGAGAACTCCGTCACGATCGGCAGTCACAACGTGGGTTTCGCGCGCAACGGGCAGCGCGGCATCCACGTCTCCGCCCTGGGCGGTGATCATGGCGCGCCAGGTGTCCATGGCCTGGCCATTTTTGAGCGCGCCTTCGACGTCCGCGTCGTGCGCTCCGGCGAGTTCGAGCATTTCGCGCGCGAGGGCGACCGTGAGTTCGACGACGTCGGCTGGGCCGCCGCCGGCGAGCACCTCGACCGACTCACGCACCTCGTTGGCGTTGCCGATCGCGTTGCCCAGAACAACGTTCATGTTTGTGAGCAGGGCGACGGTGTCGACGCCGGCGTCTTTACCGAGCTGCACCATGGTTTCGGCGAGCTCGCGGCCGCGGGCCGGGTCCTGTAGGAAGGCGCCCGAGCCGAACTTTACGTCGAGCACGAGGGCCGCGGTGCCTTCGGCGATCTTCTTGCTCATAATCGAGGAGGCGATGAGGGGAATGCACTCGACGGTGCCGGTGATGTCACGCAGCGAGTACAGCTTGCCGTCGGCGGGCGCGAGTCCGGAGCCTGCCGCACAGATCACCGCGCCGACGTTCTCGAGCTGCGCGTAGAACTCCTCGTTGCTGAGCGAGGCGCGCCAGCCGGGGATGGACTCGAGCTTGTCCAGTGTGCCGCCGGTGTGTCCGAGGCCACGGCCGGAAAGCTGCGGAACGGCCACGCCAAAGGATGCGACGAGCGGCGCGAGCGGCAGCGTGATCTTGTCACCGACGCCACCCGTTGAGTGCTTGTCGGTTGTGCGCTTCGAGAGGCCGTCGAAGTTCATGCGCTCACCGCTCGCGATCATCGCGAGCGTGAGGTCGCGGATCTCGGTGCGCTCCATGCCGTTCAGGAAGATGGCCATCGTCATCGCGGACATCTGCTCGTCGGCAACGTAGCCGCGCGTGTACGCGTCGATGAGCCAGCCGATCTGCTCGGTGCTCAGCGCACCCTTGTCGCGCTTTGTGCGGATGAGGTCGACAACGTCGAAGGGCTCGATGGCCATGGGGTGAATCCTTTCGTCATCGTTGGTTGAGTAGCGAGCGCCAGCGAGTGTATCGAAACCCTGGATTTCGATACGGCCCTGGCGGGCCTACTCAATCAACAAGTTATTTCGATACGGCCCTGGCGGGCCTACTCAATCAACAAGTTATTTCGATAGGGCCCTGGCGGGCCTACTCAATCAACAAGTTATTTCGATACGGCCCTAGCGGGCCTACTCAATCAGCGAGGTTCGCGTACGCGGCGAGCTGGCGCGGGCCGAACGCGTCGGGCAGCACCTCGTCGATGGTCTTGAAGCCCGAAACCGTCTCGAGCACCATGCCATCCGCGGAGAATTCGTAGAGCAGCTGGCGGCAGCGGCCGCACGGCATCAGGATGTTGCCGTGGCCGTCGACGCAGGTGAAGGCGACGAGCTTTCCGCCGCCGGTCATGTGCAGGCTCGAAACCAGGGCACACTCTGCACACAGGCCGACACCGTACGAGGCGTTCTCGACGTTGCATCCACTAATAATTCGACCGTCGTCGACGAGGGCTGCTGCCCCCACCGGGAAGTTCGAGTACGGCGAGTAGGACTTGCCCATTGCTTCGTTGGCGGCGAGACGCAGGGCGTCCCAGTCGATCTCGGGCATGTGTGCTCCTACTGCTTGATGTACGGCTTGCCGGAGGCCGCGGGGCCGACGACGCGCCCCACGAGTCCGGCGACGGCGATGAGGGTGACGAGGTACGGAACCATCGCGATGAGGTCCGGCGGAATCGACGAGCCCGTCTGGCCTGCAAAGATGCGGAAGTTCTTCGAGAAGCCGAAGAGCAGCGCGGCGAGTGTTGTGAGCCAGGGGTTCCAGCGACCGAGGATGACGGCGGCGAGAGCGATAAAGCCCTGGCCCGCGCTCATCTCGCGCACAAACGCACCGACCGAGCCGAGCGTGAGCGCGGCTCCTCCGAGACCGGCGATCATGCCCGCGAGGGTTACAGCGACAAAGCGCGTGCGGTTGACGTTGATGCCGACCGTGTCGGCCGCGAGCGGGTGCTCACCGACCGCGCGAAGGCGGAGGCCCCAGCGCGTCTTGAACAGGATGTACCAAACGAGCGGCACGAGGATAAACATCAGGTACGTCGTGATGCGCTGGTTGAAGAACACGTCACCGATGACCGGGATGCTTGAGAGGCCGGGGATCGGCAGGAACGGCAGGGTTCCCGGGAAGTTGGTCTCCTGCGAGTTCTCGCTCAGCACCGCGGCGTAGAAGAAGTTCGTGATGCCAATCACGAGGGCGTTGAGCACAACACCCACGATGATCTGGTCAACGAGGTACTTGATCGAGAACGCGGCAAGCACCATCGAGACGAGAGCGCCACCGATGAGGGCGGCGAGCAGGCCGAGCGCGAGGCTGTCGGTGATGCTCGCGACAACCGCCGAGACAAAAGCACCGGCGAGAAGCTGACCCTCGATGGCGATGTTGACAACTCCGACGCGCTCACCGATGACACCGGCGAGAGCTCCGAAAACGACGGGCGTGGCGAGCGCTATCGACCCGGTCAGCAGGAAGACGACGGGGATCTTCGAGCCTGCACCGGTCCACATGATGAGCGAGACGATGAAGATTGCAGTGAAGACGATGACGATCCAGATCGGCACCGGCTTACGGCGGACGGTGAACCAGACGGCGAGGCCCGCGAGGGCAAGCAACAGAACTCCGGCGATGATGCAGATGAGCTGCGACGTGACGGGCACGTTGGGCAGCACAATTGCGTCGTTGGAATCCGACCAGACAACTGTGGCGATGCGGTCATCGCCCGCGATGCCGAAGAAGACGAAAGCGATGACGGCGAGGAATGACAGCACTCCGGCTGTCTTCCAGGCGCGCGGCACAACCGTGACGGTGTGGACAACGGGAACGTCCGATTTGGTTACAGCAGTCACTTCGTCACCCCTTTCTTGAGGGCGCGGGCTCTGCCACGGGCACCGGGAATTTTGGTGGATGCAGCGGGCAGACGGAAGATCGCGCGAACGAGCGGCGGCGCAGCAATGAACAGCACGATGAGCCCCTGCACGACCGCGAGCAGCTCGGGCGCGACATCCGCCACCTGCATTGCCGGTCCGCCTGCCTTCATCGCGCCGAACAGGATTCCGGCGAGGAAGACTCCGCCGGCGTTCGAGCCACCGAGAAGGGCGACGGTGATTGCATCAAAACCGATGCCCGAGTCGATGTTCGGGGTGAAGCCTGCAGTGCGACCGAGGGCTTGATTGACACCGGCGAGTCCGACGAACGCGGCCGAGAGGGCCATGGCCGTGACGTACACGCGGTTGACGTTGATACCGGCGGTCTTCGCGGCGTTCGGGTTGAGCCCAACCGCGCGGAAGCGGTAGCCGAGCGTCGAGCGCTCCATAAGCCACCAGAAGAACACTGTCGCGCCGATGACGAGAATAAAGCCCCAGTGCAGCGAGAAGCCGTCGCCGAGCAGCAGCGGCAACTGGGCGTTGGCGTCCGGCGGGAGGGTCTTCGGAGTTCCGCCTGCGGCCGGGTCCTGAAGTACGGGAGTGCGCATCGCGTAGGTCAGCAGGTAGAAGGCGATGTAGTTGAGCATGATCGTCACGATGACCTCGTGCGCGCCGGTCTTCGCCTTGAGAAAACCGACGAGGCTGCCGAAGGCCGCCGCCGCACCGATGCCGACAACAACGGCAACGATGAGGTGCAGAACGGGCGGCAGGTGCAGCTGGAAGCTGACGAACGCAGCGAAACCCGCGCCGAACAGCAGCTGGCCCTGGCCACCGATGTTGAACATACCGACGCGGAAGCTCAGCGCGATTCCGAGACCGGCAGCAATGAGCGGGCTCGCGAGGCGCAGCGTCTCGGTGAACGGACGCACAACCGCGGTGAAGTCGTTGCCGTTGAGGTTAAGAATCGAGCCTCGGAAGAGCGCTCCGTAGGCATCGCCGACAGCGGATCGCGCGGCGTTCCAGGCATCTGCGGGGCGGGAGAAGATGTACCCGGATGCCTCGATGAAACGCTCATTTGTGAGGATGATGAGGATGGCACCGATGACAAACGCGAGAATGATCGCGAGCACCGTGCGCAGCGGGCTGCCAGCGAGGATGTCGTCGAGCGCGAGGCGCCAGCGCGACTTCTCGCCGTCGTCCTGGATCGCCGGGTTCAGCTCGGTGTCGAGGCCGGGAACAACTGCTTGCTTGTCGTAAGCCTCAGGGGTTTTGTTGCTCATGATTCGATTCCTGCCATCATTTCGCCGAGGCGGGCGCGGGTGGTGTCTGGTGTCACGATGCCGACAATGCGGCCGCGGTACATCACTGCGATGCGGTCGGCGAGGCCGAGCACCTCGTCAAGCTCCGTCGAGACGATGAGCACGGGGATGCCGGAGTCGCGCGTCGCAATGATGCGGTCGTGCACAAACTCGATCGAACCGACATCCAAGCCTCGTGTCGGTTGGGAAGCAATAAGCAGGCGCAGCTCGCGCGAGAGTTCGCGCGCCAGCACAACCTTCTGCTGGTTGCCACCGGAGAGGCGACCGGCGAGGGTTGTTGAGCCCTGCGTGCGAATGTCGAACTCCTCGATCGCCTTGTCGGCGAACTCCTCGAGGTAGTCGAAGCGAATGTTGAGGCCCTTGGCGAAGGGATCGCCGACGCTGCGGTCGAGCATAAGGTTCTCGGCAACCGAGAACTCGGCGACGAGGCCGTCTTTTTTGCGGTCTTCCGGCACAAAGCCGATTCCGGCGTCGAGGCTGTCGCGCACCGAAGCGCCGACGAGCTCGGTGCCGTCGAGCGTCACGCTGCCCTTGACCCCGGAGCGGAGACCGAGGATGGCTTCGGTGAGCTCAGTCTGGCCGTTGCCCTGTACACCGGCGATTGCGAGAACTTCGCCCTCACGAATGGTGAACGTGACGTCGTCGAGCAGGCGGTTTCCCGATTCGTCGAGCACGGTGAGGCCGCTCACAACGAACGACTCGGCGCCCAGCTTTGGCGGGTTCTTCTCGACGCTCAGGTCGACCGTGCGGCCGACCATCAGCGAGGCGAGCTCGGTCGTCGACGACTCGGGCGATGCCGTCGCGACGATCTTGCCGAGGCGGATCACCGTGATGCGGTCGGCGACCTCGCGTACCTCGCGCAGCTTGTGGGTAATAAAGACGATGGAGGTGCCGGCTGCGGCGAGCTGCTTCATGATGACCATCAGCTCGTCGGTCTCCTGCGGCGTCAGCACGGCAGTCGGCTCGTCGAGCACAAGAACCTTTGCGTCGCGCGCAAGCGCCTTGATGATCTCGACGCGCTGCTGTGCGCCCACCGGCAGGTTCTCAACCAGGTCATCCGGGTCGATCTCGAAGCCGAAGCGGTCGGAGATCTGCTTGACGAGCGCGCGGGCCGCGGGCAGGTCGAGAACGCCGACGCCCTTTGTGGGCTCGTGGCCCAGCATCACGTTCTCAGCGACTGTGAAAACGGGGATGAGCATAAAGTGCTGGTGCACCATGCCGATGCCCGCAGCGAGAGCGTCGCCGGGGCCGGTGAAGTTCACGGCCTTGTCGTCGAGCAGGATCTCGCCCTCGTCAGCCTTGTACAGGCCGTAGAGCACGTTCATCAGGGTGGACTTGCCTGCACCGTTCTCGCCGAGGAGACAGTGAATCTCGCCGGGTTCGATAGTGAGGTCGATGTGATCGTTGGCCACTAGTGCGCCAAAGCGCTTGGTGATGCCACGGAGTTCAAGTTTCATCGTTCTCGAATTCTGCCATTTATTCGGGCAAGTGCCACATCTTTGTGGTGAAGCCGCAATTGGATGAGGGGGGCCAACAGGCCGGGACATGAATCGCCGGGGTGGCGTGGGCCACCCCGGCGATCGTGGAGCTAGGTACCACTTAGGAAAGCGGGTCAATGCTTCCGTCGATGATGCCAGCCGAGAGCTCGTCGAGCTTCGCCTTGATCTCGTCTGAGATCTCGAAGTCACCGAACTCGGAGAGCGCGGTTCCTTCGTTGGCGAGGGTACCTACGTACGCCTCGCCGCTGAACTCTGAACCATCAACGAGGTCAGCGATGATGTCGTAGACAGCCGCGGTCATACGCTTCTCGACCGAGGTCAGAACCTTGTCGGCGTACTCGGGGCTGGTTACTGCGATGTTCTTGTCAACACCGATGAAGACGACCGGCTTGCCCGACTCGTCGATTGCCTCAGCGCTAGCGCTGAAGAGGCCACCGGCGACGGGGAAGAGAACGTCTGCATCCTGAGCGATCTGGCCAGCGGAGATGCTCTTTGCACCTTCGGTGTCGCCGAAGCCGTCGGTGAAGTCACCGGTCTTCTTCGTCGGGTCCCAGCCGAGAACTGTAACTGCGGTGCCGGTCTCGGTCTCGTACGCCTTGGCGCCGAAGTAGAAGCCGCTCATGAAGTCGGTGACTGCGTCGATCTGCGATCCACCGTAGGTGCCGACAACCTTTGTCGTCGAGTATGCGGCGGCGAGGTAGCCAGCGAGGTAGCTGGACTGGTTCATCGCGTACTGAACGGGCTTGAGGTTGGTTGCGCCGTTCGACCATCCGTCGATCGTCACGTAGTGCGACTCGGGGTTAGCTTCTGCAGCGGCGTTGACAGCGTCAACGAGGTTGAATCCAACGGCGAAGATGACGTCGCAGTCAGCTTCAACCATCGAGGCCAGGTTCGGCTCGAAGTCTTCGGTGGTGTTCGACTCGGCGTCGGCGGTCTTGATGCCGAGCTCTTCCTTGGCCTGCAGGAGTCCGTCGTAGGCAGCTTCGTTGAACGACTTGTCGTTCCAGCTTCCTTCGTCAGATACTGCACAACCCGTGAAGTCGACCTGGGGTACTTCGGCCTCTTCTTCGGGTGCTGCAGCACAGCCGGCAAGAACCATGGCTGCTGCGCCTACGAGCGCGAAGCCGGCGAGGCTGCGCTTGCGTGTGATTACGTTCACTAGATTTCCTCCAGATGCATGCCCTGGCGATACCAAGGCGGTTGGAACCAGATTACAGATTGTTACAGGGCGTGCGAGTGAACATTTGCCCGGTCAGCGCAGACGTTACAAAGCTGGGACACTCCCGTAATGCGTCGGAAACCGATCAGCGCAGTTCGCGGCTCGGCACGGTCTCGGTTGCGAACAGTCCGGCCAAATAGGTCGAGAAACCCTCGGGGTTCACGCTCTCGATAACGCGGGCGTTATTTGCAACGCCGTGCACTCCCCACGACATCGCCGAATAGCCGCGCGTGAGGTCAGACGCCGTCTCGATATCAACGCCGTACTCGTTCGCCGACGTGATGAGCTCGGGGTGCAGCAGCACAGCCGCACTGAGCGAGTCGGGGTGGGTTGAGCCGGCGATGCCGACGCTCTCGTCAAACTCGAGGGTCGTCGAGACGATGCGCTCGAAGAACGCGGCAAGCGGGGTGCCCAGCGCGCCGATCTCGGCGATGCGCTCACGGGAGAAGACAGCGTCACGCAGGGTGAGCGGCGCCCACGGAATAACGGTGATGTTGAAGCCGGCCTCGAACACAGTCTTGGCGGCCTCCGGGTCAACATAGAAGTTGTACTCGGCGGCAGCGGTGATGTTGCCGCGAGCGTTGTTCGAACCGCCCATGATGTAGAGCGCCTTGATGTTTGTGACGAACGACGGATCCTTGATGGCCGCCATTGCGATGTTCGTGAGCGGCCCGATGCAGACAATAGTGATTTCACCCGGGGATGCCGCGGCCAGCTCGATGAGAGCGTCAACACCGTGCTGGCGCTCGGGCTCAAGGCCCTCGAAGTCCATCGTGAGGCCGCCAGCACCGTCGCCGTGCACGTTCTCGGCGGAGACCCATTCGCGCACCATCGGCCTGCGACATCCAAGGTGTACGGGTACTTCGCCGAGGCGACCCGCGACACTCAGCGTCATCCACGCGTTGAGTACCTGGCGCTCGAAACCGACGTTGCCCGCGACCATCGTGATAGCGCGCAGGTCGGCGACGGGGTCGAGCAGGCCAACGAGGAGGGCGACGCAGTCATCCTGCGCGGTGTCGGTGTCGATGATGAGGGGAATGCGGGTTGTCATGCTGTGGAACTTTCTATTAGAGAACGTCGGTGCGACCGGACAGCTTGAGGGCGTCAACGACGGCCTTCACACGCTGCGCGTTTGCACTCGTAGTAACAAGGAGCGCGTCGGGGGTGTCGACGACGACGATGTCCTGTACGCCGATGAGCGAGATGACGCGCTTGGTCTGGCTGACGACAACACCGCTCGACGAGTCGGAGAGCACACGAGCGTTTTCACCAAGGATGGCGAGGTTGGCCTTGCGACCGCGATTGTGCAGCTTGGCGATCGAGGCGAAGTCTCCGACGTCGTCCCAGTCGAAGCGACCGGGGATCACAACGAGGCGACCCTGAACAGCAGCCGGCTCGGCAACCGTGTAGTCGATGGCGATGCGCTCGAGCACCGGCCAGATGCGGTCGACGACTGCGCCGCGTGCCGGGGTGTCCCAGGCTTCAGCGAGCTCGAGGATGCCGGCGAGCAGTTCGGGCTTCGAACGGCCGATCTGCTCGAGCAGCACGTCGGCGCGCGAGATGAACATGCCGCCGTTCCAGAGGTAGCTCTTGTCTTTTAAGTACGCCTTGGCGGTCTCGAAGTCGGGCTTCTCAACGAATTTGTCGACGAGCATCGCCGTCGAGGCGCCATCGATGTCGAGGTCTCCCCCGCAGTGGATGTAGCCGAACCCGATCGCGGGCTCCGTGGGCGTGATGCCGATCGTCGCAATATAACCGGCGGATGCCGCGGCGACGGCTTGCGCGACGGCGCGACCGAAGCCGACCTGATCGTTGATCACGTGGTCGGCCGCGAACGAGCCGATGATAACGTCGGGCTCCCGCCGAACGAGGATTGCGGCGGCGAGGCCGATGGCCGCCGTCGAGTCTTTTGGCTCGCTCTCGAGAACAACGTTCGGGTCGGTGAGTTTCGGCAGCTCGTGCTCGACGGCCGCGCGGTGCGCGCGACCCGTCACGACCATAATGCGGTCGTCGCCGGAGAGGGGTGCGAGGCGGTCCCAGGTGTCGCGAAGGAGCGACTGGCCGGAGCCGGTCAGGTCGTGCAGGAACTTGGGAGCATCTGCTCGGGACAACGGCCACAACCGGGATCCGATGCCTCCGGCGGGGATAACGCTGTAGAAGTTCGCCATACCAACGTCGGTGTCTTTCATGCCTCTAACCCTAGAGGCACAATCGCGCGGCGCACTCGCGGGCAAAAGTATCTTGAAGTCGAGCTACTTAGGCTTACCTGACCGGCAATGGTCGTGCCTCCGGAATAGACTGGAGAAGTTCAATGACCGAACATCCATCGGCCGCACGCTTCACAAAAAGCGGAGTGGTCCGAATCATCCGCAAGGAGGGTCTGGTGCCGCAAGAATCGGCGGGAACCCTGGCGCAGAAACGTGCCGTTCCCACAATCAAGTCGCCACGTCGACCGGCCGGCACTCTGTACCGTGGCCGCGAAGGCATGTGGTCGTGGGTGCTGCACCGCATTACCGGTGTCGCCATCTACTTCTTCCTCCTCGTGCACATCCTTGACACGTCACTCGTGCGGCTCAGCCCCGAGGCGTACAACGCTGTGATCAACACCTACAAGACGCCGATCATGGGCCTGGGCGAGATTGCCCTCGTCGCGGCAATCGGTTTCCACGGTCTCAACGGACTCCGCATTATCCTCATCGACTTCTGGAGCTTCGGCACCAAGCACCAGAAAGCGATGTTCTACATCGTTCTTGTGCTCTGGGTGATCCTGCTCGCGGGCTTCATCCCGCGCCAACTTATGCACGTCTTCGGGGGCTGAGAACAATGACAACAATTCCCGCACCCCGCACGACCCCGGTCGTCGTCAAGCGCCGCGGCATAAACCTCGAAAAGTGGGGCTGGATCTACATGCGCGCGAGCGGCGTTGTGCTGCTTGTACTGATCTTCGGCCACCTCTTCGTTAACCTGGTCGCCGGTGAAGGCGTCAAGGCCATCGACTTCGCGTTCGTCGCCGGCAAGCTCGCCGACCCGTTCTGGAAGGTGTGGGACACCCTCCTGCTCTGGCTCGCCCTGATCCACGGCGCGAACGGCATGCGCACACTCGTTAACGACTATGCGACGAAGCCGCTGCTGCGTCGCATCTTCCTCGGGGCGATCCTCGCCTCGACTGCCGTACTCCTCTTGCTTGGAACCCTTGTGATCTACACCTTCGACCCGTGCCCCGCGGTAGACCCGAGCCAGCTCGCGCTGCTCCCGAGCTTCTGCCCGGTGCCGTAATGGGAATCGCCCTCGGTACAACCGAGATCGAAGACGGCGCAATCGTTGACGGCGTTCACTACCACCAGCACGACATCGTTATTGTCGGCGCCGGTGGCGCGGGAATGCGCGCCGCCATTGAGGCCGGCCCACACGCATCCACCGCTGTAATTTCCAAGCTCTACCCCACTCGTTCCCACACGGGCGCGGCCCAGGGCGGCATGGCCGCGGCTCTCGCCAACGTCGAGGAAGACAACTGGGAATGGCACACCTTCGACACGGTCAAGGGTGGCGACTACCTCGTCGACCAGGACGCCGCGGAGATTCTCGCGAAGGAAGCCATCGACGCGGTCATCGACCTCGAGAACATGGGCCTTCCGTTCAACCGCACGCCGGACGGCAAGATCGACCAGCGTCGCTTCGGCGGCCACACCGCCGATCACGGCAAGACCCCCGTGCGTCGCGCCTGCTACGCGGCCGACCGCACCGGGCACATGATTCTGCAGACGCTGTACCAGAACTGTGTACGCCTCGGCATCAACTTCTTCAACGAGTACTACGTTCTCGACCTGATCATGTCGAAGGTCGATGGAATCGACCAGCCCAGCGGCGTCGTCGCCTACGAGCTCTCGACCGGCAACCTGCACGTCTTCCAGGGCAAGGCGATCATCTTCGCGACGGGTGGCTTCGGCAAGATCTACAAGACGACGTCGAACGCGCACACCCTCACCGGTGACGGCGTTGGCATCATCTGGCGCAAGGGACTCCCCCTCGAAGACATGGAGTTCTTCCAGTTCCACCCGACCGGTCTTGCCGGGCTCGGCATCCTCCTCTCGGAGGCGGCCCGCGGTGAGGGCGCAATCCTTCGCAACAGCGAGGGTGAGCGCTTTATGGAGCGTTACGCCCCCACGATCAAAGACCTCGCACCCCGCGACATCGTCGCCCGCTGTATGGCGACCGAGATTCGCGAAGGCCGAGGTGGCGGACCCAACAAGGACTACGTCTACCTCGACATCACGCACCTCGAGCCGGCAGTCATCGACGCGAAGCTCCCTGACATCACCGAGTTCGCACGCACCTACCTCGGCGTCGAGCCGTACACCGAGCCCGTGCCCGTGCTGCCGACAGCCCACTACGCGATGGGTGGTATCCCCACAAACGTCGCTGCAGAGGTGCTGCGCGACAACACAACAGTTGTGCCCGGCCTGTACGCCGCCGGCGAGTGCGCCTGCGTTTCGGTGCACGGCTCCAACCGACTCGGTACCAACTCGCTGCTCGACATCAACGTCTTCGGCAAGCGCGCCGGCAAGAACGCCGTTGAGTACGTCAAGACCGCAGAGTTCACGGCGCTTCCGGAGGACCCCGCAAAGGGCATCCGCGACATGCTCCTCATGCTTCGCGACTCGACCGGCACAGAAAAGATCGCCCTGATCCGCAAGGAACTTCAGGACTCGATGGACCGCAACGCCCAGGTCTTCCGCACGGAAGACAGCCTGCGCGAGGTGACTGTTGTCATCGAAGGACTGCGCGAGCGCTACAAGAACATCGCCGTACAGGACAAGGGCAAGCGCTTCAACACCGACCTGCTCGAGGCCGTTGAGCTCGGCTTCCTGCTCGACCTCGCGGAGGTCGTCGTCTACTCGGCGATGAGCCGCAAGGAGAGCCGCGGCGGCCACTTCCGCGAAGACTTCCCCGATCGCGACGACGCAAACTTTATGGTTCACACAATGGCCTACCTCGAGGGTGATGCTCACTCGGCAGATGCGGGAGACCACATCCGCCTGAGCACCAAGCCCGTTGTTATCACGCGCTACCAGCCGATGGAGAGAAAGTACTAATGGCTACTGCAGTTCTCGAGAACAAGCCCTCGGTTCCTGAGGTCATCCCGACCTTCACGGCGACCCTCATCATCCGTCGCTTCGACCCGGACGTTGACGAAGAGCCGCGCTGGGAAGACTTCGACGTCGAGGTCTACGGCACCGACCGTATCCTCGACGCGCTCCACAAGATCAAGTGGGAGCAGGACGGCTCACTCACCTTCCGTCGCTCGTGCGCTCACGGCATCTGCGGCTCCGACGCCATGCGCATCAACGGCCGCAACCGTCTCGCCTGCAAGACGCTCATCAAAGACCTCGACATCTCCAAGCCGATCTACGTTGAAGCCATCAAGGGACTCCCCCTCGAAAAGGACCTCATCGTCGACATGGAGCCCTTCTTCGAGTCGTACCGCCAGATCAACCCCTTTATGATGGCGGGCGCCAAGCCGAAGGACGGCAAGGAGCGCAAGCAGTCCCCCGTTGAGCGCGCACGCTTCGACGACACCACAAAGTGCATCCTGTGCGCCGCGTGCACGTCGAGCTGCCCGGTCTTCTGGACCGACGGCCAGTACTTCGGCCCCGCCGCTATCGTCAACGCGCACCGCTTTATCTTCGACTCGCGCGACGAGGGTGCGGGCGTTCGCCTCGACATCCTCAACGACAAAGAGGGCGTCTGGCGCTGCCGCACGACCTTCAACTGCTCCGAGGCGTGCCCGCGTGGCATCCAGGTGACCCAGGCCATCGCCGAGGTCAAGCAGGCGATCCTTTCGGGTCGCGCGTAACAACCTCAGCTTTACCGAGAACGGCGGCCGCGACATCCGGGCCGCCGTTCTGTATTTAAGGTGTGGATGTCGCGGCTCGCGCTCGGTTAACGCCACAGGGCGGCCGACCGAAGTCGACCGCCCTACTTGGCTAGGTGTTTCGCGGGCTAGAGCTCGCAGTTCTGCGCGAGAGCAGCGGTGGTGCCGGTCTCAGAGATGCCGGTGGTGTACCCGGGTCGCTCCGCAGTGACGATGACCTTGAGCTGGATTCCCGCGTCGCCGGCCGTGGCCGTGTACGTGCTCTTCGTCGCACCCGCGATCAGCTGCTTTGATGAGCCGTCGATCCGGTACCACTGGAACTTGACCGACACGCCATCGAGGCTCCACGTTCCCTCGGTTGCAGTGAAGGTCGAGCAGGTGAGGCCGGAACCCGTGAGCTTCGGGGTTGCGGTGCCGACGATCGTCGGAGCCGCACCCTTTGTCACAGCGATCGGCGCGCTGTACGCGTCATTCCGGTAGGCGCCCGATTTGTTGGCGTCGACTCGTACTGAGATGTCGTCGCCGTAGAAGTCACCGGTGGGGGTGAACTTCGAGCTCGTTGCACCGGGGATCTCCTCGTCGTTGCGCAACCACTGGTAGCTGAGCGTGGGCGAGTTGGCCCACGTTCCCGGGGTTGCCGTGAGCGGAACACCGACAGCACCCGAACCGGTGATGGTCGGCGCCGTGAGGTTCTCGAGGTAGGTGCCTCCGACCAGCCACGAGTACGAGTCGTAGACGGTCGTCTCGTAGCCCGTGCGCTTGTACGTCGTGCGGATTGCAACGTAATTGTTCAGATCTGCCGCCGCCAGCTTGTAGCTCAGCTTCGTCGCTCCAGCGATCGGGGTCCAGCCCCCCTGATCATTCGAACGCAGCCAGACGTAGCTGGTGGTGAAGCCAGTCCGCTTCTCCGCGACAGTTGCCGCGATTGTCTGGCCGACCATCGCGTAGCCGGTGCTTACTGCCGTTCCATTGTCGGGGCCGTAGGCGGCGAGAACGGTCTGCGGTGTGCTCGTGAGAGTCACCTTTGTCGTCTTCGGCGAGTTCAGCGTTACCGTCCACTTGAGCTTCTTACCGACCTGAGCGATCGTCGGGGTGTACGAAACGCTCGTAGCGCCCTTGATGGCCGTCGTTCCGAGGTACCACTGCCAGGAGTAGTCGGAGCCCGAGAAACTGCCCGTGGATTCGAAGTCCACGTACGACCCTTCGAGGGCACGTGGCTGCGACTGCTCAACTTCGGTCATCACTGGCGGCGCGGTCTTCTGCGCGACCAGCACGATGTCCGACTCGGTGTATCCGGTGACGTTGTAGGTCACGCGAACTTCAATGAGCGCGGTCAGCTGGTCGTCACCGGGGGTGTACGACGCCGTTGTGGTGTCGCTCAGCTCGCCGTTGATGTACCAGTCGTAGGTGGTTTCGCCACCGGCCGGCGTGTAGACGCCCGGTGTAACCGTGTAGGCCGAAGCAATCTTGGTGACCTTCGGTGCCGTCTTGACCGTTGCAGGGATGCGCAGGATCGAGATGGGGTCGGTGCCCGCTGACAGGTTCGGGAAGTTGGCCTTCGTGATGTCCTCGAGCAGCACGAGAGACGCGCCGTCGGTCGCGGCATCGGCTGCCGTGACCGTGTAGGTCGTCTTCGTGGCACCAGGGATCTCCTGGAGCTGTTCGACATTGGGGAACTTGAGCGCCCACTGGTAGGCACGCGTGACTCCCGTGACGTCTACAGTCATCGGCTTCGCTGTGAGCTTGGTGCCCACCTTGACCATCAGGGGGCCGTCAGCCTCCGTTGCACCGATTACTCCGAGCTGCGAGAGCGGGGTGATGGCTGTGGCGTTTCCCGAAATCGGGGCAAGGTATGCAGTTGCCGTCTTGTAGCCGGCCTTTGTTCCGGTGATGGCCACCGCGAACTGCTTGCCTGCACCAGTGGCGGGAACCACGAGCGTCGACTTCGTTGCGCCCTTGATCGGTGTCACGGTGCTCTCGCCGAGAATCACCCACTGGTAGGTGGTCTTGACGCCTGCAACCGGCCACTCGATGATTGGTGCCGTGATGGTGGACGAAACAGCGCCCGTGCCACCAATCTCACCGTCGAAGTTGACAGCTGTGACCTCGAGCGCGAGGTCGAGCGTTCCGATTCCAGCAGGAACAACGATGGTGGATGTCGCGTAGCGGGTGCTCGCGAGTGTCACGACCAGCTGCAGGCTCTTGCCCGCATCGGCGAGTGCAACCTTGTAGCTGCTGCCCGTGGCCTTCGCGATCGCTGCCCACTTTGTGCCGGTCTTGCGCTGCCACTGGTAGGTCGGCACGACAACGGATCCATCCGGAGCACCGTAGGAGCCGGTGGCCGTGAGCGTTGAACCGATGACCACCTGCGAGTCAGCGGAGATCGAGCCTTCGCCGGCAGTCACGCCAGCTTCACCGGAGGTCTTTGCGGTTCCCTTGCGGGCAACAACAACTGTTTCGGTTGAAGGAGCGTAGAACTGCTTCGACGCCGTCACGCCAACGGTAATGGCCGACGCGGCGGGAGCCTGAACGAGCGAGAATGTCTCGGCGGCCGACGAGCGACCCTCGATCGTCTGGCCGTCGAGGTACCACGTGTACGACGCGGTCGTGCCGGCGAGCGAGAAAGTGCCCGGGGTGACCGTGTACTTCGTGTTGGCGCCGACCTTCGTTGCCTTGACCGTCGGCTTCTTGACCTGGGTCGGAGCTTTTCCGATTTCAGCGGTGACCGAGTTGTACGAGAGCACAGCCTCCGAGTCGTCGAAACCAGCACGCTGTGCACTGACTCGCGACTGAATCTCGAGGCCGATGTCAGAAGTGCGGATCGTGTACGTCTTCGACGTGGCTCCGGCGACGACTGCACCGTCGACGAGCCACTCGTAGGTGCGGGTTGCCGGGGAGGGGTAGAAGTAGCCGTCTGAGCTGGTCAGAACGCTTCCGGGGGTAACCGTGTTGCCGGAAACCTCAGGAGAGCCGTCGTTCTCGACCTGGCCGCCACTGATGATCGTCACTCCGTCGGAGTAGTCGACAGCGCTCTGGTACGCGGCGCTGTACGGCGAGAAACGGTTGTTGAGAGTCATCCGAACCGAGATGGTCTTTCCGAGGTCTCCACCACCCGGGGAGAAGGTGTAGCTAGTCGCTCCGAAGATCGGAATTCCGTCTCGCAACCACTGGTAGCTCTGGGCAGCACGGCCGAAGTTCCAGTCGGCGACCGCAACCAGCGGCCTGCCAACACGCTGCGGACCGGCGACCGGCCCATCCCAGTTCTGGATCGACGGGCGCTGGGTGAACGTCAGCGCAGTCTTCGACTCTGCCTGCACAACGAGCGTGACGGCTTCTTCGGAAGCGGTGAACGTTCCACGCTGGGCGGCGAACTCGCCGGCTGTGTCCGACTCGAACCGCGCTTCCCAGGTGTAGTCACCCGGTGCGACGTTGACAGAGAACGCGCCGCTGCTGTTCATTTCTGCGTTGTAGAAGTGCACCTCGTCGGCGCTCGACAGGGAGACCCAACCCTCAACGTCGCTGGTCGCCGGCGAAACGGTACCGGTGACGGTGACGGTGTCGGTGACCGCGATTGCCGGAAGCAGAACCTTGCCCGCAGCCGTCGCCTTACCCGCGGTGACCTTGTAATAGGCAACCTCACCGGAGGGCGAGTAGGTGTCGCCGAGAAGCTGGTTGTTGTCGTAGTAGCTCAGCGCGTAGTAACCGGCCGGGAGCGAGATTGCCGTGAACGCGCCCTTGGCGTTCGAGTAGCCATAACCCGCGTAGTAGGGCGTGCGGCTCGTCCAGTCGCCCGGCGTGCCCTCGAGCTTGATCGGCAGAACCGCAACATCGCGCTTCACAACGCCGGCGCCGTTCGCGACTACGCCCGAGATTGTTCCCGCGGAAGCCAGGGTGCCGTTCGCAATGACCGAAGCGCCCTTACCGACATACACCGGTGCGAGCGAAGAAACGTCGCCCGTTGAGATGTTGAAGTTGCTGGCGAAGCCATTGCTCGGGCTCTGGTAGGTGTCAAAACCAATCTTGTAGCTACCCGGCTGAACGGGCACGGAATAGGCGCCCTTCGCGTTGGTGTAGCCGTAACCCGATGTCACCCAGTCAGTTCCGTTCCACTGGAAGGCGGTGACTCCGACGCCCTTGATGACCTTCTTGGCCGTCGACTTCACTACACCCGTGATTGTTCCGGGGGCAGCGAGAGCAACGGTGATCGCATTGACGCCATTCTCGGGCGAGAAGGTAGTGGCATTTGCGATGGAACCTTCGGCGTCGGCGACAGCTCCACCGAGGTACTGCGCGTAGGTCGTGGTTCCCGACGAAACGTAGAGCGTGTAGTCGCTACCGGTCTCAAGAACTCCGCTGTAGACGCCGGTCTTTCCGGAGACGGGCAGAAGCGTCATCGAGTCGAGGTTGTAGTCCTGCGCGCCACCCTTGACGGGAACGGCCATAACGTAGGCACCCTTGACCGCAACGCCCTTGGGGCTGAGAACAGTCGCGACGACGGATGCAACGCCGGGGAAGTCGAGGTCGGCAGTGACGTTGCCGTCAACACCCGCGAGCGGTGTCGATTCACGCCAGTCGTTTGTTCCGTTGGGCTCACCGTTGTAGTAGTACGCGTCGACCTGGTCGTTCGGGTGGTCATAGACGATGTCGTAGTCGTCAGGCGCGATGCCGGGGAACGAGAAGAACCCGCTGGCGTCGGTCGTTGCGTCAAGGATCGGTCCGGTGGATCGGGGAGCTGCTTCGACAACCACGCCCGCGAGAGGCGTTCCGCCCTCGGTCACGTGGCCCGACAGGGTGAAGCCCGTGCCGAGTTCAATGGGATCGAGGGTTACCGGCGTAGAACCAACGGTAACGATGCTCGCCGTGCGTGCCGAGGCCTTGTTGTTGTACCACTCGCCGTACACACCATCGATTTCTTCCTCGTCGGTGTAGACCTGCACCTTGTAGTCTGCGGCACCGATGCCGGAGATCGAGTAGCTGCCGTTTGTGGCGACAGGCGCGCCAAGGTAAGTGCTCTGCGAGTCGTCAATGGCTCCGGAGGAGTCGACCGATGTCACCTTTACGTGTACACCCTCGGTGTACTCGAAGCCCTCGGGGAAGGTCACCGAGCCGGTGAGGGTTGTCGCACCGACGAAACTGCCGATTGTTGTGTTTTCGCCACCGACCGTGATGGTCTCTGTCGGTGCCGAGCTGATCGTTGTGTAGCCGTCGCCGTAGACGGTGCCCACCCAGTCGGTGTTGCTGTACTGCGAGTACGCGAACACGTACTGGCCGGGGCGCAGGTTGCCGAGTTCGAATGCACTCGAAAGCTCTTCGCCGTTGTTTGTCCAGCCGTTGCCCTCAAGGTCCCAGGTGTGTCCCTCACCCGCGATGGCCGGCGAGTAACGGTAGGCCGTCACGCTCTCGGCGCCGTCCCACAGCTCGTCGGACGGGTTGTTGATCGTTCCGGCGACAGTCGCGCCCTGGTTCAGCGTCGCCGTAAGGCTTGTGCTCGCCTTGGTCAGAACGGTCGCCTGCGCCAGGTTGAAGTCGCTGAGAAGCGCCGTCGACGAACCAGCGAGGTAGCCGCCCGTGAAGCTGCCCTCAGTGGATTTGACCTTTACGGCGTACTGGAGGCCCTGCTGTAGCCCGTCGAATGTGACCTTTCCGGTCTCGTCGGTGAAATTGTTTCCCTGGAACCAGGCGTAATCGCCGTTCTGAATCTCGTACACGCTGACGTCGGCGTTGGCAACGACCGCTTCGCCGGTTGTAACTGTCACTGTGATCGCGGCGTCATCGCCGGTTGCCGCAGTGGCGACCGAAGTCATTCCGGTCGCAAGGAGAGCACCCGCAACGAGGGCAACGATGCCTCCCGTGAGTGCCTTGCGCACACGCGCAAAGAGGGGGGACGGCTGAGCTGACTGCGTGTTCACAAAGACTCCGGAGCTAGAACAAAGAACGGGCAGTTAAGTGTGCCGATCGGCTTCTCAGGGTCTTTAGGGGTAAAACCCTGAACTTTAAGGGTTTCTGGGAGTTAAACGCCGGTGGGGGTAGCAAATCGGGTGATTTGCTACCCCCATCTGTGGGGCGTTATGCCGATAGGGCTACTTGATGGCCTTCGATGCCGCGGACGTTGCGATCCCCGTCGCGTACCCGGTGCGCGTTGCAGTGACCACAACCGTGAGCTTTGCCGAGACGTCGGCCGAGGTGAGTTCGTAGCTGCGCGAGGTTGCGTCCGCGACATCCACCCCATTGCGCTTCCATTGGTACGTGAAGGTGAGGCCATCGATGTTCCAGATTCCCGTCGAAGCGGTCAGGGTCGAGCCGCTCGTGAGGGTTCCCGTGATTTTTGGTGCGTTTTTGGATGTCGCAACCGGCGCCGCGCCGACTCCGACCTTTACGCCGCGAGGTTCAACCGTGACGGGCAGGTTGCCGGATTTGCTGGCGGTGACGCGCACGCTGAGTTCCTTGCCGAAGTACGACGGCAGCAGCGAGATGCTCGCCTTCGTGGCCCCAGGCAGAATCACGTCATCGAGCAGCCACTGGTAGGCAAGCTTCGCGCCCGGTGTGTTTGTGGTGCCCGCGTTCACCTTGAGCGTTGTGCCAACGGCGCCGGATCCCGCAACGGTCGGGTCGGTCGTGAACTCGAGCGGGCTGCTGTAGGCAACCGCCTGGCTCGCGCTGCCGATCTCTGCAAACCAGTAGCCGGCCTTCGTCGCCGAAACGCGCACGCGCAGCTGTTTGCCCGCATCGCTCGCCGTCGCCGTGTAGCTCGGCTTTGTTGCCTTGGCGATGTTCGACCAGGTTGTTCCGTCGGCGCTCGACTGCCACTGGTAGGCAACCTTGAGGCCGGCGACATCCCAGGTCACGGGTGACAGGGTCGCCTTCGCGCCCGGCTTGAGACCACCCGCGACGCTGAAGGTCACGGGCTGGGTGGTCTCGGGTGCGGGCTTGAGCGTGATCGTTGTTGTCGCGCTTGTGAAGGTTGCGGTCGGGTAGAGCGGTGACTTCGACACGACCCGCACGCTGATCTGCTTGCCGAGGAGAGCTTCCGTCGCCGGCAGGGTGGCCTTCGTTGCGCCCTTGATGGCCTTGCCACCCGAGAGCCACTGGTAGCTCAGGGTTGCGAGTGCGTCGGGGCCACCCGAGTAGGTGAACGGGTTGGCGATGGTGAGCGCTCCCCCAAACTCACGGCTGCCGATGGCGGGCGTGCCCATTGTCGGCAGCGGTCCCTGCTGAACGGCGAGGGTTGTCACGGCCGAGACGTAGCCGGCGAGCTCGTAGGTGACTACTGCGCGCACCGCCTTGCCGGGCTGGCTGGGCGTAAAGGAGTCACCCGTTACGACGCTCGTCTGGTCGGCGAACCACTCGATGCTCGTTGTGCCGCCGGCTACCGAGTAGGCACCCGGAGTGACGCTGAAGGTGCTGCCCGACTTCACGAGCTTCGGAGCGAGCGTCGCCGTGAGCTTCACGAGCTCCGGCTCTCTCACCGTGACGGGCGACGAGACTGCGAAGCCGTCGTCGTAGCCGGTCTCGAGTCCGCGGATCACAACGGCGATCTTCGAGCCGAGCGGAGCGCTGCTCGGAACAACGAGTGTCGAACCCGTGGCACCGGCGATGAGCTCGGGCGTGGTCTCCTCGTCTAGGCACGCGGCCTGGCAGAGGTACCACTCGTAGGTCGTTAATACGCCCTTGATCGACCAGGCCGAGGCCTTCGCGGTGAGGGTGCTTCCGGCGACGCCGGTACCGGTGAGAGCAACTGTCGCCGGGTGATCGTGAAGCGTTGTGTCGTTGGCGACGGTGCCCGCACCGAAAGTGAAACTGGCCGGCTCGAAGCGCGGGTTGGTGACGCTGACCGCGACGCTGAGCGCGGAGCCAGCCTGCACAACCGTCGGCGTAAAGCTCGGCTTGGTCGCGCCCCTGATCGCTATACCGTTGGCGAGCCACTGGTACGCGCGGGCCGCGGGTGTCTCTGCTGCCGCCGAGTAGAGCCAGTGCGACTCATCGGCACGCAGCTCGACTCCAACTGCGGCGATGCCTTCGCTGTGGAGCACGGTGCCGAAGTCGGGGCCGACCGTGATGAACGGCTGGTCGACCGCCACTGGCGCGGCGCCCTTTTCAACAACAATCTGCTGGCTGAAGTCGACGTAGCGCGGGTTGGTGCCCAGAAGGTCGAGGTACACCGAGCGTGTCTCGTCGACCGAAACGTAGAAGGTGTTGCTCAGGCCCTCTTCCGAACCGTCAAAACGCCAAACCGGTGCGAAGGTGTAGCCGGGCTGCGACATCACGGGCGGAGTGAGCGTATACGTGATGGTGTCACCGCTTGTAGAGCTCGTGATCTTCGCGGCGGTCTTCACCTTCGCGGCGAGCTTCGGAACGTTCACCACGTTGCTGCTCGTGGGGTCGCTGTCGGCGTAGCCAAACTTCGATGCGACGACGTTGACTGAGATCGACTTACCGGCGTCGGCAGCAGTGAGCTTGTAGGTCACGCCGGTGTTGGAGATCGGCGTGCCGCCAACGAGCCACGTGTACGACGGGGTGACTGCCGCGACATCCCATCGCCCTGCGTTTACTCGCAGGGTGCCGCCCGCTGAACTGAGCACGGGGGCTGTTGTCGCGGTCGGAGCCTGACCGATTGCGATCGGGCCCGAGAGGGTCGCCGAGTCGATTCGGGTGCCGTAGGTTACGGCGTCGAGATAGACGCGAACCGAGATTGTTGAGTCGAGGTCGATGCCCCGCACCTTGTAGCTCGCGTCCTGCGCACCGAAGATCGGCACACCGTCGCGGTACCACTGGTAAACGCGTGTGACGTCAACGAGTGCGTCAAGCGTCGATTCGGCCTCAGCGGTGAGGGTTGTGCCGATGATCGGGTCGCCGTTGATCGCGACTCCGTCGGTGAACTCGAGGTCGACGCGGTCTGCAAGCTCGACCGACGTCATGAGCCCCAGTTGGGGAACGTTGATCTCGGTGACGAGCGGCAGGTATCCCTCGTTCTCGACAGTGAGCTTGTAGAGACCCGGAACGATACGGGTGAACTTCGCCGGAATGCCCTGGCGCGTTGTCGCCCACAGTGCAAACGTGCTGCCACCGAGAGACTCGATCTTGATCTGGACGTCATTGATCGGAACGCCCTCAGAATCAATCACGTTGATAAGAGCGTCAGTGCGGGACAGCGACGTCGCCCAGGCGAGAGTCGTTGTCGGTGCCTTTGTGACCTTGCCTGCCTTGACGACGAACTTCGTTCCCGTGCGCCAATCGGAACTACCGCCGACGTACTGCTCCGGGTGGCCAAAATCTTCGCCGTCGAAGTTAGGGTCGACAATCTCGACGACGTAGTAGCCAGCCGGAAGACCCGCGATCGCGAAACTACCGTTTGCAGTCGTCGGCCTGCCGGGGTAGCCGGGTCCGAAACCGAGCCCGCCCAGAGTCAGGCTGTCGACGAGAACGCCTCGTGTGCGATCGACTCCCGTGAACCCGCTGACGGGGTTGCCGAGCAAGCGGTAGGCAATCACGTTGAGCCCGGCGACCGTCGCGCCATCGCAGCTGCAACCGTTCGTTGCGAGCTTTCCGGTGATCGAGCCACCGAGGGCAAGCGTCGCGTTCTGCGTGAGCGTGCCGGTCTGACCGACCGTCACAACGGATGCAGTCGCGAGCGTCTCGGCGTTGCCGGAGAACGCCTGAACGTACTTTGAACCGAAGTAGGCGGGGAAGGTCGGCACGTCGACCCAGCCTGTGTCATCGGAGACCAGCACGTAGCTGATCTTGTAACTGCCCGCGTCGACATTCGGGAACGAGTAGGTGCCCTTTGCCGAAGTGAACGCGAGGGCTGCCGGCTGCCAGCTTGAGCCATCAAACCGGAGCAGGGTGACCTCGACGGCCTTGAGCGGCTTCTTGTCTGAGCCAACGACCTTGCCCGCGATCTTCGCGGCGGAGACGACGTTCGCGTCGAGCGACCAATTTCCCGCTGCGTAGTTGAGAACCTTCGCGTCTGCCAGGTTGGACGTGCCGCCGTAGTACAGGGGAAGGGGGATGCTAATGGCACCAACCAGCGCTGGGTAATCGAAGACCAGCACGTAGTCGACGCCCGCCTCGAGATCGAGCAGGTAGCTGCCAGCCTTTCCAGGCACGGGCACTGCCGCGATCGTCGACTCCGGGTTTCCATCGTCCAGGTGCTGCGCGAAGACGTTGAGAGTCGAGCTCGGTGCCTTGCCCGCCTTGGTCGTCAGGTTGACCGTGAGGTGCGCGGCGTCGTCGACCGCGTGCGCGGGCGTGGCGGCGAGCCCCGCCGCCATCAACGCACCAAGAACCAGCGCTATGAGCAGCGCTCTCAGGGCGGAAAACGGACGGGTCAACGTGATGCTGTTCACGGGGGATCTCCTAGGGCAAGGCGGCGCGACAAAGCGTTAGGCACTGTCGCTTTTTGTACGGTACAGGTTCGGGGCTCAAACCGAGCCCCCGCAATCAGGGGGCGCAGTTGGGCAAAACGGCCGAGTCTGTCGAGCGCGCCGAGCCGAGCGCGAAGCCCTCAGCGCTCGCCGTGACGACGACGAAGACTTTCTCGCCGTGTGCGGTTCCCGTGTTTGTGAACGTCGGTGCAGTTTCACCGTCAATCGCGCCGTTCACCGCGCTGTGCCACTGGTACGAGAACGTGGCACCGTCGATGCTCCAGGTGCCGGGTGACCCGCTCAGGGTGGAGCAGCTCGCGATCGTTCCCGTCAGCACCGGAACCTTTGTGGCCGTCGGAGCCGCGCCGAGCACAACCTTCACCGGGCCGAGCGTGGTCACGTAGTTGTCGTAGCCCGCGGACTTCGCGGTGACCTCGACACTCAGCTCGTCGAGGTAGTTCGACCCCGGAACCTTGAAGCTCGCCGTCGTAACCCCCGGCACCACCGCTCCGTTGCGCAACCAGCGGTAGCTCACGGTTGACGTGGTCGCGAACTTCGGCGCCGCGACCACAAGCGTTGTGCCCGCGGCAATCGTGTCACCGGTGGCAAACACCGGGTCGACGATCGGCGTGAGAACACCGGTCGCACTGACCGGAACGCCCGCTGTTGTCTTTGCGACAGTCGAGTAGCCCGTGCGCTTGATCGTCACGGTTGCCCTCAGTTGACCGCCGACCTGGCTCGCGAGCGCCTTGTAGGTCTTTGCGGTGGCCTTCGCGATTGTCGAGAAGGTTGTGCCGTTCGCGCTGTACTGCCACGTGTAGGCGAAGCTGTACGCCGAGCTGTAGCCCGCCGGGCTCGCAGTGAGCACGGTGCCCGGCTTCACGCCACTCGTCGGCGAGAGCTCGACCGCTCCCCCGCTGTCGCCGCCGAGAGCGAGAACGACCGGCAGGCTCGTGACACTCGTTGTTGTGTAGTTGTCAGAGGAGAACGTGCGCCTGACGGTTATCGACTTTTTCAGATACGTGGATGTCGCCACAAACGTGCTGGCCGTCGCACCCTTGATCGCCGTGCCCGCGGAATACCACTGGTAGGTCTCGGTCGTCGTACCGGCGGTCGGTCCCGTGGTGAACGGCTGGCTCGGTGCGACAAGCGTGTCGCCCACCCGATTGCCGGCGATGGCAGCCGGGGCCGGAGCGACGGATGCGCCCCGCGCGACGAGGTAGGTCTCGTTGAACTCTCGTACTCCGTACGCGTTCGTACTGTTGTCTGCGCCACCGCTCACAACCACGGTGAGCTCGAGCCTCTTTCCTGCATCAGCCTGAGCACGCGTGTAGCTCGTGTCTGTCGCGCCCGCGACGACGGCATTGTCGAGCTTCCACTGGTAGGCGGGTGTCGCCCCGGATGGTGCCCAATAACCCCCATTCACCGTGTAGGTGTTGCCCTTCACAGCGAACTTTGGTGCGACGACCTGGAACGGATGCCCCTTGACGATAGGGACAATCGCCGTCTTTGTGACACGGGTCGGGTAGCCCGTTTTGCTCGCGATCTCCCACAGCTGCAGCTGCCCGGTGCCAAGTTGCCAGACGTACTCGTCAGGGGTGTATGTGCTCGCGAGGGCCGTGTCATCAGCCCACCAATTGTTGTCGATGCTGCACATGTTGTAGGTCGGGCAGCTGTTCCATTCGTATCGCAGCTTCACGCCTGACACGTTGTAGATGCCCGGCGACGAAGTGAGTAGCTCGCCGACCATCGCCTTGCCCTCGACGAGTCCCGACGCGATCGTGGGGTCGGTCAGCGGCACAAGCGTTTTCGCCTGCCAGGCGCGCACGATGTTTGAGAAGGAATCCTCGCTCGGCATCGAACCCGCCTTGGTGCCAATGAGGCGCACGCCGAGGTACTGGCCCTCGCGCGAAGCAGGAATCTTGTAGCTGGCGGCAGTCGCGCCCGGGATCGGGGCGAACTGGCTTTGTTCGGTGCAGGTGAAGTCACTGCACGAGTACCACTGGAACGTGTCGACGACACCGCTCGCGATCCAGTCGCTTGTGCGCTTCGCCGTGATCGTGCCGCCGGCGACCTGGTCGCCAGTGATAGCGACGGATGCCGACTCGTTGGCGATCTCGGCAGAAACCTGACCGACCCCCGCCGCGATTTCCTGCGTCGGAACGGGATACGCCGGTGCGGTGCCCGTCACTCGAACGCGCAGTTGTTTGTCGACATCGGCCGCAGCGACCGTGTAACTCGTGCCCGTCGCGCCCGGGATTGCGGCGAACGTCGAACTGGACCCACGCAGCCACTGGTAGCTGAGGGTAGGGAGCACGTCGGTGCCGGGATGCCCGTAGGAGCCCGCCTCGACATCAAGGCGCGTGCCAGCGGGCACGAGTTCCTCGGCCGAAACTGTCTGGCTCGTCTCGCTGATCGTCACCCGCCCGCCTTCGAAGTCGTAAGGCGCGCGAGTTCCCTTACTCGCAACGATCTCCACGGAGCCGTAGGAGTAGTTGTTCTTGCTCGGGTACACGGTTGCGAAAATCGTCGCGCCATTTCGGGTTGCAGCGGTCGAGATATAGCTCGCCGAGGTCGCGCCCGCGACATCCTGACCATCGAGTCGCCACTGGTACTCAAAGACGGAGGGCTTCGTCGACCACGTTCCGCCCGAGACCGTGTACTGCGTGCGGCCGCCGGAGAGCGCCTTCGCTGTGACCTTGGGTGCTGTGGCAAGTGTCGCGGTGCGCAGGTCGTAGAAGACGTCGCCGCTCGACAGGGGCTCAGAAGTCACGTACCCGGGCTTCGAACCGGTCACCTCGACGCGAATACCCTCGGTCTCGTTTCCGGTGACCGTGTAGGTCGCGCTCGTCTGTCCGTCGATTTCCGATGCGCCGACGAACCACTGGTAGTTGTAGCGAACGCCGCTCACGCTCCAGCCGCTCGGCGTCGCGCGTAAAACTGAGCCCGCGTAGACGCCGGTCGACGGCACGATCTCTATGGTGCCGGTCTGGATCTGCCCGCCGACGGTGATGACGCCACTACCCGCGAGCACGGTCGCCGCGACATCCATGCCTGCTTCAAGGTCAACGATCGTCACGCGCACCGAGAGTCGGGCGCCGAGGTCTCCGCTGCCCGCGGTGTAGTTCGCTGCACGGGCACCGAAGATCGGCACGCCGTCTCGCAGCCACTGGTAGTCGAGACGAGTCGTCGACGGGTGATTGGATGTCGCGGCCACGGTGTACGAAGTGCCCACGCTCGTCGCGGTCTCCGCGATCTCCGGTGCTACGACAAAGTCAATGGCGACGTCTTCGACGAGGTCGAAGCCAAACTGGTTGGCCCCCGCGCCGACGCTGATCTGGCCGTACTGCGGCATCGCCGCAGCCCCGTCGATTGTCGCGTTGATCTCCCAGATGTATTCGCCCATGCCGACGTGGCCAGTGGCAGCGCCGTTACTCTCTAGTGCGCTGCTGTCGGCGACGGAGCCGTCGGCATTGCGCAGCGTCAGCGTGCCGGCCACAAGAGCGACCTGGTTGTTCGGTGTGCCCAGCACGAGCTTCTCGGCCGAGGGCAGTTTTGTCTGAGCGACCGTGGCAGCAGTCGTCTTGCCCGCGGTCACCTTGATGACTGTCGGGGCAGCGAGGCCGGTGTACGAGTTGGAAACGTTAGCCGGAAGCTTGCTGTAGCTCAGCGCGTAGTAGCCCGTCGCGAGGCCGGAGAGGCTGAACGCGCCCTTGCTCGTCGACGTCGCGGTGGATGACAGGGGTGCCGCGGCGGTCCACGATGTTGTCGCAGATCCGGTGAGCGCGATCGCGCGCACCGTGACACCGGCGAGAGCGGTCGAGCCGCTTCGCACTGTTCCGGTGATCTTGCCGCCAACGGCGAGCTTCTGGTTGACGGTCGTCGCGGTGCCGTAGTTCACAAACGACGCGGTCGCCGCTGTGATGCTCGCGGGAACAACGTCGACACCCGTCGCCGGCTTGCCTCCCGCGAAGACGCTCACGTAAGAGGGCTGCAGGCGGGTTGTGTCAAAGCGAGTTGTGTACGAGCCGGGCTCGAGGTTGCTGAAGGCGTAGGCGCCCTTCGCCGAGGAAACCACTGTCTTGACGAGCGTCCACTCGGCGCCGTCCCAGGTGAAGAGGTCAACGTCGACGTTTTTGATGGCCTTGCTCTTCGAGGTCAGAACCTTGCCGCTGAGAGAACCGCCGCGCAGGCTGAAGCTCAGGGTGTTTGCACCCGCCGCGATGGTGACGAGTCTGGCCTGGTCGAGCTCGAATGCTCCGCCGTAATAGGTGGACGAGGCGGCGGTATCCACGCGGATCGCGTAGTCGCCATCGCTGTCGAGCCCCGCAAAGTCGTAGGTACCCGATTTCGCAGGGGTCTCGGTCGCTGTGACCGAAGAAACACGGAGGCCGTTTTCTACCCGGATGGCCGTGAGGGTCGCGCCGGTCTGCTTCGCACCGGTCACGCTCGAAACGCTCACGCTCAGCGAGGCATCTCCCGGAGCCGCGAGGGCCGCCGGGGAGATGCCCGCTACGAGCAGCAGTGCTGTAACAAGACTCGCAAGGGAAACAAGCAGACCGCGTTGGGTACGTACGCGAGCTGACGGGATTGCGGTGGCCACGAGGCTCTCCTACGGGAGGCTACGGTCCGTCGCCAAACAACGGTCCCAATTCCCACCTGCAAGTTACCAGCAGGCGGGAAAACCCCGAACGGGGTGGATACCCCCCGTTCGGGGCACTACTGTACTTCCGTATTAGTTCGTTGCTGCGGCTGCGGCACGCGCGTCGGCGGCGGTGTGCGCGGCGAGCGCTGCGGTGGCCTTGGCCTTCGCCTGCTCAAGCGTCACTCCGGCCAGCTCTGCGCGAACGTCGGCGAGCGCAGCGGGCGTCATCGACAGTGTCGTCGCACCGAGGCCAACGAGAACAACGGCGAGCTGCGGGTCTGCCGCTGCCTCGCCACAGATTCCGACCGGCTTACCGGTTGCAACGCCCGCGTCGCCGAGCAGCTTCACGAGACGGAGCACCGCGGGGTGCCACGGGTCCTGGTAGCTCGCAACGGAACCGAGCATGCGGTCGGCGGCGAGCGTGTACTGCGTGAGGTCGTTGGTTCCGATCGACACGAAGTCGCTCAGCTCGGCGACCTGGTCGGCGAGAACGGCGAGGCTCGGCACCTCGGCCATAACGCCGACGGTCTTGAGCCCGAGCTCCTTGCCGAGCTTCACGAAGTAGTCGGTCTCTGCGGCGTCAGACACCATCGGTGCCATCACCCAAAGGTCAGCGTCGGTCGAGTTCTGCGCGTTGACGAGAGCCTGCAGCTGGTCGCGCAGGATGTTCTCCTGGGCACGCAGCGCACGGAGGCCGCGAAGGCCAAGCGCCGGGTTCTCCTCGTGGGCGTCGTTGAGAAAGCTCAGCGGCTTGTCCGCACCGGCGTCGAGCGCGCGAACAACAACCTTCTTACCGGGGAAGTGCGTGAGCAGCTCGGTGTACTGCTTTTCCTGGTCGGCGACGGTCGGAGCCGTCTTCGAGTCGAGGAACAGAAACTCTGTGCGGAAGAGTCCGACACCCTCGGCGCCGAGCGCAACAGCGTCCGCTGCATCCTTCGGCGAACCGAGGTTGGCCAGAAGAGGAATCTTCGTGCCGTCTGCGAGCGCTCCGTCGGTGATGGGGGCCGCAAGCTGAGCTGCACGCTCGGCGATGCGCGCCTTCGCTTCGGCGATTGCCTCTGCACTGGGGTCAACCTCGACGATGCCGCTCGCTGCATCCGCGATAACAATCGTGCCGTCGACGAGATCGAGGGCACCCGTCACGCCAACGAGAGCGGGAATCGACTTCGAGCGGGCGAGGATCGCCGTGTGGCTCGTCGGTCCGCCGTCGCGCGTGATGAGGCCGAGAACCTTGTCGAGGTCGAGAAGAGCGGTGTCTGCTGGGGCGAGGTCGGGAGCCACAAGGATAAAGGGCTCGTCGCTCGTGGGGACTCCGGGCGCCGCGACACCACGAAGGTGCGCGATGATGCGCTGCGAAACGTCGCCGAGGTCGGTCGCGCGCTCGGCCATATAGCCGCCCATCTCAACGAGCATCGCCTGGAAAGCCGCGAAGGCCTCGAAGACCGCGCGCTCACCGGTCGAGCCCGCGTCAATGCGTGCCTTTACGTCGTCGATGAGCATCGGGTCCTGGGCCATCATCGCTGCGGCGGTCAGAACTTCCTGGGCTTCGCCACCGGCTTTTTCGCCCTTGGCGGTGAGGTCTTCGGCAACAGCGGCGAGTGACGCGTGCACCGTTGCGAGTTCTGCGGATGCGTCTCCGGCGTGCTGAGCCTTTTCAGGTTCGGGCAACGCGTCGGGCATCCTCAAAATCGGCCCGACGGCAACTCCGCGGCCGACTCCAATTCCCTGCAAAGTCATCAATTTCCCTCTCGATCGAAGTTGCCTCCGGACAGCCTACCCGCGCCTTCTAAGGTTGAAAGATGGTCTCCCCCGTGCAACAGCGAATTGCCACCCTCGTGGCGCGTGTCCAAAAGCTCCGAGCCGTGCGGGTGTTCACGCGCTATAGCGAACAGCGCGGTCCGATCCTCGCTGCAGGCCTCTCCTACCAGGCGCTGTTTGCAACGTTCGCGGCAATCTGGGTTGCCTTCTCGATCGCCGGCCTCTTTATCCAGTCAAATCCGCTGCTCCAGGTCGCGCTCTTCGACCTTCTCAACACCAACCTGCCCGGACTGCTCAAGAACAGCGACGGCGAGGGTGCTGTCGATCCGGAGACCCTGTTCGAGACGAGTGTGCTCAACATCACGGGAATCATCGCGCTCATCAGCCTCTTCGCAACGGCGCTCGGGTGGCTCGCGTCGGGCCGCGACGCGGTGCGCGCCATGTTTCTCATCGGCCCACTGAAAAAGAACTTCCTGATTTTGAAACTGAGGGATGTCGCGCTCGCCGCCTGCTTCGGCGTTGCACTTTTGCTCTCCGCCGCACTGTCGGTTGCGAGCACCGCTGCCCTCGAGTTTGTGCTCGAGTGGTTCGACAGCGACACAAACGTGTCGCATCTCGCCGCTCGCGTGCTCGGACTCTTTCTGGTGTTCCTGCTCGACACGGTTGTGCTCGGGCTTTTCTATCGCCTCGTCTCGGGCATCCCGATTCCACGGCGCAGGTTGCTTGGCGGCTCGCTGCTCGGGGCCGCTGCGCTCGGAATACTCAAGGCCCTCGGCTCGAGCCTTCTCGGCGGAGCGTCGAGCAACCCCCTGCTCGCATCCTTCGCGGTCATCGTCGGACTCCTGATCTGGTTCAACCTGATCTGCCAGGTGATCCTGATTGCGGCATCGTGGATCGCGGTGGGCATGGCCGACCGCGGCATAGTCGCCGACCCCGCACTCGAAGAGTCGCGCGTGCGTGAGGAGCGCGAAGAAGAGGAACGCATCCGCGCGGAAATCCTCGCGGAGATCGCTGCGCGCCCGAAGCGCGGGTTTCTCGATCGTGTGCTCGACCGCTAGCTCTCTGCTCCCCTTAGCAGCGGTACTTGTGGCTCGTCCACGTGTCGTCGACACCGGCGCCCAGCCAGTTGCTCATCGAGCCCGGGGCGACGCTCGTCTTCGTTCCGGTGTAGTTCGCCTTCGAATAGAAGTCGACATAGCAATCGGTGTTGTTGAAGTATGACGAGACCTTGTTGTTGAGGCTCGCGGAGTACGACGTGTCGTTGCCGCCGTAGTTCACCTGAGAACCGGCCCACCAAGGATTTGTGTAGAGGCAGAGGGTGTTGCATCCATTCGGATACAACTGGTTAGTCGACGCACCGTCTTTCGCTGTCGCGGCGGTTGCGGAAGTAACTGTAAAAGCGACGGCCAGCAGTAGGGCTGCTGCCGCGCGCGGAATTGTTCGGTTCATCGTGGGTCCCCTGATGAGGGCCGCGCCGGCGCCGGGTGTACGGAGGGATCCGTCGTGGTGGGCCTGAAGCGTTAAGGGTTGCACCGACCCAGCGGTGTCACAACCCCTCGATACAATTTGCCCATGACCACGCCCGTTCGCATCGCCACTGTCAACGTCAACGGAGTGCGCGCCGCGTACAAGAAGGGCATGGGCGACTGGCTCGCTGCGCGCGATGTCGACATTCTCGCCCTGCAAGAGGTGCGGGCAACCACCGAGATCCTCGAAGACCTGCTCGGGCCCGAGTGGGACATCCTCCACGACGCCGCAACCGCAAAGGGTCGCGCGGGTGTAGCGCTCGCATCGCGCAAGGCCGCGTCGATCCACCGCGTCGCACTCGGTGCCGACGACTTCGACAGCGCTGGCCGCTGGCTCGAGGCCGACTTCGAGGTCGGCGACTCGATCATCACCGTCGTCTCGACCTACGTGCACTCCGGCGTCGTCGACACCCCCAAGCAAGACGAGAAGTGGAAGTTTCTCGATGCGATGGAGGCGCGGCTTCCCGAGCTCGTCGCCCACTCCCCCTATGCGCTCATCGTCGGCGACCTCAACGTCGGCCACCGCGAGCTCGACATCAAGAACTGGCGCGGCAACCGCAAGAGCGCGGGCTTCCTCCCTCGCGAGCGTGCCTACTTCGACCGGTTCTTTGGTCCGCTCGGCGCAACCGTCACGGGCGCCGACGAGTCGACCGGCCCCGGCCTCGGCTGGGTCGACGTCGGCCGCCAGTTCGCGGGTGAAGTCGAGGGGCCGTACACCTGGTGGTCGCAGCGCGGGCAAGCCTTCGACACAAACACCGGATGGCGCATCGACTACCACATGGCAACGCCCGAGCTCGCGGCAACCGTCAAAAACTATGCGGTCGATCGGGCCGACGCGTGGGACAAGCGCTGGAGCGACCACTCGCCGGTGGTTGTTGACTACCTACTGCCGTAGTTTCCTGCTTGTTGAGTAGGCCCGCCAGGGCCGTATCGAAACTCCTCTGGTTTCGATACGCTCGCTACTCAACCAGCGACAGCCTTGCGTCTGACAGACTTGACCCATGAGTTCTCCCCGCCTGTTCTCCGGTATGCAGCCGTCTGCCGATTCGCTCCAGATCGGTAACTACATCGGGGCGCTCCTGCAGTGGAAAGAGATGCAGGCGACAAACGACGCCATCTTCTGCGTCGTCGACATGCACGCGATCACCGTTGCGCAAGATCCGGCCCAGCTGCGCGAGGCGACACGTCGCACCGCGGCACAGTACATCGCTGCGGGCATCGACCCCGCGACATCCATTTTGTTTGTGCAATCACACGTTCGCGCGCACGCCGAGCTCGCCTGGGTGCTCAACACGCTCACCGGTTTTGGTGAGGCGAGCCGGATGATCCAGTTCAAGGACAAGTCGGCGAAACAGGGCTCAGACAAGACGAACGTTGGCCTTTTCACCTATCCGGTGCTGCAGGCCGCCGACATTTTGCTCTACAACACAAACGTTGTGCCGGTCGGCGAAGACCAGCGCCAGCACATCGAGCTCACGCGTGACCTCGCGAACCGCTTCAACACCCGGTTCGGCGACACGCTTGTTGAGCCCGAGGCGCAGATCCAGAAAGACACCGCCAAGATCTACGACCTGCAGGAACCGACGAACAAGATGAGCAAGTCTGCGTCGGTCGACAAGGGCGTGATTTGGATGCTCGATGAGACCTCGAAGAGCGCCAAGAAGATCATGGGCGCGACCACCGACAGTGAAGGCTCAGTGCGGTTTGACGTCGCCTCCAAGCCCGGCATCTCGAACCTGCTGACCATTTACTCGGCGCTCACGACCCGTTCGATCCCGTCGATTGAGGCGGAGTACGCCGGTCACGGTTACGGCGACTTCAAGAAGGGACTCGCCGAGGTTGTGACGTCGACCTTCGGTCCGATCCGCGCTCGCGCCCTCGAGCTGCTCGACGACCCGGCCGAACTCGACCGCATTCTCGCGTCGAACGCCGACCGTGCAGCCGCAATCGCCGACGCCACGCTCGCGCTCGTGTACGACCGCATTGGATTCCTGCCACGCCGATGACCGCGCCGACGATTCGCTCAACACGGCTGCACCTCGATGCGGTTGTGCCGGGCGATGTCGCGGCGGTGCTCGAGTACTGCGTCGATGAGGAGCTGCAGCGCTGGGTTCCGCTGCCGGTGCCGTACCAACTGTCGGACGCCGAGTACTTCACCGGAACGTATGCGGCTTCAGCAGGCGCGACGTTTGCACTGTGGGCGATTCGACTCTCGCCCGGCGGCCCGTTAGTCGGCGCCATCGAGTTGCGCTTCGAGCCGCTCGGATCGGCGACCGTCGGCTTCTGGCTCGGCAAACCGCACCGCGGCCAGGGCATTATGACCGAGGCCCTCGCGACGATCGTCGAGTATGCGTTCGACCCGCAGGGCTACGACCTCACCCGGCTGCACTGGGAGGCCGTCGCCGGCAACTGGGCGTCGGCAATCGTGGCGCGGCGCAACGGGTTCACCTACGAGGGCACACAGCGGCAGTCGCTTGTCCACCGGACTTCGCGCGTCGACTCGTGGCAGGCATCGCTGCTGCGCGGCGACCCCACGACGTTCTCTGAGGGGTGGCCGCTGTGATCCGCGTTGTGCTTTTCGACCTCGACGACACCCTGTTCGCCCACCGGGCCTCGGTTGCCCGCGGAATCGTTTCGCACCTCGACGCCATCGGCGGCTTCGAGTCGGCCGACCCGGCGACCGTTGTATCGCTCTGGCACGCGCTCGAAGAAGAGCACTACCACTCCTACCTCGCCGGCCGGCTCGACTTCGAGGGCCAGCGCCGTGCCCGGGCACGGGACTTCGCGGCGGCCCACGGCATCTCGCTCGAGGAGTCTGCGGCGGGCGTCTGGTTCGACAGCTACTTCGAGCGCTACCGAGACGCCTGGCACTTGCACGACGACGCCCTTGCGCTGCTCGACGCCCTCGCCGACCGCCGCCTCGGTATCATCACCAACGGCGAGCCCGCCTTCCAGCAGCGCAAACTCGACCAGGTCGGCATCGCCCACTACTTCGAACACGTCGTCGCCTCCGGCTCGCTCGGCTTCACGAAGCCCGACCCGCGCATCTTCTCGCACGCGGCATCCCTGTTCGGCCTACCCGTCGCGGAGTGCTCCTACGTTGGCGACAGGTTCGCCACCGACGCACTCGGCGCGTCCGGCGCTGGCATGCTCGGCATCTGGCTCGACCGCAACTCGTCGGCCTCGGCGGAAGAGCTCGACGCGGCGCGCGAGGCGGGCGTGCGAGTCATCCGGTCGCTCGGCGAGGTGCCGGCGGCGCTCGCGTAGCCGTTTCTACGCGCACCTGAAGGGGGTCTTCCGCGGTGCCGCGTGAACAACTCAGGCAGGTTGCGCGTGACATCCGCCGGCACCCGCGGAAATGCAACGTGCACTGCGCCCGCTCGCGGCGGACTGCCTGAGTTGTTGACGGGCTAGGCCTGCGAAGCATTGCGGTGCATGCGCAAAGCCGTTCGGATCGCCCGCAAGACCAGTTCTGGCTCGAACATAACCTGCTGATAGTCGAACCGAAGCACCGTGTAGCCGAGCGCCGCGAGCCGCGCATCGCGGGCGTAGTCGCGGGTCTGGGCGTCGGGGTCGTCGTGCCACTCGTGCCCGTCCACCTCGACGATGACGCACCCATCGACCACGAAATCGACAGTCCCGATGCCAGCGAAAAGTACTTGGGGCACAAAGCGCAAATGCGCGGCAAGCATCATAAGACGAACGAGCGTCTCGGTGCCTGACTCACAGCGGCCGTCGACGAGATCCCGGATCACGGCGAAGCGCGCTGGTAGACCCGCGCACATGTTGTTGACGTCGAGCACCGTCACTAGTCCTTTGTTGAGCGCGCTATCGATAGCCGCGATCGCGAACGATCGGGGCTGGCACAGCAGCATCTGAGACAGAGCGTCGATCACTCCGACGCAGTCGAGCGTCGCGGACTCCGGATCCATGAGCGGCCGCCAGTGAAGCCTGCACCCTTGCCGATTGTGCGGTGAGAGGCGACGCTTCTTGCTACCGGGAGCACGCAGCCGCGAGGCCCCGTGTCGGAGCCACACGTGCGTTGTGCGTGAGGAGACTGTCCACAGTCCGTGGAGCGCCGCGGCAGATACGCATGCCACCAACCCGCCCACTCGAACCGCTTCGACAATCGACTGCGGCGTGCCTTGCCGCGCGTAGTGACCCCGCCGCACCCGGGTGAGTTCACCCGCGGCGACGGCCGACGCGAGCTGACGATCGGTGTATCCGGCGCGGAGGAGCTGCTGGTGTGTGGCGGTCCAGGAAGTCGACATCGCACGATATTCGGCCACAGCGCGCGACCCTGGGAGCGCCCTCCGGCGAACTGTGGACGGACTCGCGGAAGTTGCCCCTGTGAAGAACTCAGGCAGGTCGGCACCACCCGTCGCTGCGTTCCCCACGTTTCCACGCCGCGCGAGTTGCGCCGCCCAAGTTTTGCCTGAGTTGATCACCAGACCCGACCAGCGGTCACACTGTGACGCGGGAATATCCGCGCCACCAGCACGTTGGATACACTCGTAAGCGTAAGAACGTGCTCCGGGGTCGGTGAAAGTCCGAACCGGCGGTTATAGTCCGCGACCCGCAGAAGCGAAACCCGAGAGGGTGAGGCCGAAGCGGTTGAGCTGGTGAAATTCCAGCACCGACGGTAATGGGTTGGCAACAGCCCTCAGTCCGGATAGGAGGAAGCACGCGAGCCCACCAGTGAGCTCGAACAGGTTTGACGACCGTCGAACCTTCCCGGAGTCCGTCTTCTGAAGAAGACCAGGAATCCGATGACTGACACCGAGCAGGCCATGCGCCACGCGCTGTCTCTCGCCGCGCACGGACCCGCGTGGGGCGTCAACCCGCAGGTCGGCTGCGTGCTGCTCAACGATGCCGGCGAGATTGTCGCCGAGGGCTGGCACCGTGGCGCGGGAACTCCGCACGCCGAGGTCGATGCTCTTTCGAAGGTCTCCAATGCAACGGGGCTGACCGCGGTCGTCACCCTCGAGCCCTGCAACCACACCGGCCGTACCGGCCCGTGCGCCGTCGCACTTCTCGAGGCCGGCATCAGCCGAGTTGTCTACGCGGTCTCTGACCCGGGAGACGCGTCGGCCGGTGGAGCCCAGCGTCTGCGTGACGCCGGCGTCACTGTCGAGGCCGGAGTTCTTGCGGCCGAGGTCGAAGAGTTCATCCACCCGTGGCTTACCGCCGCGCGCCTCGGTCGACCGTTCGTCACTGTGAAGTGGGCCTCGAGCCTCGACGGCCGCGCCGCAGCAAACGACGGCACAAGCCAGTGGATCACCGGAACAGCCGCCCGCCAGCACGTGCACGAGCAGCGCGCGAACGCCGACGCGATTGTTGTTGGCACGGGCACGGTGCTCGCCGACAACCCGAGCCTCACCGCACGCGGCGACGGCGGCGAGCTGATGGAGCACCAGCCGATCCCGGTGGTCATCGGCGAGCGCGCGATCCCGGCGGGCTCGGCGCTCGAGAAGCACCCGCACACACCGATCTTCACCGGTACGCGCGACCTCGGCACGGTGATGAGCGCCTTGTTCGCACAGGACATCCGCCACGTCTTCGTCGAGGGCGGGCCGACGCTCGCGAGCGCGTTCATCGCTGCTGGTCTCGCCGACGAGTACCTCGTCTACCTCGCGCCCCTGGTCATCGGCGGAAGCAAAACCGCGACGACCGACGTGGGCGTCGCCACAATGGCCGACCTCGGTCGTCTCGTAATAACGAAAGTCGAACGCCTCGGGGAAGACATCCTCGTGCGCGCCCGACCGGTTGGAGAAAAGTAATGTTCACCGGAATCATCGAAGAGCTGGGCGAGATCACCGCCTGGCACGAGACGGGCGACGCAGCACGCATCACAGTGCGGGCTCCCCTCGCCGTCTCGGACGCCAACCACGGCGACTCGATCAGCGTCAGCGGCGTGTGCCTCACCGTCGTCGACCAGGGCGACGACTGGTTCACTGCCGACGTCATGGCGATGACCATGGCGATGAGCACGTTGTCCGGTGCCCGGGCACGCAACGCCGTCAACATCGAGCGCGCCGCACAGGTCGGCGATCGCCTCGGCGGGCACATCGTGCAGGGCCACATCGATGGAACCTCGACGCTTCTGAGCATCGACCCGGGCAGCGCCTGGCGCGTGCTGCGCTTCTCGCTCACCACGGAGCTCGCTCCCCTCGTCGCCCGCAAGGGCTCGATCGCTGTCGACGGCGTCTCCCTCACGGTGAGCAACGTCGGCGACGACTGGTTTGAGGTCTCGCTCATCCCCGAGACCCTCACCGCTACAACTCTCGGCGCCCTCGTCACGGGCGACTCCGTCAACATCGAAACCGATATCCTCGCGCGCCACGTGGCGCGCATGACCGAAATGAGCGCCAAGTGAGCCTCGCCACAATCCCCACAGCCCTCGACGCACTGCGCGCGGGCAAGCCGATCATCGTCGTCGACGACGAGAGCCGCGAGAACGAGGGCGACGTCATCATCGCCGCCCAGTTCGCCAGCCAGGAGTGGATGGCCTGGATGGTGCGCAACACCTCGGGCTTCATCTGCGCCCCGATGACCCACGAGATCGCCGACCGCCTCGAGCTGCCCGTTATGGTGCTCAACAACGAAGACGCCCGCGGCACAAACTACACAGTGAGTGTGGATGCAGCGGCCGGCGTTACGACCGGCATCAGCGCGAGCGACCGAGCCCACACGCTGCGGGTGCTCGCCGATGTGGACTCCGAGCCGAGCGACCTGCACCGTCCCGGTCACATCATGCCGTTGCGCGCACAGGACGGCGGCGTGCGCTCCCGCCCGGGCCACACCGAGGCGACAATCGATCTGCTGAAGCTCGCCGGTCTCATTCCGGTCGGAGCTATCTCGGAGATCGTCGGCGAAGACGGCGAGATGATGCGCCTGCCCGGGCTCATCGCACTCGGCGAGCGCGAGAACGTTCCCGTGATCACAATCGAGGAGCTCATCGAGTTTTTGCAGGAGACCCACTGCGACACCGACGTGCCGCTTGCCGTCGAGATCCCCGAGACGAGCCGAGTGATCTTCGAGGTCGAGACGAATGTTCCGACCGAACACGGTTCGTTCCGCATCCGCGCCTACCGCGACCGAATGACCGGCGCCGATCACCTCGCGATCATCCACGGCGACCCGAAGAATGGCGCCCTCGTGCGCGTGCACTCGGAGTGCCTCACGGGTGAGGTGCTCGGCTCGCTGAAGTGCGAGTGCGGCCCGCAGCTCGACGCGGCGCTCGAGCAGATCCAGGCCGAGGGCGGTGTTGTCATCTACATGCGCGGCCACGAGGGTCGCGGCATCGGACTCGTCAACAAGCTCAAGGCCTACCGCCTGCAGGAAGACGGCCTCGACACCCTCGAGGCCAACATCCAGCTCGGTTTCCCGGCCGACGGGCGCGACTATGGCGCGGCCGTTGCAATCCTCGACGACCTGAACATCAGCGAGGTGCGCGTCATCACAAACAACCCCGACAAGCTCAAGCAGCTCGGCGACCGCGGCATCACCGTGCTCGAGCAGGTACCGCTTGTCGTCGGCGTCGGCACCTTCAATGAGGGCTACCTCGAAACAAAGCGCGACCTCATGGGGCACATTCTCCCCGACACCCAAACTCTCGACGAGGCAGTCTTGTCGAACCAGAAAGGAAGCATCGCATGAGCGGCGCAGGAGCACCAGAAATCACAGTTGACGGCACCGGCCTGAGGGTCACGATCGTCGCGGGCCAGTGGCACACCGAGATCTCCGAGGGACTCCTCGCCGGCGCCCACCGCGTGCTCGACGCCTCCGGTGCGACAGTCACAGAGGTGCGCGTTCCGGGTAGCTTCGAGCTCCCCGTCGTTGCGAAGGCCGCGCTCGATGCGGGCGCCGACGCCGTTGTGGCTCTTGGCGTCATCATCCGTGGCGGTACCCCGCACTTCGAATTTGTGTCGGATGCCGCAACCTCAGGTCTCACGCAGGTAGCCCTTTCGACTGGCAAGCCCGTCGGCTTCGGTGTGCTCACGATCGACAACGAGTCGCAGGGCATTGACCGCGCAGGACTTGCCGGTTCGAAGGAAGACAAGGGTGCAGAGGCTGCTGAAGCAGCGCTCGCGACAGCGCTCGTTCTCAGGAGCATCCGCGCCTGATCCGGATAGGGTGAAGCCATGGCAGCTTCGAAGATCCGTGTAAACGCCGGCCGCATCATCGTGGGAATCGCGGGGGTGCTCGCCGTTGTTCTCGCCGGCGGCTTTGTCTGGGTTCAGTTCATTAATTCGTAGGTGAGCAGCGGCGCCTAACCAACAGGCGTAGTGTTGTCTGGTCGCCACAAGCGGCCATGTTCCTGCGCGCCACTCACAAGAGTTCCGGCAGTCGACGACTCCCCGACGCACATCGCGCGTCCGTCGCATCCATTCACGCCATTTTTTCGGAGCCCATTTTTATGTCTGCTGATTCAGCGACCGTCACACCGACCAAGCCGGTCAACCCCCGCTCGCGCGTTATTCTCGCGAGCCTCATCGGCACCTCGATCGAGTTCTACGACTTCTACGTCTACGCGACGGCGGCCGTTCTCGTCTTCCCCATTCTCTTTTTCCCGAACGACAACGCCGTGGCGGCGCAGCTCGCCTCGTTCGCGGCGTTCGGTGTCGCGTTCATCGCGCGTCCGATCGGCTCGATCCTGTTCGGCCACTTCGGTGACCGCATCGGTCGCAAGGGAACCCTCGTGGCCTCGCTGCTCACGATGGGTATCGCGACGTTTATCATCGGCATCCTGCCGACGGCGATCACGCCCGGTTGGGAGCTCGCGGCTCCCGCGCTGCTCGTCGCCATGCGCTTCGCCCAGGGCGTTGGCCTCGGCGGCGAATGGAGCGGCGCTGCCCTCCTCGCAACCGAGAACGCACCCGCCGGTCGCCGCGCGATCTACGGAACGTTCCCGCAGCTCGGCGCCCCGATCGGGTTCATCATTGCCAACAGCGTCTTCCTGATTCTGTCGCTCAACCTCGCCCCGGAGGCGTTCCTCGCCTGGGGCTGGCGCGTGCCGTTCATCGCCAGCGCAGTGCTCGTGATCATCGGACTCTACGTTCGCCTCAAGCTCGTCGAGACCCCGGCGTTCACCGGTGTTGTCGAGCGCGGCGAGGTTGCAAAGCTTCCGCTCGCGCGCGTGTTCAAGACGAGCTGGCGCCCGCTCATCCTCGGTACGTTCATCATGCTCGCGACCTACGTGCTGTTCTACCTGATGACCGCGTTCACGCTGAGCTACGGCACCACCGCGAGCTCGCTCGACGCGGCGAAGGCCGCCGCCGAAGCCAAGGGCGCACCGCTGACGGATGCCGCGATCGCTGCGTTTGTACCGGGCCTCGGTTACACGCGCAACGACTTCCTGATCTTCCTCATCATTGGTTGTGTCTTCTTCGGTATCTTCACCCTCGTCGCAGGCCCGCTCGCCGAGAAGTTCGGCCGCCGCAAGACGCTCATCTACACGACGCTCGGCATCATCGTTTTCGGTGCGCTGTTCGTTCCGCTGTTCGCCGCGGGAACCCCCGGCGTTCTCGGCCTGCTCATCCTCGGCTTCACGCTGATGGGGCTCACCTTCGGCCCCATGGGTTCGGTGCTGCCGGAGCTGTTCCCGACGAACGTTCGCTACACCGGAAGCGCGATCAGCTACAACGTCGCAAGCATCCTCGGTGCGGCAATGGCACCCGCGATCGCGCTTGCGCTGCTCGCGCTCGGCGGCGGCAGCCCCGTGCTCGTCGGCCTCTACCTGAGCGCCGCAGCGGTCATCACGCTCGTCGCGCTCATCATCAGCAAGGAAACCCGCGACATGGACTACTCCAAGTAACTCGCTGGTTGAGTAGGCCGTTTACGGCCGTATCGAAACCAAGGCCCGGGCGTTCGCGCCCGGGCCTTTTTTCGTTGGTTGAGTAGGGCGCTCAGCGCCCGTATCGAAACCGCGCGCCGATTAGTCATCAGTGCTCGCGCACGTTCGGGCGTACTGACCACGTGAGGCTGCACTGTTGGCAATAAGGGACGGGTGGATGTCGCGCCGGGTTTCGATACGGCCCTGGCGGGCCTACTCAACCATCAAGAAGCTAGCGGGCGTACTCGACCACCACGGGCACTTAGGCCAGGAACAGCGCCTTCAACCGCTTCGTTGTGAACACGAGCCCGATGGCGATCATCACGACGTAGTACAGGATGTGGCCGAGCATGGCGACGCTGAGCGCTCCGGTGGTGAGCCCGCGCACAAGCTCGATGCCGTGCCACAGGGGCAGTGCCTGCACCACCCACTGGATCGGCTCCGGGTACACGGTGATCGGGTAGAACGTCGCCGAGAACAGGAACATCGGCAGCATCACGAAGGCGATCCAGTCCATCTGCTGGAAGGTCTTCATGTAGCTCGTGATCGCCATGCCGAGGCTGGCAAAGCCGAACGCGATCAGGAGCACCGCGGGCAGCGCGAGGATCGCGGTCCAGGCGAGGTTGAGCCCGAGCACCTGCATCACGACCATAAAGCCGGCCGCATACATCACCCCGCGTAGGAGCGCGAGAAGGATTTCGCCGAACGCGACATCCAAGGGTCCGAGGGATGTCGACAGCATGCCCTCGTACAGCTTGGAGTAGTTCATCTTGAAGAAGACGTTCCAGGTGGAGTCGTAGATCGCGCCGTTCATTGCCGAGACGGCCAGGAGGGCGGGCGCGATGTAGGCCGCGTACGGCACCTCGGTGCCGGTCGTTGTTGTGACGGTGCCGACGAGCACACCGAGGCCGAGGCCCATCGAGAGCAGGTAGAAGATCGGCTCGAAGAAGCCCGAGAGCACGATGAGGTAGTTGGTGCTGCGCGTCGCGAGGATGCCCCGGCTGATGACCGAGCGCGAGTTGCCCGCGTACAGCGAGCTCAGGAATCGCGACTGGCGAACCGGTGCGACGATCGAGGGTGCGGTGGGAGTGGATGTCACTTGTTGAGCCTCCGCGTAATCACAATCTGTGTGCGCTTCCATCCGAAGACGGCGAGGGCGACGAGAAAGATCACATGCACGGCGGTCAGCCACGCGGGCTCGGGTAGCCCGTAGGCGAAGACCCTGCCGAGCTCGGTGCCGTGCCAGAGCGGCGAGATCCACCCGATCCACTGTAGAAACCACGGCAGCGAGGCGAGCGGAAAGAACGTGCCGCTGAACAGGAACATCGGCGTGATGCCGAAGCGCATGATCATTGCCATCTGGCCCTTGTCTTCTTCGATCGTCGACGTGTACGAGGCCACGATTGCGGCGACGGCGATGCCGGTGAAGCTCGCGCTGAGGATTCCGAGCACGCCGAAACCGGACGGCACCGCGCCGAAGAACAGCATCACAACGAAATAGATTGCCGTGGTCGGCAGGATGCGGGCGAGGATCGCGATGAACATGCCGTTGGCGATTTGATTGCCGGAGAGTGGCGCCGCGTTCATTGCGTAGAAGATCGGGTTCCACTTGAACCCCATCATGAATGGGTACGTGCTCTCCTCGGAGGCGACGGTTACAGCGGCCGTCGCGAGCAGGGCTGGCCCAACGAAGGCGAGGTAGCTGACGGTGCCGGATCCGTTCGGGATGCCCTGCGGAACAAGCGCCGCGAGCCCGACGCCGAGCGCGAAAAGGTAGACAAGCGGGTTGCCGATGCTCGTCGCGATGATTGTCTGGTAGTACGCGCGCTGGCCGCGGATGCGGTGCTCGGCGATGTACCAGGAGCCAAAGCGGCGCGGTTTGATGCCGCCGGCGAGGGCTCTTTCGCGAGCCTCGCTGGTTGAGCCCGTCGAAACCGAGGGAACAGTCATTCGATCAGGCTCCGCCCCGTGAGGCGCAAAAACACGTCTTCGAGGCTCGAGCGACGCACGAGCGACGTGATGGGTTCGAGCCCCGCGTCGGTCATCTTCGCGAGCTCGGCCTCACCGTTGGCGCTGTAGATGAGGATGCGGTCGGGCAGCACCTCGATGCGGTCGCCCGCGTTCTTGATCTGCTCGGCGACGACAGCGTTGCGGTCTGAGCCGAAGCGCACCTCGAGCACTTCGCGGCTCGAGTGGTCACGGATGAGCGAGGCAGGCGAGCCTTCCGCCATGATTGCCCCCTTATCGACGACCACGAGCCTGTCGCAGAGTTGCTCCGCTTCATCCATGTAATGCGTTGTGAGTACGAGGGTCGTGCCCTGTTCTTTGAGGCGGAAGAGCCTGTCCCAGAGAATGTGGCGCGCCTGCGGGTCGAGGCCGGTTGTCGGCTCGTCGAGCAGCAGGATGCGCGGGTCGTTGACGAGGGCGCGCGCGATGGTGAGGCGGCGCTTCATGCCGCCGGAGAGGTCGTCGACCTTCGACTTTGCACGGTCGGCGAGCTGGGCGAACTCGAGAAGCTCGTCGGCCTTTTTGGCGATGACGGAGCGCGCGATTCCAAAGTAGCGACCGTAGACGATGAGGTTGTCGCGAACGCGCAGCTCCTGGTCGAGGTTGTCTGCCTGCGGAACAACGCCGAGCTGCGAGCGAATCTCCGGGCCGTGCTCGTCGGGGTCGAGCCCGAGAATCGATAGGCCGCCGCTCGTGCGCGTTGAGACGGCGCCGACCATACGCATGGTCGTGGACTTTCCGGCACCGTTCGGCCCGAGCAACCCGAAGGACTCACCGGGGGCCACTTCGAATGAGATGCCGTCAACCGCGGCAAAGTCCTTGTACTTCTTGGTGAGGTCGGTTGCGGTGATCACTGGAGCTGGCACCTAACCGAGCCTAGACGCATCCACCGTCATTGAACATGCGGCAAAAGTAACCGGTTCCCCCCTGATGCTGAATGCCACAACGGCCCTAGGCTGAACCATCTTCACCTGCCCACCGACCCGAAAGTGCCCCGTGTCCTCACGCTCCGTCGCCCTCGCCACGTTCGTTGCCCTGGCACTTGTCGGCTGCCAGCCGACTCCGGTCGAGACTCCCGCTCCCCCCGTGGTTGAGGCGCCGTCCCCGCCGGCGACAGCCGAAGAGACACCGCTGCCCGAAGACGCGCTCCTCGCCGTGACCGCGACAGCGACAAACGAGAACGGTGCGATTGTGAAGCTCAGTGCGATCGTGCACCGGTCCCTCGCCTGGGATGACCCGGCCGCCGCCGAGAGCGCCGATCTGATGAGCCAGGTCTGCGACGGATCCCTCGAGTCGAGCGTCTACGACGAACAGCTGTGGTCATTCACGCGAGTGGATGTCGCGGCAGTCCCGGTAGACGGCACCCCCGCCTGGCCTGCCGACTCTGCCTTCCACCTCTTCCCGATTGCCGGCAACGATGCCGTGGCTGCCGACGGCGCCGTTGTGGATGACGAGGAGGTCGATATCGCCACACCGTTCTGCGTGCGCGACAAGCGCCTGCCCGGGCCGGGAACGGGTGTCATCGTGCTCGGTATTGCCGGCGACACAGACGAAGCAACGGCCGCGGGCAACTTCACTCGCTGGGCGAACACGTCGTACGGATTCGACGCGCAAAGCACTCCCGGCATTACCATCACCGATTGCACGTACGCAGTGTCAGACCTCGGACTCGAGTTCAACGGCGAGAACGAGAGCTGGCTGCTCACCAGCAGCCAGACCGCGTGCTTCGTCGGTGCGCCGTCTACCGGCGCCGAATAGCGAACGCCCTGAGCGAAATACTCTCAATGGAGTAGTCACCGCGCGCCCGAACCGGCGCGCGACGGCTAGCGTTGAGCACATGAGTTTTCGGCAATCTGTCAACCAAAGTTGACGCCCGCAAATCTGTCAACTAACGTTGACAACATGACCGGTTCGCTGCACACTCTCGCCGGAGAATCCGAGAGCGAAGATCCCCTCGCAGCCCTGCGCGCCGTCGCAGCCCTGCAGAAGGAAATCGTGCTTCACGAGGCTGCGCTTGTGCGCAAGGCCCGCAACAACGGCTACGGCTGGCAGATGATCGCGACAGCGCTCGGGGTTTCGCGCCAGGCAGTCCACAAGAAGTACGGGCGCGCGTAGCGCCATCCGATAGAAAGCAATCATGTCCTCAGTCACGTCCGCACGCCGTCGCCCCAGCAAAGACGATGGTCCTCGCGCGAGCTTCAAACAGCTGTTGCCGTACCTCTTCGAGAACAAGGTGCTGCTCACCGTCGTCGTCATTCTGAGCATCGTCGGGGCCGCGACATCCCTCGTGCAACCGCTGCTCGTCAGCCAGGTGATCGGCGTCGTCGAATCGGGCGGCGGACTCGGCATCATCGTCTGGGCGCTCATCGGGCTCGTTGTGCTCACCGCTCTGGTCAACGGTTTTCAGCACTACCTGCTGCAGCGCATGGGCACGTCGGTCGTTCTGTCGGCGCGCTACCAGTTGGTGCGTCGGATGCTACGACTCCCCATTCGCGAATTCGATACCCGTCGCACGGGCGACCTCGTTTCTCGCGTCGGCGCCGACACGACCCTGCTCTACGCCGTTATCACCCAGGGGCTCGTTGACGCCGTCGGCGGTGTTCTGCTCTTCGTCGGCGCCCTCATCGCGATGCTGATCATCGACCCCGTGCTGCTCGGTCTCACCGTGCTCGTGATCGCGGTCTCGGTCACGGGAGTCGTCGCACTCTCCGGTCGCATTCGCGTTGCGAGCCGCAAGCAGCAGGAGAAAGTCGGAGATCTCGCAGCCTCCGTCGAACGTGCGATCAGCGCCATCCGAACCATCCGTGCCGCTAACGCCACCGAGCGTGAAATCTCCGCAATCGAGGAAGATGCCAAGGGCGCCTGGACCATGGGCATCCAGGTCGCAAAGATCTCGGCTCTCGTTGTGCCGGTCGCGGGAATCGCGCTGCAGGTGTCGTTCCTGGTTGTGCTCGGCGTCGGCGGCTACCGGGTCGCGAGCGACGCGATCACCGTCGCGAACCTTGTCGCGTTTATCCTGTTCCTGTTTTTGCTGATCCAGCCGCTCGCGTCGGCCTTCGGCGCGATTAACTCGGTCAACCAGGCGCTCGGTGCGCTCGGCCGCATCCAGGAGATCATCGCGCTGCCGTCGGAGAACGAAGACGACGAGCGCCTCACCGCGGATGCCGCCGCAGTCGTTTCCTCGACCGACGCGATCTCGTTCGAGAATGTTGAGTTCACGTATCCGAAAGAGGCGGTCGCGTTGCGCGTAACGGACGACCCCGCCGAGCCCGCCGAACCGACCGACCTCACCGTTCTTCGCGGCGTCTCGTTCACTGCGCCGCGCGGCCAGCGCACGGCGCTCGTCGGCCCCTCGGGTGCCGGCAAGAGCACGGTGCTCGCACTCATCGAACGCTTCTACGACCCGAACGCCGGTGTTGTGCGCCTCGGTGGCGTCGACGTGCGGGCGATCGACCGCGAAGACCTGCGCTCGCAGATCGGCTACGTCGAACAGGATGCGCCGGTGCTCGCAGGAACGATCCGCCAGAACCTTCTGCTCGGCTCCCCCACGGCGACCGACGAACAGTGCATCGCCGTGCTGCACTCGGTCAACCTCGGCGAGGTGCTCGACCGCAACCCGCAGGGGCTCGACGCCGCTGTCGGCGAAGACGGCGTGATGCTCTCCGGTGGAGAGCGCCAGCGCCTCGCGATCGCCCGCACGCTGCTCGCCGCTCCCCCGATCCTGTTGCTCGACGAGTCGACCTCATCGCTCGACGGACTCAACGAGCAAATGCTGCGCGAAGCCATCGACGCGGTTGCCGAGAACCGCACGCTCATCGTGATCGCGCACCGGCTCTCGACGGTCGTCGACTCCGACCAGATCGTTGTGCTCGACCACGGTCGCGTTGTTGGAGTCGGCACGCACTCCGAGCTCGTGAAGTCGACACCCCTCTACAAGGAGCTGGCGAAGCACCAGTTGCTGGTCTAGCCCCACCCCACACCGTCGAAAAGTGCTCCAAGGCTTGGCTCTTGGAGCACTTTTCGACGTAACCGACGTCTGCCGTGTGACGTAGTCGTCGAAAAGTGCTCCAACGCGAAGGTTTTGGAGCAGTTTTCGACGGTAGGGGTTAGGGCGTGAGCGCGTACATCGCCACGGCCGCCGTCGCCGCAACGTTGAGGCTGTCGATGCCGTGCGCCATGGGGATGCGCACAATTGTGTGCGCGGCAGCGAGCGCTTCGGGCGTGAGTCCGTCGCCCTCGGCACCCAGCACAAGCGCCACTCGCTCGGGAGCCGTGTCGGCGAATTCGCGCAACGTCACAGAGTCGTCGCTGAGGGCAAGTGCTGCGACGTGGAAGCCCGCTGCCTCGAACTGCGGCCCCGCGACATCCCAGTCGCCGATTCTGGTCCAGGGAACCTGAAGCACGGTACCCATTGATACTCGGATGGCGCGCCGGTAAAACGGGTCGGAGCAGCGCGGCGTCACGAACACGGCGTCGGCCCCGATCGCAGCAACCGAACGAAAGATCGCGCCGACGTTTGTCGGGTCTGCAACGTTCTCGAGCACAATGACCCGGCGCGAGGTGGCGAGCAACGACTCAACCGAAGGCAGCTCGGGCCGGTGCATCGAGGCGATGATGCCGCGGTGCAGCACGTAGCCGGTGAGCTCTTCGAGAAGTTCACCCGGGCCGGTAAAGATCGGGATGTCGCGGTCACCGACGAGCGCGACAACATCGTCGAGTGACCCGCCGAGGGACAGCACCGAGCGTGGTTCGTGCCCGGCACGCAACGCACGCTCGAATACGATGAGCGATTCGGCGAGGTAGAGCCCGTGCTCGGATCCGCGCGACTTCTTGAGCGCGACATCCGTCAGGTGGGCGTAGTCAGAGAGCCGCGGGTCGGCGAGATCCGCGATGGGGATGATCGGCATTACTCGGCGGGCTCGGTGGTGGCGGGCGCCGTGAAGCTGATGATGCGGTGCCCGTCGAACGTTCCGGTGAGCGCCGCGTGGCCATCTGAGGTTACGTAGTAGCGCGGATCATCGAGGAAGCCATCCCAAATGCGCAGAAGGTAGCGCGGCACATCGGAGACCTCGGCGTAGTCGGTGCCGGCAAGCGGGTCGGGCGCGCCCGCTGGAATAGCGACCTGCGCGACGACCGTAAGCGACTCGTCGTGGGGCAGCTCAGCGTAGGAACCCTCGGGCAGGTCGATGCCGACCTCCAGCTCGACCGCTTGGATCGGCTGCGTCGCGGCGTAGGGCAGGAACGCGGGCAACAGCACCTGGCCGACGCCGAGTCCGCCGGTGACAATCGCGGCGGCGATACCTCCGAACACGAGACCCAAGGCGACGAGCCCCGCAACGATGGGCCAGACGCGGGTGCGGTTGGGCGCGACATCCACCTCGCCGTCAAAAATGTCGGTCATACGGAGGGCACTACCTCGACCCCTGCGGCCTCGAGTTCGACAAGGGCAGCCGCGCTCGAGTCGGCCGCGACACCGGCGACAAGGTTCGTGAGCACGCGCACGTGGCGGCCCGCCGTGACGGCATCGAGCGCGGAAGCCCGCACGCAGTAGTCGGTCGCGATTCCCACAACGTCGATCTCGGTGACGCCGAGCGCGTCGAGGGTCTCGGGTACCGTCGCGCCCGTTCCGGTTGTGCCTTCGAAGATCGAGTAGGCGGGCTTTCCCTGACCCTTCTGCACGTGTACGTCAACGCTCGAAGTGTCGAGAGCCGCGTGGTACTCGGCGCCGTTTGTGCCCGCCACACAGTGCGAGGGCCAGGTGTCGACGAAGTCGGGGGTGCCGTGGGCGAAGTGTCCGCCGTTGTCGTTGTCGCCGTCGTGCCAGTCGCGCGAGGCGAACACGTGGTCGTAGCGCCCGGGGTTCTCGGCGAGCAGCGCTGTTACACCGGCCGCAACTGCGGCGCCGCCCTCGACTCCGAGCGCACCACCCTCGGTGAAGTCGTTCTGCACGTCGATGATGAAGAGGGCGCGAGTCATGGCACCAAGTTTAGGCGCGCGAACCTAGTTGTTCGCGAGGTTGTCACCGCACTCGTAGACGGCAGTTGTGAGCTCATCCATGGCGGCCTTCGCGGTGTCGGGCAGCCCCTCGCGGATGGAGAAGAACGCGAAAGTGAGCACCGTGCCATCCTTCGCCTTGATAACGCCGGCGAGTGTCACGGCGCTCGAGATGCGCCCGACCTTGGCTTTCACCTTGCCCTTCGCTGGCGAGTTCGTAAAGCGTTCCTTGAGGCCGCCGGTCTCGCCCGCAATCGAGAGTGCGTCGTAGACGTACTTGAGGTCGTCGGAATCGCGCACGATCCGCAGAAAATTGGCCATGTCGGTCGGTGCGACGGCGTTGTACTTGCTGAGACCCGATCCGTCGACGATCTTCACGTCGGGCAGCTCGGCGCCGAGGGCCATAATCGCACTCGGGATCGCCTGCTGCAGCGACGACGACGAGCCGTCCAGCCCCATCTCGATCGAGACAACGCGTGCGAGGCTCTCGGCGATCGCCCCATCGCTCTTGTCGAGCATCATGCGCACGAGCGCACTCACCGGTTGGGATTTCACCTCGCCAAGCGTGATCGTGGATGCCGCGGTGCCCGAGCTGATCGCCGGCGCGGGTGTTCCCGCCGCCGTTGCGATGGCCTGCGCGAACGCCTTGCTCGCGCGGCCGACCGGGTCGTCGCTGCGCGGGCTGGTCTGCGCCGTCGGGTCGGCGCGGTCGCCGTCGACCTGCAGCGCCGTCACCTCGGCCTGGTAGCCGTTGGTCTGGTCGCTGCGGGCCCAGCTTTTATCCCAGTTGTCTTTGGGGTTCCAATAGCTCGCGTCAACGATGAGCTGCGTGATCGGAACCTCGGGGTACTTCGCCGAATACGCCGTGACAACCTGAGCCGCGAGGTCGGAAAGCTTCGCGGCACCCTTGTAGACACTCTCGCCCGAGGTCAGCCGACTGAGAGTCGAGTCACCGCGCCCGACAAGCACAACGGAGCCCGCCGCACTGCCCTCATAGACGGTCGTCGTCAGTTGGTACTCAGGGCCAAGTACCGAAATCGCCGCGGCCCCCGTGAAGATCTTGAGCACGCTCGCCGTGCGCGCGGGCTTCTCGCCTCCGCGCTCGTAGAGCACCTCGCCCGTCTCATCGTTGACGATCGAGGCGTGCAAGGTCTTGAGCCGCTCGTCGCTCGCGATCGACTTGATGGTGCAGGTGCGCAAGCGGGTAGCCTCCGGCAGCGTCTCCGGGGCGGTGCGCGCGACTGTCTCGTCGATGATGGCAGTCGGCCCCGCGATCGAAGCGCTGCCGCCGGTCGATACACCCGCGACAACCGAGCCGGCGCCGAGCAGAACAAACGCGAGCCCGAGCGCTGATCCAAGCAGAGTTCGTGGATGCTTCGCCACAATGCCCGCGAAACCGGAACGCGGCGCTGCCGGAGCTTCGCCGGCCGGATCGGCCCACGCCGTGGGCGGTTGCTTCGAAGGCTTCGCTCGTTTCGCCGGCTTGGCAGCTCCCCGCGCGGCCTGCTCTTTCGCGGCGCGACGAGTCAGGGGCGCGTCCGGGTCAGTCACTCGGCAATGATAGCGGCAGGCGGGAGAGGGCTACTCGCCCGGGTAGACCAGCCCGATCTGGCGGCGCACCTCGTCGAGCGTCTCCATGATGGCGACGCTCTCGTTGGCCGGCAGAACATCGGTGTCGCTCTCGCCCTCGGCAACGCGACGCTCAAGTTCCCAGGCCTCGAACTGCATACCGCGGTCGCTCACGTCGGACTCGTAGGTCTCAACGACCGTGCCATCGGTGGCGAAGACAGTGAAACTCGTCGGCACGTAGAAGGTGCTGTCGAGGCGCACCCAGCCCTGTGTGCCGATCACGGACGCCGCGTTCGGACCAACGGTGTCGAGCGCCGTGTGCAGCACAGCCTGTGATCCGTTTTCGAACCCCAGCAGGATCGCCGTCTGGCGGTCGACTCCGGTTGCCGTCGGGCTCGCGATCGCCGAGACGCTCGTCGGGGCGCCGAGCATGTCCCACGCAAACGACACGGGGTAGATGCCGAGGTCGAGCAGCGCGCCGCCGCCGAGGGCGGGGTTCTGCAGTCGGTGCTCCGGGTTCTGCGGAAGGCTCTGGTTGTGATCGGCGATGACAGTTCGCACCTCGCCGATCGTGCCGGCGGCGATGATCTCGCGCAGACGCACCATGTGGGGCAACCAGCGCGTCCACATCGCTTCGAGCACAACGAGATTGCTCTCGGACGCGAGGTCGACGACCTCGGCGGCCTCGTGAGCGTTGAGCGTAAAGGGCTTCTCGACGAGCGCGTGCTTGCCGGCGCTCAGCACAAGCTTCGCGTTGTCAGCGTGAAAAGGGTGCGGGGTCGAGACGTAGATCGCGTCGACGTTCGGGTCGGCGGCGAGCGCCTCGTAGGTCGGGTGCGCCGTCGCGATGCCGTGCTCGGCCGCGAACGCGTCGGCGGACTCCTGGCTGCGCGAACCGACGGCCGTGACCGTAAAACCGTTCGCGAGAAGGTCAGTGACAAAAGCCTGAGCGATGCCGCCCGTGCCCAAAATTCCCCAGCGCAGTGTCGCGTTCATATCGTCCTCGATTTGTCCCCGCCCTCGAACGAGAGCGCTTCCATTATGGACGCTCTCGTGCGTGCCAAAACTCAGAAACTGCGGAACGACTGCCGAAATCTGACCAGCCAGATGGATGCCGCAACAATCGCCGCGACCGCGAGCAGCACCGGCGCAAACCACCCGATGGTCACTGCGGAGACTGCGGCAGCTGCGACAAAAAGGATGGCGGCGGCGAGCCAGCCAAAACTGCGGATGCGTGGGGACATACGGCAATGGTGCTCGTGTGCGTCGGCTGCGACATCCATCGTCCGATGTATCTCTAGTGGTCCTCGCGGCTAGGATCCCGTGCGCGCTACCGCGGGATCACCTTGAACATAAACTTTTTCTTCACCATGAACCAGACGAGCATGATCAGTGCGACGTGGATCGCCGTGCCGATGAGGGCGTTTGTGCGGTCGAGTCCGGGGATGGATGCCACGGCGAGCGCGAAGAACACCTGCCAGACGAAGACGTAGAGGCTGGCCTGGCCGAGCGGGATCCACAGCCAGCCGATGGCGGCGTTGATCGGCTTCCAGAACGCGGTGAGGATCGCGTAGGTGCAGACGACCATCAGCACAACGTCGAGAAGGCGGCCCCACTGCATGTCGACACGCTGGTAGGCCGTACCGTAGAGCGAGTCGTAGAGACCGGCGTCGAAGGGCGCGGGGTCAAAGCCGTAGGTGTACCCGGCCCAGAGGTAGATGAGCACCGCGGCGTAGGCGACGACCGCGACACCCGTGATGATGCGCCCGGGCAGGCTTGTGAGTGCGCGCTGGATTTGTCTGCGGTAGTAGCCGACGACGAGCCCGTGCGTAAACAGCACCTGCCAGAGAAAGAGCGGGAACACCGCCTCGAACTGCGACGGCAACGCCGGAGCATCGGGAACGAGCGAGCGCCACACGTAGAGCGCCCAGCTGACGGCGAGCAGCACCCACCACATCTTGCGGCGCAGCAACCAGATCGCGGCCGGAATCGTGACGCTCAGCACAACGAAGAGCCCCATGATGTTGAACGGCCACGGACCCATCTCGAGCAACAGAAGCTGGCGCACCGCGTACCACGGCGGCGGGTAGTCGAGCAGGCGATCGGCGTTCGGGTAGAGGTCGTAGGTGCGTCCCTCTGCGCCGAGTCCGTCTTCGCCGGTGCCCCGATCGGTGAAGGTCGTGATCGTGTCCGCTCCGAGGAACGGCACAAAGCTCAGGGCAAACACCACGAGGATGATGACGATTGTCGTCACGTACTGCTTGCCCGCGCGGCGCAGCGCACCCGTCGCCGACTTGAGCTCACCGAACTTGCGCACACCGAGCGGGTAGACCATGCCGAGCACCAGCCCGGACAGGAACACAAACATCTCGGCACCGGTGATGGCGCCGACAAGCTGGAGTGTGACGAACGAGAGCGGCCCGGCGACCTCGATGTGCGTGATCACCACCGCGAGGATGATGAACCCGCGAAACAGGTCGATACGCAGGTCGCGACCGGGCGACCCGTCGTCGTTGTAGCGCCAGCTCGGCACAAACTTGCCAACGAGGGCCGAAAGCAAGAACGCTATCGCGAGCCACGCCGCGCACCAGACGATGAAACTCATCTGGTCGCCGCCCGTGCTCGCGTCGTCGCCTTCCCGAATCTGCACGGTGGCCTCGTTGCCGTCGTCCTTCGACACAACGTCAGTAACAGGCGCGAATTGGATGCGATCTTCCGCACGTAGATCGGCCAGCAGGGCGGCAGCGAGCTCGCGATCAGCAGTCGCGCGCCAATCAACCTCGTCGCCGCCGGCCTCGGCCTCCTCCCGCTCGTACTCCAGCCACGTGACGCCCTTGATGAGGGGCCTCGCCTCAAGCGCTTCGAGCACCTGCCGCCACCACCCGCGCTTGACGTCGAGTTCGGTCGCGCCATCCAATTCGCTGTCATACAAAGCGCCGGTGTCGAGCAGCAGCGGCTTGTCGCTGGCTTCGGCAAACCGGTCGTAGAAATTGTCGGGCTGGTCAACGACGTATCCCCACGACTCGTCGAAGCGTTGCTCGACCTCGCCGTCGACGGCCAGCTCATTACTCGTGAGCGGAACCTCGACGCCGGCCGACGCTGTTGCCTCGCCCTTGCCGAAGTAGAACATAGTGAGCCCGACCCAGTCGGCGGCCCTGTCGCCCGGGTAATACGGCTCGTAGGGATCATCAGACTCGGCGAGTCGCCCATCGCCGTTGGTATCGAGCCGAGCCTGGTCGGTCGCGGAGAGCGAGTCGAGGCGCCCCTCGGCATCGCCGAAGGGGTAGCCGGAACCGTAGGAGGGCGCCCACACCATCAGCGCTTCGGATTCGCCGGTGTGCACAACGTTCGCGAATTTTCGGAATGCCGCGACGTACGCGGTCGGCTGCTGGCCCCACGAGATCCAGGTGCCGTTCATCTCCGGGGCGAAGCGCACAAGCTGCTGGGTGCCGTACTGGTTGTGCATCTCGGCGAGCAGAAGCTCGGCGGCTTTCGCGTCGGCGGTACTGAGCTCGTCGAGCGGCTCGGAGGGTAGCAGGCTGAGCACAAGCACCGAGCCCTGGGTCGCGAGGGCACGCGCGGCTGTGCGCCACTGGGTCGCCGCGTCGGCGTCGATCGGATAGGTGAGCGTCAGCTCGTACAGCGCTGGCGTTTCGCCGAGTCGGCCGGCATAGCCGTCGGGAGCGTCGCTCGACCAGTCGAGGTCGGGGCCGAACCACACCTCGTCGGGTTGCGGCGCTGCCGCGATGGCCGCCGGCGCGATCGCCAGGCCGACAACGGCGAGCGCGATAACTGCGGCGGCGCGGCGGATCACCGCTTGCACACCAGCGTCCAGATGTTGCGGCCATTCACGCGGCTGTAGTCGAGGCTGTCGAGAGCTGCAATCGCGAGTGCGAGGCCGCGACCGCCCTCGTCGTCGGGGTCAGCCATCGTGACAGTGCTCAGGTCGATGTCGGCGGGCATCCCGTTGTCGGCGAAGACGGCAGTGAGCGTCGCGTCGTCAGCGTCGAGAGTGAGCTGGTAGCGGCGGCCCGCGCTGCCCTCGGCACGTTCCGTGTGGGTAACGATGTTTGTGGCAATCTCGACGACAGCGAGCTCGAGCGCAAAACGCGTCTCTAGCTTCTGCTCGCCAAGCGAAGTCCACCAGGTGTCGAACTCGGCCTGCACCACGTCGATGCTCTCGATCGTCGCGGGAACCTCCACGATGTGGCTCATCGCCCGCCCGCCCTAACCGTGAAGAGCGTCGGCAACCGACGCGCGGGGCTGAAGGATGCGGTCAAGGTTTGTCATGCGCAACACCATCGCGACCTGCTCGGTCGGAGCGACTAGCCGAAGGTCGCCGCCCGCCTGCCGTGCCGACTTGAGGCAGGAGACGAGGGCCCCGAGACCCGACGAGTCGACGAACTCTGTGCCCGACAGGTCGACAACGATGATCTTGTCTCCCGCGGTGATCCGTTCGGCGACGGTTGTGCGCAATTCCGGTGCAGTCACGACTGTGAGTCGCCCGCTCGGGGCGAGCACCACCCCTCCGTCGGCTTCGCGTACGTCGATCGACGTCATGAGGTCTCCTTCGTGGTGGCGGCCGGACCCCGGTAGAGCACGGCACGGATGATGATGCTGAAAACCGCGAGGTCGTAGATGACCCACACGATGTTGACGTAGGGCGCGATGCCCTCCGCCTGGCCGACAGCTATGCGGATGCCGACGATAATCAGGGCGACAACGAGCGCACCCATAACAAGCAGTTGGGGCTTCACAAGATCCCACCGCGGGCGACCGCCCTCGACCCGCGTCTTCGAGGTAACGCGGAAACCGAGCGGTTGCCCGAGAAAGACGTTCTTGAAGGCAGACGTCACCGACTCGATCCAGACCGGGAACAGCGCGAGCGAATACTGCGCCCCGCGCCAAGTCGGACGACCGGCCGCAACAACCCAGAACAGCAACTGGTTGAGCACAAGGAACGGGATGAACCGCGCAAAGAAGTCGAGGCTGTAGGCAGTCACCGGGATCACACCGAACGCGAGGCAGAGCACGGGCGCGGTCACGTACACGAGCGCCGGGAAGCCGGAGAAGTAGCTCCACATCGTGCCGAAGTACATCAGGCGCTGCCCCGGCGAGAGGCGACGCTGCAGCAGCGGGTTCTCACGGAAGAACACCTGCATCGTGCCCTGCGCCCACCGCAGACGCTGGCCGAGCATCGTCTCGAGATCCTCCGGAGCGAGCCCCGACGCCAGAACTTCCTGGTGGTACACCGAGCGCCAACCCAGACCATGAAGACGCATGGATGTCGCCATGTCCTCGGTCACAGAAATCGTCGCCATGGGCATAATCGCCTGAGCCTCATCCCCGCGGTCAACGTCGAGCGCCTTTGTCAGCAACGAGATCGCCTCGATTGCCGCGACCGGCGAGGTGTCGCGGCGCGCGAGCAGCTCGAGCGCAGCGGCGTCAATGCTCGCGAACGCATCGGGCTCGTTCGACAAGGCAGCGAGTTCGCGAAGGTTGTCCCGCATAAGCGCAATCTCGGAGTCGGCGTAGTCGCTCGCGATCAGGTCGATTCCGCGCTGGAAGCGGTACGTGACATCCGAAATCCCATCTCCTCGGATGATCTCGGCACGCGCGGTTTCGACGATTTCGGCGGCTCGACGGATGGCGAGGGTCACACGCCTGTCGCCCTGCGCTTCTTCGCGGGCACGGGCCAGCAGGCGCTTCGAGGTGGTGATCGCGCGGTAGACCGACTGCTCGACCTCGGCGACGTAGCGCGAGATGCCGAGCTGCATTAGCGCCTCGCGGCGGAGGATGGCGTTCGAGCCGCAGAAGAAAGCGGCGTTCCAGCCGTCTTTCGACTGCTGGATCGGGCCGTAGAAGAGCGGTGCCTGACTGCCGAGTGGGTCGGAATCCGGCACGTTCTCGAACCATTGCGGGGTCTGCACGAGGGCGACGAGCGGATCCTTGAAGTAGCCCAGCGTGCGGTCGAGAATGCGCCGGTCGGGAACCTGGTCGGCGTCAAGCACAAGCACAAACTCGCCCGCGGTCGCGAGCAGCGCGTTGTTGAGATTGCCCGCCTTCGCATGCCGTGGGCGGTCGACCCAATCAGCCGATCGCGTGATCACACCGATGCCGAGCTCCTCGGCCGCGGCGCGCACCTCGTCCCGGTCACCGTCATCGAGAATCCACGTCGTGTGCGGGTAGCTGATGTCGAGTGCCGCCTGCGCTGTGCGCACAACGAGCTCGACCGGCTCGTTGTAGGTCGTGACAAAAACGTCGACGGTGAAGCCGGTTCCGGGCGGTGCTGGCGGTTCGCCACGCTCGCGGATGCGCCAGGCGGCGATACCGAACAGCAGCGAGTCGATGAGGCTGTAGGTCTCGGCGAGGATGAGCGGAACGGCGATCCACCACGACTCCCAGTTCACCGAGGCCAGCCAGCGCCACGCGATGTAGTTGAGGCCCGACGCCGCGGCGAGCACGATCACAATGCGAATCACCGCGGCCCGCCGCGGCGATGTCACGTGTTCGAGTCGGCGGAGGTCGCGCCGTGTCGCTTCCATCGTCCGGGCGGAACTCCACGATCACCGCTGTCACGTCATCGATGGGCACGCGCGCGCGGCTCGCTGCCGCGATGCGACGCAGGGCATCCGGACCGTCGGTGGACGCGCGCACAAGAGCGTCGACCTCGTCGACCCAATCCCTCTGGTCGTCGACGATGTCGAGGAGTCCGTCGCTCACCAGAACGATCCGGTCGCCGGGGTGCAGCGGTCGAGAGTCGGTCTCGTGCTCCTGTACTTCGATACCGAGCGGCATGCCGGAGCCGGTGAGCTGCTCCGTTGTACCGTCGGCGCGCACAAGCAGAGTCAGCCCGGTGCCGGCATCAACGTAGTGCACGCGCGACGCAAGAATGTCGATCACCGCGTGGAAGTAGGTAACGAACGTTCCAGTGCGCTGCAGATCGCTCATCATCGCGCGCTCGATGCGGTCGACCGCGCGGCCGAGTCCCGCGCCGGTCTCGATGGTCGGCACAACCGCTCGGCAGGCGGAACGCGTGGCCGCACCGATGATCGCCGCACCGGTGCCCTTGCCCATCACGTCGCCGATCGCCACGTGTACGAGCGAGCCGAGAGCGCCGTAATCGAAGTAGTCGCCGCCGACGCTATTCGCCGGCACACAGACCCCGACAACCCGCACGCCGTCGACGTCGAGCGGTTCGGCAGGCAGGAGCGCCTGCTGGGTGTCGCGGGCTCGCAGGGCCTCGGCATCGGCAAGCATCTCTGCCTGCGCCCAGCCCGCGAGGTCGATGAACACCTGCATCTCGCTGTCGGTGAGCGTTCGCGGTTCCTGGTTCACGAGACAGAGCGATCCGACGACATTGCCAGACGCGTCGGTGAGCGGATGCCCGACGTAGAAGGCGGAGTTCGGCCCGCGGATGTTCAGGATGTTGTCGAAACGCTCGTCTGTACGCGCGTCATCCGTCGTCACGATCTCGCCGGAATCGACGACGAGCTGGCACGGGCTGTCCGCCCGCGGCGATTCGACGCCCTCGAACCCTCCCCCGCCAACGAAGAGTGCGCGATCGTGATCGAAGACGGTAATCGACGAGAAGTCGACGCCGAAGGTGGCGCGAGCGATGCGAGCGACGCGGTCCAACTGCGGGTTGCGTTTCGCCTCGGTGAAGCCGAGGCTTTCGACGGCACGCTGGCGCCGGTTCTCGCGGATTTCCGATCCGACTGCGGGCGATGAGACTGTCACGAGAGCACGCGGCTATGGCAACTGATATTTCGAGGCACTGCACACTCCGCTCAGATCGAGCCGGAACCGTGATCAGATCGCAGTCGCCAGCTGTTCATCCAGTCTCGCGTAATCGATTCTCAAATGCGATAAAGAATCCAACTATTTCGTCTCAGCCGGGCAACCCTCTCGGAACTTCGAGCGAATCTCAGTCGAATACTCAGCCTTTCGCGGCTCGAGAGGTATACAGGCCGGTCGCCCCGTCCGCCAATCTCGACGCATCACACGCCAACGGTTGCGCTCCGGGCCGAATAGTGGAGTTCTGTCAGGTTGGTCGACGGCCAGCCCAGCCCTCAATTGACCCGAGACCGTCGGTGTGACCGGCCAGTGGCGCGGAATATCGAGAAAGGGGGTTTCGTTCGCCACTAACTCGTAGTTGGCTTGCTTGTGTGGTCTAAATGCCAAGCCGAGCGCATCGCTAATGAGTCGCGCCTTGAGGACGAGCCATGGGCCACTGGTCTGAGTTCTACCGAGATGAGCACGACGGCAACAGGTACGGTGACGGCCACAGCGGGTGGGATCTCAAGCGTCACCCCGTCGGCACCGCTATCCCGGCCTCGTGCGCGGGCATTGTTGTGGCATCCGGCTGGGACGACAACTACGGCTGGTTCGTCGTGTGGCAATGCGATCACAACGAGTATCTTTCGCGGTCACACATGAAAAAACGCGGCCTCAAGAAAGGCGCCACCGTACTGCGCGGTAAGTCGGTCGGCCAGGTTGGCGACACCGGTGATTACTCGAAAGGGCCGCACTGCCATGCCGGACAGTCCGATCAGCCCACCCCCGCACGCGGTAACCGTGTCGACCCGCGGCCGCACATAGCTGCGCAGTTCTCCCGGCCCGCCACCAGTGTCGCGACGAGTATCGCCAGCGCCACAGAAGCAGTGCTCCTTACATCGAGCGGAGATGATGAAGTGAAATTCCTCAGCCACAAAACGGAAACAGCCTGGTACCTCGTCGGAGAAACCTCGGTGCAGCGCACGCGCGATCGTCTCGTCGCGCTTGAATGGAAAGAAATCTACGGGACATCGACCCTCGCAGCATCGTCAACAATCAAGGAACACGTGCGAGTCGCCGAGACAAATAGAGCCACAGCCGCGGCCGTATTCGCGTCAGCCGTGAGGTCCGCGCTAGAGGGCAGGCGCGTAACGGTCGAGGTCGACTATGACCTCATCACTGCCAACACCGATGAGTTGATCGAGGGCCTGCCTGACGACATCGCCGAAACGGTCGCGGACGAAATCGACTACCGCGCCCGTAATCAGCCCGTCGAATGAGCGAAGTCGGACCCGAGCCGACGCAGTGCAGTCTCGAGCAAGCCGATGCCGAAGAGGAGTGGAGCCGCCTGTCAGAATCGAACTGACGACCTTCTCATTACGAGTGAGATGCTCTACCGACTGAGCTAAGGCGGCGTGGCCCGGGGTTAGCCGAGGCACAGCATAAGAGCCTAGCCGATATTTTGGGCTGGTCCGTCACTCGGGATCGGCGCGAGCAACGCCCTCAGGTGCGCGAACGACGACCGCACCCGGCTGGCGAGCTGTGCGGCGTTTTCTTCGTGCGCCCAGGCGGTCCAGGCGTGGCGCATTGTGCCGAACGCGACGATCGCGATGAGGCGCGCGCGCTCACTCAGCACCGTCGAACCGGCGTCCACCCCGGGGTTGTCGACGAGCAGTCGCTCAAGCACAACGACGGCGAGCTCGTCTTCGAAACCGCGCATCGTTGCCATACGCCGGGCGAAGAGTTGAGGGTGGTTGCGCAGCAGCGTTTTGCGTCGCTGCGAAAGCTCGAAGTCCTCGGTCGACAGCTCCGCCGTGGTCACGAGCAGCGTCTCGAGCGCGACGAGAAAGTCCTCGCCGCCGGAGACGAACTCCTCAAGCACATCGGCAGGCGGCAGGCCTATGCCGTCGCCGACCACCGCGTCTTCCTTCGTCGCGAAGTAGTTGAAGAAGGTGCGCGGCGAGATATCGACGACGCGACTGACCTCGTCGACGGTGACCTTGTCGAGCCCCCGGTCGACGGCAAGATCCAAAACAGCGACTTGGATGGCGCGCCTCGTGGCGAGTCTTTTTCGCTCGCGCAGGCCGGGTTCCGCGGGGCTCGTCATGCCCTAATTATTGCACGACGTGCAATATTGCAGAGCCGCGCCGTCACCGCGGCGCCAGCACGTCCGAGCCAGCCGGGCTGCTCAGCAGTCGGGGTCGTCCGCAGGAACCGCGCCGGACAGGAAGTACTCGTCGACTGTCGAGACCACGCACTCGTTGCCCTGGCCGTAGGCGGTGTGCCCCTCGCCGTTGAATGTCACGAGCTGCGCGCTCTCCAGCTGCTCAGCCAGCGCCACGCCCCACTCGTAGGGTGTCGCCGGGTCACCGGTGGTCGAGACGACAAGCACGGGGTCCGCGCCTTTGCCGGTCACGGCAGTGACGTTTCCTCCGCGATAGGCGAACGGCCAATTGGCGCAGACGAGGTCCCCGCCCGGCGTGAGACGGGTGGTTGTCGGTGCGGCCGCGAGAAGTTCCGCATCCTGAGCCGCGAGAACCGCCGCGTCGGTCTCGACGGGGTAGTCGACACAGGAGATCGCGATGAAGGCCTCGAGGGAGTTGTCGAGGTAGGTACCGTCGGTGTCGCGACCGTAGTACGAGTCGGCGAGGTAGAACGCAGTCTCGGTCTCTCCCTGCAGCACCTCGCCGAAGAGGTCGTTGAGCTCGGGCCAGTAGTCGGCCGAATAGAGGCCCATGCTCATTGCGATGTCGAGCACACCGCCGTCGAGCTGGCGTCCGTCGGGAGCGCTGATCGGGCTCGCGTCGAGCGCGTCGTAGAGCGAGCGCACCGTGGCGAGGTCGGTGGCGAGAACCCCCGTAAACGGGCAGTCGTCGAGCGACGGGCAGGCGTCGAGGTAGGCGTGCAGCGAGCGCTCGAACCCGATGGATTGGGTCAGCGAGACGTCGAACGAACTGACCGTCGAGTCGGTTGAGCCGTCGAGCACTACCCGCCCGACCTTCTCGGGGAACTGGTCGATGTAGAACATTCCGATGTCGCTCCCGTAGGAGTAGCCGAGGTAGTTGAGCTTCTCGTCGCCGACGAGTGCTCGCATCAGGTCGAGGTCGCGCACCGTGCTCTGCGTATCGACGAATTCGAGCGCAGGGCCGGTGTTCTCGAGGCAGGCCTTGCCGAAGGCGCTGGCGGAGGCCGTTGCCTCCTCGAGCCATTCGTCGGTGCCGGGCGCCGCCGACGGCAGCCCGTAGATGAAGTCGTCGAGCGCCGCATCGTCGTAGCAGGTGACGGGCGTCGACCGCCCGACGCCGCGGGGATCCCACCCGATCACATCGAAGCTCTCTTGCAGATCGGCGCTCACCGCATAATCGACGTCGTCGTGCACGAGGTCATAGCCGGAAGCCCCCGGCCCGCCCGGGTTCACAAACAGCGATCCCTGGGCAGTGCCCGTGGCCGTGTGCCGCGCGAGCGCAAGCGAGATGTCTGTCGCGTCCGAGGGGTTCTGCCAGTCGAGCGGAACTCGCACCGTTGTGCACTCAGCGCCATCATCGCAGTCGACCCACTCGAGCGTCTGGGCGTAGTACGTCGCGAGGTTTGCGGCGACCTTCTCGCCCGTGGGGGTGGATGTCGCGCTGCCCCCGCTCAGGCAACCGGAGAGCACGAGAGCCGCAACGACCCCGGTTGCGGCGAGAGCTGTCGCGCGCCTCAGCACTGCGGATCGGAAGCCGGCACCGTGCCCGCTGTGAAATAGTCGTCGACCGCGCCATCCACGCACGCATTGCCCTTGTTGTAGCCGGTGTGTCCCTCGCCCTCGCGGGTGATGAGGTGCCCGCTATCGAGCTGCTCGGCGAGAGCCTGCGACCACACATAGGGTGTCGCGGGGTCGTTGGTTGTGCCGACGACGAGGATGTCGCCGGAGCCGGTGGCGTGAATCGGTCCGTAGGTGCGCTTCGCGGGGAACGGCCAGTTGAGGCAGGTGGTCTCGCCGTACGACGACTGCGGGCCGAAGACCGGGGCGACCTCGGCGAGCTCGGCAGCCTGTTCGCGCCACTCGGTGACGGTGCCTTCAGAGCCGTAGTCTAGGCAGTTGATCGACACGCGCGCCTCGAACGAGTTGTTGGCGTAGACGCCGTCTTCGCGGTCGTTGTAGGCGTCGGCGAGCAGAAACGCGACGTCGGTGCCGCCCTGCGCCACCTCGGTGAAGAGGGTGCGCAGGTAGCTCCACGTGTCTTCGTTGTAGAGCGGCAGGATGATCGCCGTTGTCATCGTCGAGCTGCCGAGCTCGCGGCCGTCCTCGCCACGCAGCGGGCTCGCATCGAGTCGGTCGAGCAGAGTGCGCACGCGCTTCATTGAGTCGTCGGCCGTGCCGGGGAACGGGCAGTCGCTCTGGCTCTCGCAGTCGACCATAAACGCGTGTAGCGCGCTCTCGAAGCCCTTGGTCTGCGTGAGCGTCACGTCGTAGCTCGTCGACTCCGGGTCGAGGGCACCGTCGAGCACAAGGCGACCGGTCTTTGTCGGGTAGAGCTCTGCAAAAGTCGCGCCGAGGATCGTGCCGTACGAGTACCCGAGGTAGTTGAGCTTCTTGTCGCCAAGAATCGCGCGCAGCAGGTCGAGGTCGCGCGCAGCGCTCACGGTGTCGACGAAGCCGAGCAGGTCGCCGGTGTGCTCGAGGCAATCCTTGCCGAGGCTGTCACCGGTCTTTTCGAGCTCGGCGATCCACGACTCGCTGCCGAACTCACCGGGTGTGATGTCGAAGAGGTAGGCGTCGAGGTCAGCGGGGTCGTCGTAGCAGGAGATCGGGGATGATGCGCCAACACCTCGCGGGTCGAAGCCGACGATGTCGTAGCTCGACTGCAGCCGCTCGCTCGTCGCAAAGTCCACGGAGTCGACAACGAGGTCGACGCCTGAGGCGCCCGGTCCGCCGGGGTTGATGAGCAGCGAGCCGAGGCGGTCGCTTCCGGTCGCCACCTGCCGCGAGAGCGCCAGCTCGATGGAGTCGCGTGAGGGGTTCTCCCAGTCCAACGGAGCCTCAGCGGTCGAGCACTGCATAGCTTCGCCGCACGACTCCCAGACAAGCACCTGGCTGTAGAAGGGCTTGAGGTCTGCGGCCACGCTCTCCCCCGTCGGCGTCGACTCGGTCGGCGCGGAACCGGGAAGAGTGCACCCTCCGAGCATCAGCGTCGCGATCACAGCGGCAGCGAGTACGGGAAGGGTGCGTGTCATCGAGTTGTCTCCGGTCGTCGCGCCGAGATAAGCATTGCCTCGAGCGCGAGTGCGGGGCTCACGTTGCTCTCGATGCGGCGGCGGGCTGTGGCTATGGCGTCCATTGTCGCGAGGGTGTCCTGCGCAGACCCACGCGCGGCCGCATCGAGCAGCTGGCCGTGGATGCTGAGGTTGATGGGCTCCGAGTCGACACCGAGCTGCAGCAGCAGGATGTCGCGGTAGAGCGAGAGCAGGTCGACCATAATCCGGTCGATGCCGTCACGAAGGCTGCGCGTCGCACGTCGCTTCTGGTCTTCTTCGAGGTTCTTGATCTGCACGCGCAGCTGCGGCGGGATCGTGCCACCGGGCGCGATGCCCAGCGAACGCAGCGCACTCTCGCGCTCTTCGGCGTCTTTCTCCTCGGTGATGGACTTGGCATCGTCCGTTGCAACGGCGAGCAGGCTCGCGGCCGCGACAACGGCGTTCGACACCGTGCGGATTCCGAGCGCGATCTCGAGCGTCTTCGCCCGGCGATTGCGCGCATCAGCGTTTGTGGCGAGGCGGTGCGCCATGCCGATGTGGCTCTGCGCCTCCCGAGCGGCACGCGTCGCGGTCGGCAGGTCGACACCGTCGCGAGTCGCGATGAGGTCGGCAACCTCGTCGACCGAGGGCACACGCAGGCGCACCGTGCGCACACGCGAACGGATCGTTGGGATGAGGTCGGCAGCGCTCGGCGCGCACAGGATCCAGACCGTGCGTGGCGGCGGCTCCTCGAGCGCCTTGAGCAGCACGTTGCTTGTGCGCTCGACCATCCGGTCGGCGTCTTCGATGATCATGACGCGATAGCGCCCGACCGACGGCGAGAACTGCGAGGTCGCGACTGCCGTCTTGACCTCGTCCATCGTGATGATGACCTTCTCCGTGCTGAGCACTCCGAGGTCGGGGTGCGTGCGGGCCGCTACCTGGCGGGCCGTTGCCGCGTCCTGTTCTTCGTCGCCGGTGCTGAGCAGCGCCGTCGCGAACGCGTACGCGAGGTTCGACCGACCGGAACCGGGCGGGCCGGTGATGAGCCACGAGTGAGTCATCGACGAGTCGCCACTGCCTCCAAGAGCCGACGCGGAAGCCGCTGCCGCAACAACGGCTATGGCTTCGGATTGGCCGGTGAGGTCGTCCCAGAGTGCCATTGCCTCAGACTAACCGAGGAGTGTGACAACGCGAGCGCGAATAGCGCTCGCCAGCTGATCGATCGGCTCCGTCGCATCCAACCGCAAAAAACGATGCGGCTCGGATGTCGCGAGCTCAAGGTATGACGCCCGCACGCGCTCGTGAAAATCGTTTTTCTCTTCTTCGAGCCGGTCGTACACTCCACCGGCGATGCGCTCCCGACCGATCGCCGGGTCGAGATCGAGAAGCACCGTCAGGTCGGGGAGAAGCCCCTCGGTCGCCCAGAGGGAGAGGTCGCGCACCTCAGTCGCATCGAGCACCCGGCCGGCACCCTGGTAGGCGACGGACGAGTCGAGGTAGCGGTCCTGGATGACAACGGCGCCGCGCTCGATTGCCGGGCGCACCTTCGTCGCAATGTTGTGCGCGCGGTCGGCGGCATACAGCAGGGCTTCTGCGCGCGGAGCGATGTGCCCGCGGCGGTGCAAAACGATGTTGCGCAGCTCGAGTCCAAGGTCGGTGCCACCGGGCTCGCGCGAATGCACAACCTCGTGGCTCTGGGATTCGAGCCACTCGGTGAGCAAGGCAACCTGGGTTGACTTGCCCGAGCCGTCGCCGCCCTCAAAAGTTATAAAGAGGCCGGTCACGACTACTCCTTGGGCGCCGCGGCTTTGGGGATACCTGTCTTGGGTGCGGGCTTGCGGGCCGCAGCCTTCTTCACGACGGTGGTGGCCGTTTTCGCGACGGCCTTCTTGGCTGCGGGTTTCTTGGCTGCAGGCTTTTTCGCAGCGGGCTTCTTGGCTGCCGTCTTCTTGACGACCGGCCCCTTCGCCCGCTTTTCAGCGAGGATCTGCACGGCGCGGTCGTAGTCGATGTCTTCGATCTGCTCGCCGCGCGGAACCGTCGCGTTGGTGATTCCATCGGTGACGTACGCGCCGAAGCGGCCGTCCTTGATCTTGATCGGCTTGCCGCTCTCCGGGTCTTCCGGGAACTCCGCGAGGGCACTGGATGCCGCGCGGTTGCCGTACTTGGGCTGCGCGAAGACTTCGACAGCCCCGGCAACGTCGATGCCGAAGATCAGGTCCTCACTCGCGAGCGTGCGGGTGTCGGTGCCCTTCTTCAGGTAGGGGCCGTAGCGACCGTTCTGCGCTGTAATCTCTGCGCCCGACTCGGGGTCGAGGCCGACTACGCGCGGGAGGCTGAGCAGAGCGAGCGCCGTGTCGAGGTCGACTGTCGCAAGATCCATCGTCTTGAAGATCGAAGCGGTGCGCGCCTTGGGCGGCACAACCTTCTTCGCCTTCTTCTCCTTCAGCTCGCCGGTCTTTTTGTCGAGCACGAACTCGGGCTCGGGAACCGGAAGCTCGGGCTCGAGCTCGGTGACGTACGGACCGAAGCGACCGTCTTTGGCGACGATCTCCTTACCGTTCTCCGGGTTGAGACCAATGACGCGGTCGGTGACGATTGGGGCGTCGATGAGCTCGCGGGCCTTTTCGGCCGTCAGCTCGTCGGGCGCGAGGTCCTGCGGAACGTTGATGCGGCGCGGCGGCTCGTCACCCTCGGCGGGAGCCTCGAGGTAGGGGCCGTACTTGCCGATTCGGAGGGTGATGCCCTCGTCGATAACGATCGAGTTGATCTCGCGTGCGTCAATCTCGCCGAGGTTGTCAACGACCGTGCGGAGGCCGCGGTGCGTGTCGTTGCCGAAGTAGAAACCGGTGAGCCACTCGACGCGGTCGGCTTCGCCACCGGCGATGCGGTCGAGGTCGTTTTCCATGCTGGCGGTGAAGTCGTACTCGACGAGGTCGGCGAAGTACTCCTCAAGAAGGCGAACGACCGAGAAGGCGATCCAATTGGGCACAAGTGCCTGGCCGCGCGGCGTGACGTAGCCACGATCGACGATCGTCGAGATGATCGCCGCGTACGTCGACGGGCGACCTATGCCGAGCTCTTCAAGAGTCTTGACGAGGCTCGCCTCTGTGTAGCGCGGCGGTGCACTCGTGTCGTGACCCTTTGCCTCGACCTCGGTTGCAGCGAGCGACTGGCCTTCGGTGAGCGGGGGCAGCTTGGCCTCGGTGGGCTCGGCCGCGGCGTTGCGCTCCTCGTCCTGGCTTTCCTCATAGGCGTGCATAAAGCCGCGGAACGTGATGATTGTGCCGCTCGCCGAGAACTCGGCGTTCTTCACCTCGCCAGCTGCCTCGGTGGTGACCGAGAGCTTCGAAGCCTCGACGGTGACGGTTGCGGTCGAACCACGAGCGTCGGCCATCTGGGACGCAACGGTGCGCTTCCAGATCAGGTCGTAGAGCTTCCAGTCGTTTCCGCGCAGCACCGACTGCATTTCGCTCGGCGTGCGGAAGGTCTCACCGGAGGGGCGGATTGCCTCATGGGCCTCCTGCGCGCTCTTGTTCTTGCCGGTGTACATACGGGGCTTGTCGGGCACGGTCTCGGCGCCATAAAGATTGGCGGCCTGGGTGCGAGCAGCGGTGATCGCCTGCTGCGACAGATTCGGGGAATCCGTTCGCATATAGGTGATGTAACCGTTTTCGTAGAGTCCCTGGGCAACGCTCATCGTCTGGCGGGCGGAGAATCGGAGCTTGCGGCCGGCCTCCTGCTGCAGGGTGGAGGTGGTGAAGGGGGCCGCAGGGCGGCGGGTGTACGGCTTCGTCTCGAGGCTCGAGACGGCAATCGCAACGCCGTCGGCGCGGATCGCTGTTGCAATCGCTTCGGCAGCGGCGGCATCCAGTGCGATCACGTCGGACTTGAGAACGCCCTTGTCGTCGAAGTCGCGACCCGCAGCGATGCGGGTGCCGTTGATGCGCACGAGCTTTGCCTCGAACTGATCCTTCTGGCTGTCTTTCGACGGAGCGAGGGTCGCAACTAGATCCCAGTAGCTTGCGCTGCGGAAAGCGAGTCGCTCGCGCTCGCGGTCGACGACGAGGCGGGTCGCAGCGGACTGCACACGACCGGCAGAAAGCCCAGGGCCGACCTTGCGCCAGAGCACAGGTGAAATCTCGAAACCGTACAGACGGTCAAGGATGCGACGGGTCTCCTGCGCGTCAACGAGGGCGGTGTCGAGCTCGCGGGGGTTGTTCTTTGCAGCCTCAATGGCGTCTTTGGTGATCTCGTGGAACACCATGCGCTTGACCGGAACCTTGGGCTGAAGCACCTGCAGGAGGTGCCACGCGATGGCCTCACCTTCGCGGTCCTCATCAGTTGCGAGGTAGACCTCGTCGGCATTTTTCAGAGCTCGCTTGAGGTCGGCGACTGTTTTCTTCTTTGCGTCGGAGACGACGTAGTAGGGCTCGAAGTTGTTCTCGACGTCGACGGAGAACTTGCCGAGCGAGCCCTTCTTGAGCTCCGGCGGAAGGTTTTTGGGCTCAATGAGGTCACGGATGTGGCCAACCGAGGCGTGAACCTCGTAGCCATCTCCCAGATACTGGCCGATCGTCTTGGCCTTGGCGGGCGACTCAACGATGACGAGCTTTTTCGTGCCGGGCACGCGACTCCTCTTATAGAACTCTTCTAGAACGCGTCTAGATCTCTTTGTGGAACGATACGGACCGTTTTCCGTGGCCCTGTCAGGCACACGATACACACGTCACCCTGTTCAGCACCTAATCGTTACTCAGCCGGGGGCGGGCCAGCGGAGGCCGTCGCGGTCACAGTGACGCCCAGCACATGCGTCGAAACCCGCACGGTAGCCACCAGCCCATCGACCGCGCAGGCATCGAGTCGCGCCCCGTTCGCGTGCGCAACCTGAGCCGCCAGGTCGCACGGCACGCCGGCGACGGCACCCGAGCGCGCATCGGCCGCGGCAAGTGCTGCGGCGTCTGCGGCACCCGCCATCGCGTGCCGTTGGGAGAGCGCAAACTGCAGCGGCAGCACCGTCGCAACAACGCACAGCACTGCCCCAAGGATCGCAACAACGAGCAACGAACCCGCGCCGCGATCACCTCGCGGCAGCGTGCAGTTCACAGTCCGCCTGCGAGCGCACAACTGCGTGCGCGAAGAGTGACGCCGAGCAGTGTTCCCAGCGGAACCCTCGACCGCGCACTCAACGTCACGCACAGCAGGCCACCCGAACTGGACTGCCCGATCCGCACCCCGGGCACCGCACGCGAGACGTGTGCGAGCGCGGAACCGGCCGAGTCGCCCCGGGCGAGAGAGCGGGCGGCGTCTGCCGCGGCATCCTGTAGCTGGAGTTGTTGCCCCGCGAGCTGCACGCTCGCGAGGCAACACGCGAGCACGAGCACAACCGCGGGCACCACAGTTGCAAACTCCGCGGTGACCGACCCGCGATCCCGCGAGCGCGGGCCGCCGCGCTCCCGAGAGCGCAGGGCGCCGCGCTCGCGGTTCTCACGGCCGAGCTCAGCCGCCGTAGCTGAGCGCATCACGCACCAGCCCGGTGAGGATGGCGCGCACCTCGTCGCTGCGCATGATCACAACGAGCAGGCCGGCGAACCCGACCGCTGCCATCGTCGCGATCGCGTACTCGGCTGTCGCCGACCCGGCGTCGTCAAGAAATCGTTTGATGCCCACTTCTACTCCTTCTGGCTCGGGCACGAGTTGCTTCAATTCTTCGTGGCGCGCGCGGTGCGGGTGCGATGACAGAAAGAACCGTGGGATAAATCAGAATCCGGCGACTGTTGACGAGATGACGGACAGGAGCAGTGGCGCGACGCCGACGAGCATAAAAGCCGGCAGCACGCACACTCCGAGCGGCAACATCAGCCGCACCGCGAGCACCGACGCGGCCTCAAGCCCGCTCGCCGCCGACTCCCGCCGCGCCTCTTCGGCCTCGCTGCGCAGAAGTTCTGCCGCCGGAACCCCCGCATCGCTCGACAGCGCGAGAATCTCATCGACGCGCGCGACGTCTGCCCTGGCATCGAGCCCCGCGGCGGAAAGCGCCGTCTCGACGCTCGCAATCGCCCGATCGAGCGACGCTCCCCCGCCCATCGCGATTGCCATAAGTTCGAACCGGAGCCCGGGCGTGAGGTTTTTCGGCTGCGCCGCACGAACCAGTCGACGGTTCCATCGGTGCGCAATAAAGAGGAGCAGCCCGCCCGCCCCGAAACAGACGAGCCCGGCCGGAGTCGTAAAGAGCGTGCGCAGGGTATCGAAGCCGAGCACCATGCCACAGAGGATGCCAACTGCCGGAAGCACCATCACCATGCGTGCCGTCGCGACGGGGCCAGACAGCGCGGTTCGGATGTCGCGGCTCGCCTGCGCGAGCGCTCGAAGTGAAGCCGCGAACGTGCGCAGTGCCGGAGCGAGCGGGGCTCCGGCCTCGATGGCGACCTGCCAGGCGGCGGCGACTCCCCGCCACGCTGCCCCGCGGCGGCCGAGGGCTTCGGGGATGGAGCCACCCGCGCCGGCCACCGCGGCGATCTCGTCGTCGACGTAGCGCCAGGCCGATGCCGGAGCCACCCCTGCCGCGAGCAGCACGGCGAGTCGTTGCACAACTCGCGCTACGGCCTCGATCTGTTCGTGGGTCATGCGATCGCCAGCCTGTCTCGCGCGTCGAGGGTAAAGCGGCCGAGCTCGGCGAGGCGCCGCACGCCGTCCACGCGCTCCAGGTGGAGTACTGCACCGATCGCGCTCACGGCTTGTCGCGCGACGGCGGTCGGCGTCATGCCCGCGAGTGCGCCGAGGGCCTCGAGTCGCGCCGGCACATCCATCAGCGAATTGGCGTGCAGCGTGCCCGCACCGCCGTCGTGCCCGGTGTTGAGCGCCGAGAGCAGTTCGCGAATCTCGGCGCCCCTGCACTCGCCGACCACTAGCCGGTCGGGTCGCATCCGCAGCGCTTCCCGCACGAGCCGCCGCACGCTCACCTCGCCCGCGCCCTCGAGGTTGGCTTGGCGCGCCTCGAGCGAGACGAAGTGTTCGTGCCGCACGCGCAGCTCCGAGACGTCTTCTATGGCGATGATCCGCTCGCTCGACGGAGCCGCGGAGAGCATCGCGGCAAGCAACGTGGTTTTGCCGCTGCCGCCGGCCCCGGTGATGAGCAGGTTGGCTCGGCGCGCGATGAGTTCGCGCACCGCGCCAACGTCGGGGAAGAACCCGTTGGCATCGAGTTCGTCGAGCGAGAGTCCGCCGCGTCGGGGAATGCGGATCGAGATAAGAGTTCCGCGGGGAGATACCGGAGGAAGCACGGCGTGCACACGAATGCCGTCGGCAAGCCGCGCGTCGATGCACGGGCTCGCCTCGTCGATGTGTCGCCCGCCGAGTGCCATCAGCCGCACGGCGAGCGCGCGGGATGCCGTCTCGCTCAGGGCGGGTCGCCGCGCGCGATGGGTTCCTTCGCCGCGGTCGACCCAGATCTCGCCGGGCGCGTTGACGAACACGTCGGTCACTCGAGGGTCGGCGACGAACTCCGCAAGCTCGCCGAACTGGTCGGCGAACTCATCGGCGTAGGCGTCGTCGACAGGGCTGTGCGCCCCCGCAACTGGGGCGCCGGATAAAGCATCCGATTGGGTAGAACCACGGCTATCGGGCGGCTGCCGCTGAGGTCGCGTCGGAATGAAACCATTCACTTGCGATGGCTCGGTTTTCGGAGCGGAAAAATCCATGCCGCCGAGGGTAGAACGGTCGAGTATTCGGGCGCTCTCCGACATCCAAAATCGGTGGATGGCGCGGCCTCACGGCGAATCGTAAGGAGAGGTCGTGACGCAAAAAATCCCCGGGATACCGGGGATTCCTTGCCGCGCACTCGGGGAAAAAAGAGGGGCGGCGTCCATTGGGGGAACGGACGCCGCCACAGCAACGCTGATTGGGGGGAATCGTAATGCGTTGCTATGTCAAATCAATGCTTGACGTTGTCAGTGTACCCCTTTGTGTCCCCAACGCAACGGACAAATTTCGCTTCTGACAGGACGCTCTCAGAGAGCGGTCTAGGATCGTTGCAATCACTCAGCCCAGTTCGCCGTGACCCTGGCAGCGGCGAGATCGACAAGGATAACGATGTCCACACATTCGATTGACAGCCTCCAAACCGAGACGCGAGTCTTCGTGCCCTCGGAGCAGTTCGCTGCCTCCGCAATAGCCGACGAAGGCCTCTATCAGCGGGCCGCAGACGACCGTCTCGCCTTCTGGGCAGACGAGGCTCGAGAGCTCCATTGGCACAAGCCATTTACCCGAACTCTCGACTGGAACAATCCTCCGTTTGCGCGCTGGTTTGACGACGGCCAGCTCAACGTTGCGTACAACTGCCTCGACCGTCACGTGCTCGCTGGCAACGGCGACCGTGTTGCCTTCCACTGGGAGGGCGAGCCCGGCGACAGCCGTACCCTCACCTACGCTGAGCTCACCGCCGAGGTCAAGAAAGCGGCGAACGTGCTCATCTCGCTCGGCATCGAGCCGGGAGACCGGGTTGCGATCTACCTGCCGGTCATTCCCGAGGCCGTCATTGCGATGCTCGCCGTCGCCCGCATCGGTGCCGTGCATTCGGTCATCTTCGGTGGCTTCAGCTCGGAGAGCATCAGGTCGCGCGTCGACGACGCGAACGCAAAGCTTGTGATCACCGCCGACGGCGGCTGGCGCAAAGGCAAGGTCTTCCCCCTCAAAGCGGCGGTGGATGTCGCGCTCGACGTTGCGGACTCCCCCGTGCAGCACGTGCTCGTCGTCAAACGCGGTGAGAACGACGTGGAGTGGACGGAGGGCCGCGACCTGTGGTGGCACGAGCAACTCGAGGCCGCGACATCCGAACACGAAGCTCAGCCCTTCGACGCCGAGCAGCCGCTGTTTATTCTCTACACCTCGGGTACGACCGGTAAGCCGAAGGGCATCCTGCACACGAGTGGTGGCTATCTCACGCAGGCCGCGTTTACGCACCGCAACGTCTTCGACCTGCACGCCGAGACCGACGTCTACTGGTGCACTGCCGACGTCGGCTGGATCACCGGGCACACCTACGTCGTCTACGGCCCGCTCGCGAACGGCGCAACGCAGGTGCTCTACGAGGGCACGCCCGATACCCCCAACCCCGGTCGCTGGTGGGAGATCATCGAGAAGTACAAGGTGTCGATCTTTTACACGGCGCCCACGGCCATCCGGTCGTTTATGAAGGCCGGTCGACAGATTCCGCAGAAGTTCGACCTGTCATCGCTCAGGCTGCTCGGGTCAGTCGGCGAGCCGATCAACCCCGAAGCGTGGATCTGGTACCGCGACGTCATCGGTGCGGGCACAACGCCCATCGTCGACACCTGGTGGCAGACCGAGACCGGCGCGATCATGATCTCGGCGCTGCCCGGCATCACGGGCGCGAAGCCGGGGGCCGCACAGGTGCCGATCCCTGGAATCAAGATCGACATCCTCGCCGAGGACGGCACCCGCGTCGATCCACCCCACGGCGGACTGCTCGTTGTGAGCGAACCGTGGCCGTCGATGCTGCGCGGCATCTGGGGCGACCCGGAGCGCTTCAAGGAGACCTACTGGTCGAAGTTCCCGAACATCGCCGAGCCGCGGTACTTCGCGGGCGACGGTGCGCACGTCGACGCGGACGGCGACATCTGGCTGCTCGGCCGCGTCGATGACGTGATGAACGTCTCGGGGCACCGTCTCTCGACCGCAGAGATCGAATCGGCTCTCGTGGCCAACCCGATCGTGGCCGAGGCTGCCGTCGTCGGAGCCGCCGACGAGGCGAGCGGCCAGGCCGTCGTCGCCTTCGTCATCCTCAAGTCGAACCAGGCCGACGCTCAGACCGCCGAAGAGGCGGAGGTGCTACTCAAAGCACACGTCTCGAAGACGATCGGCGCGATCGCGAGACCGCGGCAGATTTTCATCGTGGCCGAGCTTCCGAAGACCCGCTCGGGCAAGATCATGCGGCGTTTGCTTCAGGATGTCGCGGAGGGACGCGAGATCGGCGACACAACGACCTTGGCAGACACCAGCGTGATGCAAATCATCAGCGACAAACTCAAATAAGCCGGGCGTCGTCGAAGGGAACGGTCGCGGAGTATCGCTCTGCGAGCGAGTTTCGATTTTTTCGAGTGGCCACGCTTTTCGGCCACTCGAAGAAATCGATGTCTGAGCGGAGGAGTGATGCTCCGCGACCGTGACCGACTAAGCGAACTCTACGATCAGCTCGACCTCTACCGGGCTGTCGAGCGGCAGCACCGCAACGCCGACGGCGCTGCGGGCGTGCACGCCGGCGTCGCCGAAGATCTCGCCGAGAATTTCTGAGGCTCCATTGATAACACCGGGCTGGCCCGTGAACGACGGCTCGGATGCGACGAAGCCAACGACCTTGACGATGCGAGTGACGCGGTCAAGCGAGCCGATAACGCTCTGCACTGCCGCGAGAGCGTTGAGGGCGCAGATCTGCGCGAGCTCTTTGCCCGTTGTGTCGGAGACAGCCGAGCCCAGCTTGCCGGTTGCGGGCAGCGCGCCATCCACAAAAGGCAGTTGACCCGAGGTGTACACAAGGTTGCCGGTGATGACGGCGGGCACGTACGCCGCCACGGGTTTTGCCAGTACAGGAAGGCTCAGGCCGAGTTCGGCGAGGCGCTCGTCAATGGTGCTCACTATGCGTCTTCCTTCTTTTCGCGCTTCAGATAGGCAACGAGCCCACCCTCGGGGCCTTGCACAATTTGGACGAGTTCCCAGCCCTCAGAGCCCCAATTGTTGAGAATGGCCGACGTGTTGTGCACGATCAGCGGCGTTGTCAGGTATTCCCAAGTTGTCATTTGACGGCTTTCCTTCAGCATTGCGACACAGGTCGTCGCTTACGATGATTGTATGTCTGCCCTAAAATCCCCGCGCCGTGGCGCGCTCAGTGCCGGACTGGGCATGGTTGGCTTCAGCGCTCTCGCTGGCCTCCTTGTCACAGTTATGGTCACCCCGGCGCTTGCTGTCACCGGCATGACCGCCAGCAACACCATCAGCATTTTCGAGAACCTCCCCGAATTCATCTCGATCAACGACCAGCCCCAGCAGAACGAGATCTACGCCTACAAGGGCAAGGACAAGGCCGGAAAAAAGGCCTACAAGCTCGTCGCGACGGTCTATAACCAGAACCGCCAGGAAGTTAAGTGGGACGAAGTTTCCCAGTACCTGAAGGACGCAACGGTCGCCGGTGAAGACCGCCGCTTCTACGAGCACGGTGGTGTCGACATCACCGGTGTGCTCCGTACGGTCGTCGCCAACGCCGTCAGTGGTGGCGTCGAGGGTGGTGCATCGACGCTCTCGATGCAGCTCATCAAGAACATCTTCATTCAGAACGCCCTGCAGCTTCCCACCGAGGAAGCCCAGAAGGCCGGAGTGGAAGACGCGCAGCGCACAACTTTCGAGCGCAAGCTCAAGGAGATGAAGCTCGCCATTGGTATCGAGAAGATCTATACCAAAGACGAGATTCTGCTCAAGTACCTGAACATCGCCGGTTTTGGTAACAACACCTACGGCATCGAGTCAGCTGCCCAGCGGTACTACAACGTCTCCGCAAAGGACGTCACGATCGCCCAGGCCGCGAGCCTCATCGCGATCGTGCAGAAGCCGTCGTCGCGAAGCCTCGCAACCGTTGACAACTATGCGGCTAACCAGTCGCGTCGCGACAAGATCATCAATGACATGTACGAGATCAAGAAGATCACGGCGGCCGAACGTGATGAAGCTCTCGCGACCCCGGTCGACGAAACCACAGTCAAGCTTCAGGCGCCGAAGAACGGTTGCGTCGCCGCCGACAAGTACGCGAAGAACTTCTGTGACTACGTACTGCGCAGCGTAAAAGACCTCGAGTCCCTCGGCGAGACCGAAGCCGAGCGCAAGGCAGCCTGGGCCATCGGCGGTTACAAGATCTACACGACCCTCGACCTGCGCCTGCAGAAGGTTTCGCAAGACACGATTCGCAACTACGTGAACCGCAAAGAGACACTGCTCAAGCTCGGTGGTTCAACGACGACCGTGCAGGTGGGCACCGGACGCATCCTCGCGATGGCCCAGAACAAGGCCTTCGACGACACGGCAAACGGTGCGAAGAAGCAGGGCTTCTCCGCCATCAACTTCAACACCGACTACGCCTACGGCGGATCGAGCGGCTTCCAGGTCGGATCGACCTACAAGGTGTTTACGCTCATCAACTGGCTTGAACAGGGCTTCGGTCTCAACGAGGTCGTCAATGTGACGCCAAAGAAATGGGACCAGACTGTCTTCGCCGACAGATGTAACGGGCCACACGTGGGCACCTGGAGTCCGCGAAATGACTCCGGTGAGACCGGCACACGCACGGTGGCTGCCGCAACTGCTGGTTCCGTCAACGGTGGATTCGCTGTTATGGCGTCGCAGCTCGACCAGTGCGACACACGCGACATCGCTGCTTCGCTCGGCGTGCACATTGCCTCGAAAACGATTGACGATCTCGCGGAAGGCCCCGAGGGCTCCGGTCTTCGCACCAACCCCTCGGTAATCCTCGGTACCGACAGCATCGCGCCGCTCACCATGGCCGCTGCCTACGCGGGTATCGCGAACGACGGTGTCTTCTGCAAGCCGATCGCCGTCGACACGATCACCAACGCCGCCGGCGAAGAACTGCCCGGCCAGTCGGAAGAGTGCTCGACAGCCATCGACCCCGAGGTTGCAGCAGCAACGCAGTCGGCCCTCGCCGGCGCCATGCGCGGCTATGCGTCCAACCCCGGTGACGGTGTGCCGATCATCGGTAAGACGGGTACAACTAACGGCTCCGTTCAGACCTACGTCATCGGCGCAACCACAAAGGTCTCGACGATCGTCTGGGTAGGAAACATCAAGGGTGACTACCCGATGCGTAACTACCCGGGTGGTGGAACAGTGCGACACACCATCGGAAAGATCATCTTCACGAAGGCGAACGCGCTCTACCGCGGTGGATCCTTTGCGGCTCCCCCGGCTCGACTGCAGACGGGAACCGGCATCCAGCTGGAGAACTACGTCGGTCAGAGCCCCGAGGTCGTCAAGGGACTCATCCAGGCTCTCGGACTCACCTACTCGAAGGGCAAGGACGTCGACTCCGACCTCGCCAAGGGACTCATCGCTTCGACTTCCCCGGGTGCAGGAAAGATCATGGCCCGCGGCCAGACCGTGACCGTGCACTTGAGCAACGGAACAATGAAGAAGGTTCCCGACGCGGTCACCGGTAATCCAAGTTTCGACGACGCGAAAGCGATACTCGCGGGCGAGGGTTACAAGAAGGTGACCCAGGTCTGTGTTGCTCTCGAGTTGGGTGACCCGAATATTGACCGTGTTGTATCGAGCGACCCGTCGCCCGGCACCCTGTACTCCCGCACCAAGGAGATCAAGCTCGGTGTCGGCGCACTAGAGTGCTAGCCAAACCCCAATCGGTTGCGGCCGCCGCGCTTGGCGTGGCGGCCGCTGCCGGGCTGGGGGCGTTCGCGTGGGGTTCCCTCGTCGAGCGCAACAGGTTCGGCGTGCGCCACGAAGTTCTGCCCGTGCTCGAGCCGGGTGCGCGCGACATCACCGTGCTGCACCTCTCCGACCTGCACATCGCCCCCTGGCAGCAGAACAAGATCGACTGGGTGCGTTCGCTCGCACTCCTCGAACCCGACCTCATCGTCAACACGGGCGACAACCTCGGTCACGCTGACGCAATCGATGCGATCGAGCAGGCATTCGAACCGTTCCGGGGCGTCGCGGGCGTATACGTCAACGGTTCGAACGACTACTACGGCCCCGAGTTCAAGAACCCGATGCGCTACTTCACCGGCCCCTCCGCCCACCCGCGCGTGCCGAAGAAACTGGACACCCCGCGTCTCGAGCGCTTCTTCACCGAGGAACTTGGATGGCTCAGTCTCAACAACACGGCGCGGGCGCTGTCGCTGCGCGGCTCACGACTCGAGCTGTTTGGCACAAACGACGCACACCGCGGCTGGGACAAGCTCGAGACCCTGCCCGGAGCCCTCGACGACCTGCGTGAGAACGTCGAGTGGAACGACGGTCGCTCCGGACTCGACACCCTCAGCATCGGCGTCACGCACGCTCCGTACCAGCGCGTGCTCAACTCTTTTGTGAACAACGGGGCCGAGGTCATCTTCGCCGGGCACACGCACGGCGGCCAGGTTCGCATCCCCGGACTCCCCGCCCTCGTCACCAATTGCGATATCCCACGCGAGCAGGCGAGCGGCCTGAGCCTGTGGCACCATGCGCGCTCGACGTCGTGGTTGAACGTGTCGGCGGGGCTCGGGACATCCATTTATGCCCCTGTTCGCTTCGCTTGTAGGCCAGAAGCCGTACTTGTGACATTGACCGGTGGAGATATCGGCTATTCTTGATGAGGTTCGCGCCGGAAGGCGTAGATCACTCGGGGTATGGCGCAGTTTGGTAGCGCGCGTCGTTCGGGACGACGAGGTCGCAGGTTCAAATCCTGTTACCCCGACAGCACAGAAAAACCCGGTCATCCGCTCAGGCGGAGGCCGGGTTTTTGCGTTGCAGGCACACAATATGCCGATTGGATGTCGCGCAAGACCGTTTTTCGGACGCGCGAGTGGAAAGTTTTCCGCTCATCTGTCCGAAAAGCGGTCGTGGGGCCACTTCGACGGGCTCACCCGCCGCGGGCTAGGTGAAGTCGGGGTCAGGCTCTTCGGTGTACGCGAAGGCCGCTCGCGGGCGTCGGCCGTTGTTGAGCACGCCGTCGCTCTCTTCGAGGTAGCACTGGCCGCAGAGGCTCTCGTAGGAGACATCCTGGGCGCCGCTTGTGCTGAGCCCCGCCGAAGTGTCGATCGCTACCTGGTCGCCGTCGAAGATAAACGCTCCGTTGATGGTTCGGGCGTTGAAGACCGCTTTTCGTCCGCAGCGGCAGATCGTCTTGAGCTCTTCGAGGGAGTGGGCAATCTCCAGGAGGCGACGCGATCCAGGGAAGGCGACGGTCTGAAAGTCGGTGCGGATGCCGTAGGCGAGCACGGGAACGCGCTCGAGGATGGCGATGCGCAAAAGGTCATCGATCTGAGTCTCTGTAAAGAATTGCGCTTCGTCGACGAGGAGGCAGGAGACATCCAAGCCCGTTCGCTTTTTGACTTTCGCGCGCTCGGCGGCGAACGCCTCGTAGATGTCTTCGTCGCGGGAGACGGTGAAGTCGACGGCACGCGTGACGCCGAGGCGCGAGACGATCTCGGTGTCGCCCTTGGTGTCGACGGACGGCTTGGCGAGCAGCACCTGCTGGCCGCGCTCCTCGTAGTTGTAGGCGGCCTGCAGGAGCGCCGTGCTCTTGCCACTGTTCATTGCGCCATAGCGGAAGTAAAGCTTCGACATTTAGTTGAGGTACCCGTCCTCCGCGGCACGACGGATGAGTTCCGCACGCTTGCTCGCGGGCCTGTTGGCTTTTGCGTATTTTTCGCGCACTCGGCGCAGATAGGTCTTTGCAGTTTCGTACTGCACGTTCATACGCTGTGCGACGTCGGCGGTGCTCGAGCCGGTGACGTAGAGCTTGAAGGCCTCGATCTCGCCGGGGCTGAGCTTGGGGCGGGTCGCTGCGGTGTTCGCGCCGACCGGGAGCGGCCGCCAGTCCCGTTGCATCGTCGAATCGTGGTCGACGCCCATAACGCCGCGTGCTGCATCCATCACTTCGCGCATGGACAGACTTTTTGAGAGAAACGCTGACGCGCCGGCGTCGAGCGCGCGATCGCGTGACTCCCGGCTGTCGAGGCTCGAGAGCACAATGACTTTCGCGCCCGCAGCACGGCAGGTGCGCACGCGCGCCTCGATCGAGACCGGCTCCTTGAGCTGGAAGTCGAGAAAAACGAGGTCCGTCGGAAACCTGTCGCTGTGCACAAGCTGCAGCCAGGTGCTCGCGCTGAGCACAAGCTCAAAATCGGGCGCGTTGGCCGCTATCCAGCTGCCCAAACTGTCGAGAAGCACCTCGTGATCGTCCAGAATCGCGAGGCGAACCCTGGTGCGGAGAGGGGCGCTCGAACCCGGCTCGGCAGTGCGACCGGTCTCATCGTTGCCCATACGAGAACTTTAGCGTCAGCGTGGGCTGCAGGTAGTCGACGTGCAGGTCGAGGAACAGAATCCGCATGATCGCAAGGTAGGGGTCGAGGGCTGTGCGCACAACGTAATCGGTTGTGTGGATGTCGCAGCTCATCGTCACGGAGTTGCAACCGCTCGCACCCGCTGTGATCTCGATCGCGAGACTGTCGTTTGCGACACCATCGAGCGCGTGCAGCGCAACCAAAAACGCTCGCATCACCGTTCGCTGGTCGGGGTTCAGGTCTTCGGCGAAGCCGCGGGGGTCGGTGAGGCGTCCGCCGCCGTACTGGGCAACGAGCGCGCCGAGCCAGGTGCGGTCGATCTCGGCGACCATAATCGCCCGGATAGACTCCGACAGTTCGAGCGCCCTGCCGTGATCGTGGGCCGTGACGGTGCCGGCCGCGAGTATCTCGCTGAAGAAAGGCACGATCTCCTGGTTGAGGAGGGTCACACGGTCCTGCTGCACGGAGCGGGCGATCCACTCGCTACGGGACTGGTCGAGGGTCGAGACGGACATCGTCTCCTTGCTCTCCCAGCGCTCAAGCCGGCGCACGAGCCCCGTCGCAAAGGTCGCGGCCCCGATCGACAGGATGAGCAGCGGCGCGACGGCAACGATCGCATACAGGTGCGCGGGAATACCGCTGACAAAGTTGGGCGACTCGGCGAGAGTCACGGCGACGACAATGATCGAGGACCCGATGCCGGCCAGAGCGATCTGGTGGCCCGGGCGGTAGGGCGCTGCCGCGAGCAGGAACAGGGCGATGGATGCAGCGCCCCAATCGTCACGCACAAAGGCGTTCGTCTGCCACATCGAGGCCTGCCCGAGCAGGTAGGCGGCGATGCCGGTGGCAGTCACGGCGATCAGCATGGACGACGTAAACGGCGCGCGCAGCGGGCTCGACGCGAACGCGAACGCGATGCCCGTGATGGCGATGAGGGCGATGGAGGCGACAGCGAGTACGGGGTCGGAGATGTCGGAGCGGTTGAGCCAGACCATCACCGCGGCGTACGCGGGTACACCCACGGCAGCGAGGTAGCTCGTCGGGCGTCCGACGACAGCGGCCAAGGGGTCGCGCTGCTGCAGGGTGCGCTCGCGGCCCGTCATCGCGGCTCCTGCCCGCTCGTGGCGCTGTCGGCTGCCGCGGCTGGCACGCGCAACAGCACCGACGTGCCGAAACCGGGCGTCGACCAGACCTGCACCGAGCCGTCGACGTCTTCGATGCGCCGCGACACCGAGTGACGCAGCCCCAGTCGGTCGGTGCCGGTGGTGCCCGCGGAGAATCCCTTGCCCGAGTCGATGACCATCACCGAGACCTCGTTTTCGGAGCCGTAGATGACAATCTCGGCGGAATCGGTGCCCGAGTGCCGGGACACATTCACAAGACACTGTTTGACGGCGAGCGCGAGGGCGGTCGCGCGATCCTTGCTGAGTCGCCCGATCACAGAACGGTCACCGCTCACATCGATCGTGAGACCGAGCCGTCGCGATTCATCGATCGAGTTCGCGAGCTTCGTCGTTTGCCATTCGGCGATGATCGCGGCATCCGATTCGCTCGATTCGACCTCGTCGAGCAGCCACTCTTCGCCGACGAGGAGCTCGAGGTCGCGCGAGATCTGTGCACGCGTCTCGCTCGACAGTGCGCCGTCGGGGGCGCTCGCGAGAGCCGCGAGGTCGTTGAGCACCGTGTCGTGCAGCATGGCTGCCGCGCGCACCTCCATGCGGTGGCGCACGTGGGAGAAGTGCTCGTCGCGAGCGGCGCGGTGCAGGCTCGGCTTTGCGATGCGCACCCGATGCCGGTTGATGCCGATCGCCGTGAGCACAAGCAGGAGCAGGCCGAGGGTGACGGCGCTGGTTCCGTCGAAGACGATCCGCGCACCGGTCTGGGTTGCGGCAAGGGCCGTCGCGCCCTCGGCGAGCACAAAGCCGGCGACGATCCAGCCCATCGCGGGCACGCTGCCCACCCCGACCCCGCCGACGAGAATCAGCGCGACCTTCGCCATCGAGATCATAAAGTTGTCGGTGCGTGCGTCACCCGGAAACTCGATGGTTCCCGTCAGCACAACCCAGTAAACGCAGGCTGCGCCGACCAGAAGGTAGGCGATCGTCGAAAACCAGGTCTGCTCGTGGTGGATAAGCCAGAGGGTGCCGAACATCGGCAGCAGCGCGACAGCTGCGGGCCAGACAATGCTGCTCGGAACGACGCTCTGCAGCGTGAGGATGCCGCACAGCGCGACAATCAGGCACACGAGTGCCATGGCGTGCATCGAACTCGACACTGCCCTGCTGACGCCCATCGGCGCAAGATGTACGGGTAGCCCCAACGACACCGTGAACGCCTCCCCCAAGCACAATCGTTCGATGTCGAGGGTATGGCGTGGACAGACCTTCCCGCTCTCCCCAGTTGGGGGCTGATTACGGGGGCGCTATACGAGCCGCCCAGCACTCATCCGCACGTGCGCGCCCTCCCAGCGCCGTCTCAGCCACCGATCGTGGCTCGCAACGACCACCGCTCCCGGGTAGGCGCCTAAGGCCTCCTCGAGCTCCGTGGCGAGGGCGAGCGACAGGTGATTGGTCGGCTCGTCGAGCAGGAACACGTGCGGCGGCCGCGCAATGATCACGGCGAGCGCGAGACGGCGCTGCTGGCCCTGCGAGAGCGACGCCACGGGGCGGTCGAGATCGCGACCGTCGAGCAGTCCCAAATCGGCGAGAGGCAGCAACTCCGCCTCGCGCAACCCGACCGCCGACGCATAGATCGTGCGGGCGCTCAGGAACGGGTCGGGCCACACAACGTCCTGCGCGAGCAGCGCGGTGCGGAGCCCCTGGCGCTGCGCCAGGGTTCCGGCGCGCAACCGGCCGGCCAGCACACCGAGCAACGTCGACTTGCCCGCGCCGTTCGCACCCGTGATGAGCAGACGAGTGGATGGCGCGATGTCGAGTTGCGCGACATCCAATCGGCCCGGAATCACCGCGCGCCGCAGAGCCATCAGCGGAACGTCGACGTCGAGCGTCTGAGCCCCATCCGGGATCCCGCTGAACCGAAGGATTCCCGTTGGCCTGTCGACCCGGTTGCGCTCCAAGTCGTCGATGCGCACGCGCGCGTTGCGCACCCGCCGGCTGATCTGCCCCTCGACCGTGTTCTTCTTGAGTGCCTTCGCCATCTTGTCGTTGTCGCTCCACTCGCGGTTATGGGCGATCTCGTGCGCCGTCACGTTAGCGACATGCTCGAGGTCGGCGAGCTCGGCCTCCTCGGCGGCGAAGCGCTCCTCCCAGCGCTGCCGATCGCGTGCCTTCGCGGCGATGTAGTCGGTGTAGCTGCCGCCAAACCGCGTGATCGAGCTGCCCCGGTTACCGTTCGGGTCGATGTCGACAACACCCGTCGCAACCTCGTCGAGAAAAGCGCGATCGTGGCTCGCAAAGATCACCGGACCCGGCCAGGCAACGAGCTGCCCGCTCAGAAACTCCACTGCCGCATCATCGAGATGGTTCGTGGGCTCGTCGAGCACAAGGGCGGTCGGCCGCGCCAGCAGCAGCGCCGCGAGCGCGAACCTGCTGCGCTGCCCGCCCGACACCTCGGCGAGCAACCGGTCGAGGGGAACGTCGCCGACACCCAGTCCGGCGAGGGTCGTTGCGCGGCGCGCGTCGAGCGACCAGATGTCGGCCTGCTCGGCAGCCGCGAGGGCCACCTCGTATCGCGCAGCGTCGCCGGTCGCCGACAGTGCAGCCGCGGCATCCACGAGTTCGATTTCTATTTCGCGCACGGGTGCGAGCGCCCGCTCGAGAAAGTCGTGCACGGTGTCGGTGGGCACAAAGGCGGCCTCCTGGGTGAGCAGGCCGGTGCGCTTCGGGCGCACAACGCTGCCGCGATCGGGTTCTGTAGTGCCGGCAAGGATGCCGAGCAGTGTCGACTTGCCCGCGCCGTTCTCGCCGATGAGGCCGATGCGGTCGCTCGCTGACACAACGAGGCTCACGTCCGTGAGCACGCGCCGATCGCCCCAGGCGTGGGAAATACCGTCGACGCGGATGTGGGTGGGTGCTGCAATAGTGCGCATGAGGACGCCCTCTCTCGGATTCGAGAAAAACCTGCCGGGCGGTGCCTCGGACGCAGGACGGAGGGTGTTCTACAACTTCACAAGAGGCAACGGTACGCGTCATCCACAGGTTGCGCTAGGTGTTGTTTGTGTCGCGCTGCGCGCTGCTTGCTTTGCGCTGGCTGGTGCTCGTTTCCCGCTAGCTGCTGCTCGTTTCCCGCTTAGCGCGGGATGTTCAGGCTTGCGGCGGTGCTCGCCATCGTGCGCGCGGCAGCCTCGACGTCGTCGGAGAGCTGCGTGCCGTAGCTGGGCACCATTGCGGCGAGCTTCGGCTTCCAGCTGTCGAGCTGGTCGGGGAAGCACTTCTCGAGCAGTCCGAGCATGATCGGAACGGCGGTGGATGCGCCGGGGCTGGCCCCGAGCAGACCTGCGATCGATCCGTCGGCCGATGAAACGACCTCGGTGCCGAACTGCAGCACACCGCCCTTCTTGGCGTCCTTCTTGATGACCTGAACGCGCTGGCCGGCGGTGATGCGGTACCAGTCCTTGGGGTCGGCGTTCGGGAAGAACTCCTTGAGCGACTCGAACTTTGTGTCCTTGCTCGCGGCGAGCTGGCCGACGAGGTACTTGACGAGGTCGAGGTTCTGCAGGCCCGCTGCCACCATCGGATACAGGTTGTGCCAACGGATCGATGCGAAGAGGTCGGTCCACGAACCGGTCTTCAAGAACTTCGTGTTGAAGCCGGCGTACGGACCGAACATCAGGCTCGGGGCGCCGTCGACGACGCGCAGGTCAAGGTGCGGCACCGACATGGGCGGAGCGCCAACGCTCGCCTTGCCATAGACCTTCGCAGCGTGACGCGCGACGACCTCGGGATTGTCGGTGCGCAGGAACTCGCCGCTCACCGGGAAGCCGCCGAAGCCACGGATCTCCGGGATGCCGGACTTTTGCAACAGGCCGAGAGCGTATCCACCCGCGCCGACGAAGACGAACTTCGCGTCGGTGTAGAGCGGGGTCTGGCCGATCGCGTTGCGGTAGTGGATGCGCCACGAGCCGTCCTTGCGACGCTTGAGGTTTGTGACCTTCGCATCAGCGGTGAGCTCCGCACCCGACTCGGTGAGGTTTGAGATGAGACTGCGAGTGAGGGCACCGAAGTCGACGTCGGTTCCGGCATCCGTGCGCGTGGCAGCGATGGGCTGCGACTTGGCGCGCCCCGGAATCAGCAACGGAGCCCACGAGCGGATGACCTCGGCGTCTTCGCTGTACTCCATGCCGGGGAAGAGCGGGTGGTCTTTGAGCGCCTCGTGCCGCTTGCGCAGGTACTCAACGTTCTTCTCGCCCCAGACGAAGCTCATGTGCGCCGTCGGGTTGATGAAATCGGTGGGGGTCGGCAGCTCGCCGTTCTCAACGAGGAACGACCAGAACTGGCGCGACACCTGGAACTGCTCGTTGACCTTCACGGCACTCTCGATGGCGATGCTGCCATCGGGACGCTGCGGGGTGTAGTTGAGCTCACACAGGGCCGAGTGGCCGGTGCCCGCGTTGTTCCACGGGTTCGAGCTCTCGACCGCTGTCTCGCCGAGCCGCTCGAAGATTCGAATCTCCCAGTCAGGCTGGAGCTGCTTGAGCAGCGTTCCGAGCGTGGCGCTCATGATGCCGCCACCAATCAGTGCGACGTCCACGGGCTTGTTCACCCGGCAAGTTTACTCGGTCGGCGGCAGGC
>Ga0247805_1000055_pt1 | contig 101420 bp, 96 predicted proteins | sample UWRJL044104R1_FD_180930 | JGI IMG/M metagenome (GOLD analysis project Ga0247805, IMG submission 180930) | Plant litter microbial communities from Arlington Agricultural Research Station in Wisconsin, United States - UWRJ-L044-104R-1 | ecosystem: Environmental > Terrestrial > Plant litter >...
CAAGGGCTGTCTTCGGCCACGAGATCGCCCATGGCTGGACAAGTCCCGCTGGCCCGGCTACCAATTTCCTGATGGAGGGATGGGCCACCTATGCCGAATCCCTACTACTATCCTCGGTATATGGAGATTCCATCATCAACAGGTTTTTTGCCTCCCAGAAACAGAACTATGTTGACGGGAAATTTGAGGGCAACAGATCATTGTGGGAAGATTATAACAATAGTGGGGTTTCCTACGGCAAGGGCGCCTGGCTATTCTATATGCTGGAAAACCAGATGGGACGGAAAAAGCTATCGTCCGCTATGAAATCTTTTATCAGCTCTGGCAGACAGTCCATAGATTCTTTTATAGCAGAAGTCTCAAAAAGTGCGGGGAAGGACATGGCCGCCTTCATCATTCCATGGCTGAAGAGCAGGCAGATCCCAGAGCTCAGCGTAACCAGATCAGCAAAAGGAATTATCGTCCGTCAGATGGGAGATGTTTTTATATTCCCCTTAGAAATCAGCATATCGCTGAAAAACGGGACCTCGTTCACTACAACACTGGATATTCATCAGACCGAGCAGTACTTCGAGCTTTCAGAACTTGAGGTTTTAGACTATGTCTTGGATCCTGAGAAAAAAGTGCTCTTCCATATCCGAAAGCACGAATAAGCCTGCGCGGGAATCCGCGGTATACCGTTACATCAAGCCTGAGCCTGCAGAAGGAATATTTCGCAAAAGCTATCGTGAAGACCGTAGGATATTAAATGGGTGAGCTAAATCAATAAAAGGATAAATGCAGTATCAGTCGAGTGGCATGGTCAAACTTTAGCTACGCATAAAACTAAAGAACCAACAGATCAGGACTTTGGAATCTCACGGTAAGGCATTGGCAAATACTAGCTCCGACGCAACAGCCCGGTTGCCTGGGCCAACCTGCAAGCCTCCATAGCATTATCCACATTTAGCTTCTGGAAAATATTCTGCCTATGCCTATTCACGGTATGCAGGCTCAGCGACAGCTTTTCTGCAATCTCCTTGCTTCTAAGGCCAATACTGATCATGTGAAGTATCTGGATTTCCCTTGCCGAGAGTATATCCTCAAAGGTTCCCTGTTCACTGCCTAAGATCGCTCCTGTTGCTGTGTTGATGATCAGCCCATCAGGCACATCAAATCCCGGATAGTCATAAATAATATCGTACAGGCAAAGCGCCAGAGAAACATTGCCATCGCCAGTACTGCTCAGATAAAGCAATCGGTGTTTGATCGATACATATTTGCCCAACTGGTTTTTGATCCGCAATTTGGTGATCAGGCTATAGTTGGCCCTCTCTATAAGATCTATCGATTTAAGCAACTGGAAAAAACTGAACTCCAACCTATATTTTTTTTGAAGGTCATCGGGATGCACCCTGCTTAAAAGTTCATCCTCCCAGATCGAGTTGATTTCGGTCGATATTGGTTCAAAACCGAGCTGATCTGCAACACCACCAAGATATAGATAGCTTCTCCTTCCCTCAAGGTCGCTGAGTACACTTATCGTGTTTTCGAGCGTGGCATAGAGCTGTGCAATCACCTTCGCATCTTTCAGCTCGATCCGATCTCCAGAGAAACCCGAAAAATGCTGCGAAAAAAGTTTGATATCAAGCTTACCGCGGATATCTGTTTCAGATCGATGGTTATTTTTAGCCATTTGGCATGGATGATTAAGCAGTAAATTTGGGTCACAAATGTAAGCTTTTGTCAATCACAAAAAAGATGAAAAAAATATTAATAGCCATTGGCCTCTTGTTGGCCACAAACAGCCTTAGGGCGCAGACCCTTGAAAAAATGAACTGGTTCAACGAGCCCCAAAAATGGCAGATCATTGGCAACTCCCTTTTGATGCAGGTGACCCCAAAAAGTGATTACTGGCGCATATCCCATTATGGATTTACGGTAGATGATGCCCCTTTTTACTACACTACTTATGGCGGTGAATTTGAGGCTAAGGTAAAACTTACAGGGGACTATAAGGTCAGGTTCGACCAGATGGGCCTTATGATAAGGATCGACCAGAAAAACTACATCAAGACTGGGGTAGAATTTGTGGACGGCAAGTTCAATATCAGTACCGTTGTGACCAACCAGAAGAGCGACTGGAGCGTAAGCTCTCTGGATAAAGCACCCCCGTTTGTCTGGATCAAGGCAATCAGAAGACTCGATGCCATAGAAATCTATTATTCTTTGGACGACAAGAACTACGTGATGACAAGAAATGCCCCATTTGCAGACAACACGCCTGTAATGGTCGGCCTGATGGCCGCCTGTCCAGACGGAAATGGTTTCGAGGCAAAATTTGAGCATTTTTCGGTTAAGCACCTCCCAGACCAAAGAAGGCTGGAATGGCTGAAGGCTCACCAATAATAGCTGACATACGCAAGCAACGAACAATTCCCTCTCAAACACAGTATTCAATCATTTTTTATGAAAAAAAACTTTTCAACATCATAAAATACCTGTACAAAAAGTAAATTACAATCCACAACTTATTATATCTAATTATCGAATATGGCAATCAAGAATATTGAGAATACAGAGCATTATATATGGGGAGACAATTGTGATGGCTGGCACTTATTGAAATCTGATTCATTGAGTATAATTCAAGAAAAGATGCCCCCTCACAAAAGTGAAGGGCTGCATTTCCATAGTATCTCACAACAATTTTTTTTTATTTTAAAAGGTGTTGCAACTTTTCAGCTCGAAGAGGAAGTTTTCGAAGTAGGCGAAAATAAAGGCTTTCATATTCTGCCCAATAAAAAACATCGTATATTTAACCACGCCGATCAGGTATTGGAATTTTTGGTAATATCAGAGCCAAAATCACATGGCGATAGAATAGATGTATGACCAAAATACTTGCCGTCTTTATTTTCCTGTTCTTGGGAAATACCTGTTTTGGACAGGGCCTCCAAAAACAAAGATTTTTAGATGACCTGAAATACCTTCAGGCCGAACTGCCCGCCCGACACTTCAACCTCTTTGCAAAAATGACCCCAAAAGAATTTGGAAGCAGGCTAGAAAAAATTAAATCCAGGCTCGATCATCTGGATCAGAGCGGTTTTACCAATGAACTGTACAAACTATTGAAGGCCATTGGAGATGAGCATACTAAGGTAGAGCCAGCTTACGAGCAGACCTTCCCTTTGACATTCGATACTTTCAGTGAAGGGACTTTCGTGGTGCGAACCGATGGTGAAAATGATCATCTTTTATATGCCAAGCTGCGAAAAATTGATGGCAGGTCATTATCAAAGGTTACCAGCATGTTAAAAGAGGTACTGAATGATGAAAACGAATCCTATTTTAATGTCTATTCGAATTACTACCTTTCCAATCCTTCCTTTCTAAAGGGACTGACTGTATTAAACTCGCCCGATCATGGCCTTTATTCATTCAAAACCTTAAGTGAGGGCCTGTTAGATGTTGAGCTTTACCCCAAACCCAGATTGGAGTTTATAAAGAGCAATGACAAAAACAACAAAATAAAGCTGTTGAGGTATTCAAGGCCAGACAATTATTGGTACTCCTATGATCCAAACACCAGAACGATATACTTTAATTACCAGCGATGTGCAGCAGACCAAAAAATTCCTTTCCAATCCTTCTGCGATAGTCTTTTTTCCACGATTGAAAAGACTAGACCGGAAAAGATAGTCCTCGATCTCAGAGCAAACAGTGGAGGAAATTCCGCTATCCTGCAACCTTTTCTGGACAAGATCGGCAGCAGCTACCTGAACAAAAAAGGCTCTTTTTTTGTGTTCATCGGCAAGAGCACCTTCTCCTCTGCCCTTATGAATGCCATCGAACTCAAGCGCAGGTTCAATACTATTCTCGTGGGTGAGCTGACGAGCGGAAACATCAACCATTTTGGAGAGACCAGAAGGTTGACACTCCCAAATACAGGAATAAATATCAGCTATTCCACCAAGTTCTGGGAGAACTGGAAGGAAAAAAATGGCGCACTCCAGCCAGACGTCAAAATCAGGTATTCCATCTCCTCTTTCAGGAAAAATATCGATGAGGCAATGGAATTTACCTCAGCATATGTTCGACCGTAGGTTCTATTGGCCAAAGAGGTTGATTAAAGCGAAGAACGGATGCATCACCAATTTTGGACATCTTTGCCTATACAATTTTCGATTATAAAATCTGCCATAATCACCTCAGGGATTTTTTACCCAGGCCAGCAGGCGCTGTTCAAGACTTATGTTATGCCTAAACTCATTTGGAAGTCTACCGGAACGTATCTTAAAATCCTTAATGAAATGGGACTGGTCGTAGAACATGGCCTTATAAGCCAGTTCGGTCAGGCTTATATTCTCTTGCTCTAACAACAGCTTAAGCACATTCCTGAACCTGACCGTTTGAATAAAGTCCTTGGGTCCTTGTCCCAAATTTTCCCTGAAAAAGCGGTAAAGCGTAGATTCATTTAACTTTAGCGCACCAGAGAGCTCCCCAACAGAAATGTTCCCTTTTGTTTTGTAGATAAAGCCTAGCGATAACTGGGTTCTTGGATCAATGCCTGCAACCAACAGTCTTTTCAGCAGAAAGGCCTCTATCAGATCAGCCCTGACCTGTGGGTCACTGCGCTCAAAAATTTCTTCGAGCATAAAAGCCTGGTTACCAAAAATACGCTCGAAAACATCAGGTTGGCCGAGCAGCTCAACATATGGCACTTTGGTAAATGCCCTTAGTCCCCCTGGATGGAAAAGTATGCAGATCTGGTCGAGGGTATGGTTGACATCTACCTTAAAAGGCTGGTCATGAAAACCAAACAGACCGCTCGAAAACATATTTTTGCTTCCAGAGACAATGCAGTGGTTCATGTTTTTATTCCTTTTGTATTCAATCCTGTTGTTCCTGTATATCGTTAGGCAAAGATTGGTGTTGGGAAAAGTATGGTAGGAAAAGGGCTTCTTGAGGTCATGATTAAAAAAAATAAAATACTGTAGGTAGGTCCCCAGTAAGGGATGCTTAACGGGAACAATACTTGTATTCATTTATGGATTTTAACTGACCTCTAACTTACAGTTAGGTTCTATTAAAAGACTCAAGAACTACCAGTATGTTACACCATATCCAATAAAATACTCGTTTCTGAATGGAACAGGCGCGATCAGAATATTTTATCAATATTTTTGGCTGGCTTGATAATAATCATGAGATTTAGTTTCCAAAATCTCCATCCTGATAATCCCCTGCACGATTTTTACTATTTTAAACCATATGCTATGTTTTACTTTGCTCTGTGTAATTCTAAACTAGACATGAAAATCAGAATAATTCTTACAGTAGCCATAATTGCCCTTGCCAATATCGTCCAAGCACAAAGTATCTGTAATTGTAGCGAAGCACTGGATAAATTGGTCAATAAAATTGAAGCCGAATACCCAGGGTTTGAAGAAAAAACCAGGGACAAGGTACTATATGACGGTTTTAAAAGACAGCTTAGCGAACAGGCCGGTAATTCGGCTAATACAACATGCTTTGAAGTATTAAAAAAGTTTACCTCTTTTTTTAGGGATGGACATATCTGGATATACCCCGCAACGGCTACAAGTGCAAAAGGTACAGGCAATACTAAAATGGCAGGTATTGATATTGAAAAATTCAAGATGGGACTGGAAGCCACAAAGGCCCCACTAGAAGGAGTTTGGAAGAACAGCTTTGAATGGACTGGCGGCGCAGGCTATGAAATTGGCGTTACAAAAGACAGTAATGGCATACAGATAGGCTTTGTCATCAGCTCGACATCTGCCTTCTGGAAGCCCAATGAAACAAAATTCAGGCTATATCCCGACGGAAGGTACGAATTCTACACATTTGACAAGCAACTAAAGACCGGAAGCTATGAGATTTACAAAGACGCGATCGTTTACTTCAGGGATGCAAGGGCCACTTTTGTAAAAGAAGTACCCCATTCAGATTTAACAACTCAACAAATAATGAGAAAGGTAGGCGAACTTTATGGATTTGGACTTAAAAAAATCAGCGGTAAAACAGCTTTGCTCACACTTCCTTCTTTTGACTACCCCTTTGTTGAACTCATCGGAGATCTGATGGCAAGTAATCGATCGATCATGACTAGTAAAAACCTGATCATTGATATCAGGGGGAATTCTGGCGGAACTGACAATGCCTATGAAATGCTTTTCCCCTATATTATCACCAATCCGATCAGGAATATGGGGGTCGAATACCTGGCAACCCAAACCCTGGTAAATGGACTGGAAGGTTATATCAAAACTGTTCGAAACACCAAAGGTAAGCAGGGCGAAATAGATACGGTTCGGCGGTGGATCGGACTTTATGAAAAAAACATGGGGAAATTCGTAAACCTTAAAGACAGCTCTTTTTCCATACAGACAGTAGCTCCCTTGAAAAGAAGTCCCAAGCAAGTGGTTATCTTAACTGACAAAAGGGTTGGAAGCGCTGCCGAAAGTTTTGTGATGAAAGTTAAGCAAAGTAAGAAAGTGAAGGTATTTGGCACGGTAACCTCAGGAGGACTGGACTACGCGGCAGCCCGGATGTTCGATTTCGGATGCCCGGAATTTTTGTTGCAATTGCCTACCTATCGTTCGCTAAGGTTGCCAGATTATCCGATTGACAACATCGGAATGCAACCAGACATTTACCTGGACAAAAGTACCGGGGATTGGGTAAAATTTGCCTTGGACTATTTGGAGCATAAGAGGTAAGTTCCAGATAGCCCAAGGTTTTAGGTCAATATCCGTGTATTTAACTATAAAAAAGGCCGCTGACCTAGCTAAATCTGTTAGCTGCGGCTACTGCTTAAGAAAGATCTATTTTCCAGAAGTTTAAATGCAAGTATTCCCACTAGAGCAATTGCTATAAGCCCCTTAAAGCGATCTATCAACAACCATAATGGCGAAAACGCTTCCCAAAAAAAAGTTATGGTCAGGATCACAGATAAAATACCAAACAAAGAAATGCCCACGACTATCCAGTAGAACAACCAGTCACTTTTTCTTTTATTTTGGGCCTGGAATTCCCTGACCACATTTGCCTTGAAGGACATTGGAAGGCCATCCTCGGGTTCTTTCGCTAGTTCCGAATAAATGAATTCGTATACATTAATATCCTCACTTTCTGTCAGTTCTTGGGGAACTGTTGTACCAGTTCTTAACCTCTGATCGAGCATCTCTTGGATTTCAAAATTTTTATCTTTCATCATAATCCCTATTTATGTGGTTGGTTATTTTATCCTTTAGCATTCTACGTGCCCTGAACAAATAATTCTTTATCGTTCCCTCAGGTATTCCGGTCGTCTCCCCTATCTCCTCTATAGAAAATTCTTCCAGATGGAAAAGTGTCAGCACGATGCGGTATTTTTCCGGTAGCTGGTCGGTAAGCTGCCTTAGGTATTGGGCAGCACTCTTTTTTTCCATAAGCTCTTCAGGGTTTTCCTGCCCATCATCCATCTGCAAAGAATCTTCGGTATATCCCTCTGTAAAATCCCTCTTATTCTTTTTTTGATGGTTGATAGCCGTAAAATAGGTTATACTGGCAATCCAAGTCGAAAGCTTGGACTGGAACTTAAAGGTTCCGATACTCTTATGTATCTTAATAAATACCTCCTGCGCAACATCCTCGGCATCGGCCTGCTCTGGCAATACCTTTTTAGCAACATGGAAGACCAGTTTTTGATACCTGTCCACTAATAGTGAAAATGCCCTGCTATCGCCCTTGATTATTCCGAGTATAATTCTATGTTCTTCGTCCATGGATAGCTTTAGAAATATATGGGTAGAGGCGATAATGATCTATCTGCAATCAATTTGTTTGTCTTGTTATCATTTTTGTTCCAGACTGACCACTGCCTATTGGCTGCAAACCATCGCCTAAGCTTAACTTTAGGGACTTTGCGCTGCTCAACAGTTTGCCCTAGGGCATCCTTATTCAGCTCTGACGACCTTATTATCGATAGTTACGGACTTCCAGTTTTCATCAATGCCCAAACCTTTTACATAACTTACCTTATGGGTATTTCCCTTTAGCTTTGGATGGTTGACCATATCAAATTCAAAGGTCATCCTATCCTGCGTCTTTTCGGTAACCCTAACCCTGTAATCGTTTACCGAACCGTCTCCTAGGGTGAAGAATTCATCATTTATTTTAGCATTGAACTTTGCGTGGACATAAATTTTTCCTGGTTGGTCTGGGTAGGCCTCCAACAAACTATTGTCTGTAGCTATCCTTAGGTATTTAACGTCTGAAGCGTCTCCACCTATGAGCGAATAAAACTCATAATATAGCTCATTGCCTATCCTAAGGGTATCTTTTATCTTTGTATAGTTTTGTGGCCCCATTTTCCAGGTGTTGCCAATCTGCATCGGCAGGAATGAATCCAAAGCATTGGAATGCTTCCCATTTCCGCCTTCAGGGTTACAGGATGAGCAGATGGTTATTATGAAAAAAAACAATAGTTGGATGTTGATGAAATTTCTGTTCATTTTTTCTGTCTTTGATAATGCAATGTATTATAAGGTGATAGGTCACTATCGCTGCAAAGTTAAATTTGGATCCCCTGATAAAAATGGTTATTAATGACCACTCCAATCATCTCAAGAAGACCATTTTGACTACTTTAGGGTGCTGCGCTTTGTTTCCAGATATTGGTTCAGTACATAGTTAAGGGCGAGTCCCAAAGACAGGAATATGATGATTACCCCATACGGAAGAAGAGAATCTTCCCTGTCATAGGGCAAAAATTCCTGCACCACCAGCCCTATTCCACCAAATGCGCTAAGAAAAATCCATTTGAGCAGCTTATATTGCTTTTCATGGTGATCTTCACTATTGTGTAGGAAAGTTTTAACCAGAGCTGCGTCGGTCAGTCCAGCCTCGATCATCTTACGCTTAAGTCTATATTTCAGCAACTGCACAATGGCAACAACAGTCATCCATGTAGTCATGATGATCATAATAAAAGGGGCAATCTTATATAACATATCCAAGGGTTTTAATAAGTAGACAATCAATTCAGCTAACAGGTTGCAAAAGGATAGCTATTTTTTTAAAATAGGATATCTGGATAGACGACGACCTGTTAAAAATAGACAAATTGTTTGATAACCAGCAGTATTTAGCTACTAGCGGCTTAATACTGATGATGATGTCGCAGGCGAAGTATTTATTAAATTTTAAACTTCACCTAAGGCTAAGTAGTATGCAAGACTATTATGTGTTAATCAAATATGTTCCTGATCAGACTGCAAAATTAGCTGGGGATTGGGGGGTATTGATCAATAGGCCTGGTATTTCATCAGCAATCTTTTAAGGGCAGAAAAATGCTTTTCTACGCTGAAAGTATCCAATCTATCATTGAACAATGGTCATCATATGGATTATCAAGATTTAATTGCTTTTATAAGCTCGACTATTTTATGGCTGACTTCGGCATTGAGGTCTCTTTTCTCCTTTAACAGTGTGACTACCGATACGGTCGTATTGAGATCAGGAAAGTACATTACGTCGGTTCCCCACCAGCCGCCGTGATAGTAGCCTTTATTACCAAAAAATGAGGGGAAATTATAAAGGCCGAGACAATAATTATTCGTTGCAGCCCTAGTTGCTGAATAGGTGTGGATTTGAGAAAGCACCTTCTTGTCTTTTATGATCTTGCCTTCAAACAGGTACTGAAAGAACAGGGCAAGATCTTTGATATTGGAAGAAAGTCCTCCACCACCATATAAATCCCAGGACGGGTCCATTTCAAAGGAATCCCAATGATAGGCGCTGGAATACTGATGAGCGAATGCCAATGTCTGGGTGGGTTTGCGTTCAAGGGAAGTGAACCAAGTCGCATTGAGGTTAAGTTTTTTAAAGTCTAACAGTTCACGGATCGACTTATAAAATGGCCTCCCTGTTCTGCTCTCAATAATTTCGGTCAACAAAAGGTAATTGATATCCCCATAGGCGAATGTTGTACCGGGCTCGGCCGGCTTTGCAATCTTCATGGCCAAGCCGATTTGTTCGTCTCTTGTCCATTTGTGCTGAGGCTTTTCACCCACGGTCCTGAAATAGGATTCATCGACGTAATCCGTAATACCTGACGTATGCGAAAGCAGGTCCCTGATCGTAATCCCATTTGGGCTGTATCCAGTCTCCTCCAATATTTTTTTTGTTTTCTTTGACAATAGTTCAGCTATGGGCTGGTCCAATCCAAGCCTTCCCTCTTCCACCAGTTTAAGGATGCTGGCCGAAACATAAGTTTTTGTATTACTGGCCAGGAGAACTGGCTGCTCCTTATTAAGCTTAGCTTTTTTGTCCTTATCTGCATAACCAACGGCATAGGTCCAGGAAATATTTTTGTCTGGTGCCTCTACATGGATCATAATCCCTACCGCATCCTGATTGGCCTGATAGGTCGAATCTAAAATCCGTTGGAACCTAACTTCAGTTTTTTGGCCATACGAGGCCGAATAGATAAATAGGAATAGTATCCCTAGATAATTCATTGTCTTTCTTTTCATTTTTTGATGCTATTTTTCTCCGATATATATTACTTTCCCTTGTCCTCTTCGTATTGAATACGACAATACAAACTTGAATAAAGTTGCAATTGGGTTGAAAATAGTTGATTTAGCCAATGTCTTATAAATAATAACAGAGTGTAGGACTAAATATTCGATGCCAGAATTCCAGTGATGATAGACTTATTTTATTACCGAATAAGGCGTTTATATACAGTAATTCGATCACAATGTAGCCCATCATGGAAGGCAAGTAGCAAAGTACATCTCTACTACCAGTCATTTCGATATTAAAACGGTTTGTCCAGCTAGTATAATTTAAAAATAGATCCGTTTGTATTTCAGTTTCCAACTGCTCCATTGTCAATATGAACATGCCTTTAATATCATTTATCTCATTTATGTTAAGTGGCTGCTGTGGGATCGAACCTGGCTGAAATGCAGTAATAAACTCTTCTTTCACAAATGGTTGGAGACCACCTTTGAGATAACAAAGGCCTTGCTGTGAAGAATCAAGTAGTTTGTTCACTTTGTATTGGTTACTGGCTTAATTATAAACAAGAACTTGCAAGAATAAATCATATCAACTTCGGAAGCCAAGTGCACATGTCAAAAAGTTTAAGGACAATATATGCATCTGTGCAACGCACCATCTTATCCAATTCAGCGATTCGCTACAAGCCGTCACAAATGTTTCCACCCTGATCGTTTTCCGGTAAGAAACTTCAGCCGCTCTTTGGCATGATTGTTATCTGCATTGAGTTCTATTGACCTCCTGTAGTTTTTTATCGATTCGATTTTTTGTCCTGCTCCCTCCAATGCTTCGGCATAGCTGTCAAAAACATTCCAGGATTGCGGATACTCCCTTGTATTGAGTTCGAAAATCTCTAGAGCATCCACATTTTTGCCGTGTTCCAACAGATAATAGCCCAAGGTGTTTAACTCGCCCTCTGCCAAACTGAAATCAAATCTTCCGTTTTTCTTCACCTTCTCTTTTGTGTAAAATAAAATGCCTTCTTTGACAGATCCATTCAATATCTTGATAGCCATCGCCTGCACGATCTCCGGCTTTGGATTTTCATAACCCAGGCCATTGATAACCGAATATATTTTATTACTCAAGGAAGAAAGGTCTATATTTGTGCTTCCAGGCGTCATATTACTTAAAATGATGATAGCCTGTTGCTCATGGCTTTCCCTAACAATAATTGAACGGAAACCATTGATTGCATCGTTATGTGAAAAAAAATCAGAGGTAAATGAAAGACCAGGAATCTTCATCTTGTTAACCTGTATTCCGTAGGCATATTTTTCCATTTTAGGCCTGAACATTAGTTCCATATTCTTTTTGGACAGTAACCGTTCTGTGTACAATGCCCTATCCCATTTCAAAAGATCCCCAACGGTAGAATACATTCCCCCAGCCGAAAAGATGACTGTATAGAGATTGATATAGTCAGCCTTGTTATATTCCCCATATTTTAGGCTATAGCCAGAGGCTTGTTTGTATACTACATCCTTTCTCATCTCCATACCGGAACTGGTCATCCCGATAACGTCTAGTATTCGTTCTTTCAAGACCTCCCTAAAAGGCTTGGCCCTTAAAGACTCTATGATCGCCCCAAGAATATAGTAGCCCGAATTTGAGTAGCGGTATCGTGCACTAGGCTCGGCCTCAAGGTTATCGCTGCAGTATTTTTCTATAAATTCCTTGGGGGCATATTCAGTTTTGCATATTTCCCAAAAGTCTTCTCTGCTGCCAAAATCACCAGTCCAGAGGTATGGCTTAATAGCTGGTCAATGGTAATCTTTGTACCAATATCCTTTCTGTAGTAAGGCAGATAATCTGAGATATGACCATTAAGGTCAATTCTACCTTCTTGGAAGAGCTGCATAACCAGCATTGCGGTAAATTGCTTGGTCACAGAACCAAGCCTGAACTTCGTGTCTATTGCATTGGTCGCATTCCATTCGCGGTTCGCCAGACGAAAGCCCTTGCCAAATACAACCTTTCCTTTTTTTGCTACAAGAACAGTCCCACTAAACTGGTCAATATCCACAAATGACTGCACAAGTTTTTCAATCTTCTGATGTTCATTAGTTGACTGTGCGTGCGATATACATGGTAAGAAAACTAAGATACATGCACAAATAAAAAGGTACTGATTACTTCTCATAAATTGTTTTTTCTTTTCTAGAAGACGCTGGGATATCCCTATTGGTTGCAAGAGTTCATTCCGCAACCTCATAAATCTGAAATTATCTTATAAATATGATCTGATCCTAAAAAAATTCTTACCGTTCAAATTTATAGATTGATCACCTAATCCAAATGGCTAAATGTAGCCATTCTATAGGTGGATTTTGGACTTATTAGGTTTTTACCAATCTATGAAGCTTCATTTAACACAAACCATTTGCAAACAGTAGCTCAAGAGCGACAAAAATATGAGGGTATAGGTTAAGATCTGACCAGCATTAAAAATATCTAATTATTTGTTAACCTTTTTGTAACGTTTGGGTTTCTCATCTCGTACTTATCCAAATAAATTTTAAATCACATGAGAGTTAGACCAACATTTATTTTCATGGTGCCTATGGCACTAGGCCTTGCATCCTGCAAAAAGGACAGGAGAGAAAAACCAGATACCAGCCTGATGGGCCCCTGGAAGGAATTGAAGCTGGACGGGGTGAGCCGTAGGATCACTTTTGCCAGCTAAGGATCGTTTAGTTTGCTTATCGGTTATGATGGTGGGAGGGCAAGTATGCTCAAGGGAAGCTACTTGACAAAGGGGGATAGCTTGAAGGTAGTGGTGCGTGAAGTATTAGAAAATGTGCCTGGCCAGCCGAACAAGTCGGTTGCACCAAGTTCGTCCTTGTATGAGAGGGCTACCTACTCGGTCAAAGGAGACACACTTACCTTAAACTACATCACCTACCCAGCTGATGCGCCCGAGACAACGACTGCGAAATTCACAATAGCCATCACTATTGATTAGGAGCCCTAGAGAGAACCTTAATAAAGTAGCTCGGAGCAATGCTTGGAGCTACTTGTTTCCGTTATACATCAATAATTGTAAAGCTTTTTTTTTATATTGATGAAGCCTTTTTAGATATACTCAAATCCAAAGTGTTGCTAGCTAATCCACTAAATGATATTATTTAAATTAATATTTTTTTAATAAAATATCACTATATTGTAGTCAGTAACGAATTGTTCTTTCAAAACTAGTCAAATCATATCAAAACAACTGGTGCCCAATTTGGTGCCCACATTGAAATGAAGATTATATAATTTTTACAACTTGCTCATTTAGTACCGATTGGATTAATAAGTCATTATCCCAGCGGGATCACAGAAGTTCTAAAACCTTTCAGAAATGAAAGGTTTTTTTGGTTAATAGCCCTCCCGATGGGGTTCGAACAGAAGTGCTGGCCTGGGTTCGATTTGCAAAAGGCTCAGGGTTAAGTGCGGGACTTGTGGGGCTGAGCCAATCCCAGCGGGATCACATAAGTCCTAAAACCTTTCAGAAATGAAAGGTTTTTTTGTTTAATAGCCCTCCTGATGGGGTTCGAACAGAAGCGCTGGCCTGGGTTCGAAATTTCTCTTGAGCGGGTTTGTGTTCTGACTTGCGGGCGCGAAATCCCTAATTTTCCAAAGTCAGTTATGTTTTGATGACGGGTTTCCAAGTGTTCGTAGTTTGACTATTGGATGGCAGTTTTAAGAGCTTTTGCTTCGCAGAAACAGTGTATTTACTTTAACTTTGCTGGTGCTTGGAAGCTTTTTGACCTTAGGTTTGGGCTAAGCGGCCATGAAAGGAAGATGGCCTTTAGCTCCTGAAGCTTAGTTGAAGTGGACAGTTTGGAACGGAATGAAGTGGCTACTTTTATCAATTCTAGACTTGCCATTTTAAAGAAATCAAAATAGCTATTTCACTTTAATAGATTCACTATCAATTCCAGTCTCCCGCTGAAGAACCTTTAATTTTTTTATTGCACCGGATTCGTCATTCTTAAATTCATAAATAACATCGGGAGAGAAGCCATCTACAATAAATCTATTGGCCGATAAGGGAACAAGTTCCATTTTCACCTTTGCATTCATCTGAACATATAATTTCCCCATCTCGAAAACAATGTTTGTTGCTTTAGCGTCGGCATCTTTATAGCTTCCTGTGTATTTTTGCATAATCGCAGTGTCCAGCGCTATCCTGTTTTCTATGGGCAAATGGTAGATTATCTTGCGTACATTTTTCAAGTTTGTTCTGGTTTTCTTCGTAAAGTTGTTCTGCAGGATGATAATGGTCTTATCATTAACCAAATGGCGCTCAAAAAAATTAATATATCCTCCCCATCCACCATCGTGATAAACAAAGTTCCCAAAAAGCTTATTCTCGCTATCTAGTTTCCAACCGAATCCATACTCACTTTTCTTTCCATCGCTTAATATTTGGGGCGCGTAGATTAGCAGCTTATCAGCTGCCGAAACAAATTTATCTGTAGCTAATATTCGATCCCATTTAAATAGGTCTTGGGCTGTGGAAAATATTCTGCCAGGACCATAAATACCATCTAAATAGAATGCAAGGCTTAGATTTCTATCATTCTGTGGCGTGATTTTCCTACCTAGACTATCTTCTAGATATCCAACGGTTAAATTTTTGAACGGACGCTTTAATTGATATCTGGAAATCACTTCTGTATTTTTTAATCCAAAGGGAATAAAAATATTCTCTTTCATAAATCGAGGATAGCTTTGATGTGATACACGCTCTATAATTGTGGCCAAAAGTACATAGCCAGTGTTGCTGTACTCAAATTTACTATTTGCGGCAAACAATACTGCCGGCTGATATTTGGCCATCAAAGAAATGACATCTTTGTTTGATGCAATTTTTAAATGATCCCATTTTTCGTCCATCAGCTTCATGTAATCTGGTAAGCCACTAGAGTGGGTAAGTAGGTTTCTAATGGTAATTTCCCTGTAGAAACTCAGTTCTGGAATATATTTCTGCAATGGATCTTCCAAAGATAAACTACCTTTTTTTTTCAGCAGAAAGATTGCAGCGGCCGTGAATTGCTTAGATACCGATGCAAGTTCAAAGATGCTTTTGGAATTCAACTTTTCTCGGGTCTGCTCATTGGCAAGTCCATAACTTTTCTCAAAAATTATTTTACCCCTATCTGCAATGAGCACATTTCCATTAAACGCGCCTTCGATATAAAGTTTACTATAAGTACTATCAAGCTGGTGTTCTTGATTTTGGGAAAACAAGTTATTTGCACTAAGTAAACTTAGACATATGAAAAGTAGGTATTTCATTGGGAGAGATTTAACAGTTTAATTTTTAATACGAAATATTTCGTACTACAATTGTACGAAATATTTCGTAAATAAATTATTCTTCTATGGATTTAAAAAAAATATTTTATTCCTTTTGTGCATTAAGATATTTAAGGGCATGTTGTTCATTAGCTTAAGAAATTATATTCAATTGATTTCAAATTAATTAAATGTAATAGTAACTTTAATAGGTTAGCGCCACCTTCTATGATAACCGACTGTATATCCATAAGATATAGTTGAAAAGCGATCTTTGTGGGAGGTAGTATTGCATATCTTCCATTTGGATGAAGTGGATCTTGTTCAGAACTGCAACATAATTTTAAAAGAATTGGCCATAAACTGTCACTATATAATCAATAGGCCTAAAATTAGAACACCAAAACTGTCTGATATGGAATTTTGCCATTAATATTACAGCAGAATACACGACGATTAATTCTAAGTTACAGCTGTTTAGCTATTTAAAGGGTAGCGAGTTAGTGTCTAAAATTGAGCGAAGTATCTATAGCAGAAAAGAAGGGTGTTATTTGATTAAAAGGAAAAAATTAGACTTATTTTGAGTGCCAAGTTTTCAGAATTTACGGATGTTTTTGTTGTGGATTCTGCACCCATTGAAATATAGAAAGTTAGAGAGCAGCACGCCCTGCAATCTGCTCTGCTGGGCACATTAGACCCGATTTTGGATATTGCGCATCTCAGAGAACAAGATACTTTGGGTATAAACTTCATGCTTTCTGGGATAAAACTTTATTATTGCTTCGATCATTTCAGAAAAATGGACGATTAGGGGTAATAAAGGTCGAACCGGTAAAGTGAATCCTGCTGTTCAACTTATTTATCAGATAAACAATATGTTAGGGCATAAAAAAACCGAAGTTAGAACTAACTCCGGTTTGGTACCTGGTGTTGGAGTTGAACCGATAGTGATTAGTAATTTAAATTCCTTTCAATTTTTAAATAGAATGATTAAATTTACACTATAGCAATTGCAGTTAAAACGTATAAAAAAATAGTGAGTAATTCAATGAGTGGAATTACAAAACAGTCCCAAATACTATTTAAACGCTGATTTTTACACTAGGTGTAAATCCCAGCTTAGATCTACTGCAGTTTTTAAAACCTTTCATGAATGAAGTGTTTTTCGATTAATTTCCTTTGATGGATTTCGAACAAATTGCTGGTCTGGGTTCGTATCAAGTATAAAAGTTAAACATGAATAGAATTCAATTAATTTTGCGGGAAACAATTTATTTTTTCAATTCTTAACCATTTTCCGTAAGACTTTCGAAGAGTTTAGCGATTACTTAAAACAGAATGCAGTAAAGTATATTATAATTAAACAACAAAACCCTATGACTTTTACATTTTTTGACTTGGACTATCGGATCACTAATCTTTTTGCCAAGGTTACAAGATGAGCATTAAATGCTAACATCCCTTATAGCTAGGTATTAGTAACATACTAATTTATTTTAATTTTTGTTCCGGAAAAAGGATGTTCCTTTAAAAATTTCACTCTATCTTTCGCAAATTCTCCTTCGAGTTTCGCCATTTCTTCTTTGCTAACCATTATGGAAGTATTAGGTTTTTCAACTCTCTTAAATGTTTTAGAGCCTACACTTAGGCGTGTTAGTTCAAAAATTGTATTAGACGTCTTCTCAACTGCTTTTATAATTAATCCATTAAGTCCTACAATACCATACAGGTTGTAAGGAACTTGATAGGATTCGCAATACCATACTTCCCATTCTGCTCCTCTTGAAGAAGTACCTTCAGCTTTCCTACATTGATAACCTGCAATACTCTGCTTAACATCCGTTAACTGCCATTTATATGTCGGCATTGATACTTCATAATAATACTTTTGAAACATCTGTTTAAAGTACAAATATTTTTGTCTTTCATAATCATATAATATCTGCCCATTCGTACCATATTCGTTAATATTGTCAGAAAGATGTTTTTTAACATTCATAAATTCACCACTTGGACTCGGGTTGGCCTTTGCAAAGTCATTGGTATATTGCATTGCATAAGCCGTGTCTGCCTTAAATTTATCCAGATTTTTTTCGACACTATATTTTTTTGAAATCAGAACTAGCGAATTTATTACTGATGGGGTTACTTTATCAGAAGGATCAGTTTGTGTAGTTTTGTAATTAAGTTCATATAGAATACTATCTTCTTGACCATACGATACTACTGAGTAAAGAATTACTGATATAAATGATATAAAAGCTTTGCATTTTTTCATATTGATAATATTATAATTTAAAATATCCTGTACTTATTCGAGATTACGGCATCATAATCCTCACATGCTGACTACCTGGGGTATCGTCTGGACAAGCTTGTTGATTTATCCCTAAACCTATGTTGCTTGCCATTGCCATCAACTGCCAATAATCACAATCACAATATTGAATAACAGAAATAACTGGACCACAAGATGTTGTGACTTCAAATTCATAAAAGTTTCTTGAAATTTGATTAATTAAATTATGTATATTTTTTTTAGGTAATTCATTGGGCCTTTGAACTGATAATGAGGTAATGGCGTCATTTAAATTAGGTAGAGTTTCTTTAGGTAATTCCTTGAACTCCTGAATTGGTATTGTATTAACAATAATGGTTTTTCCATAACTAACAAAAAATATTGTCATGAAAGCCAATAGTAATATTATTTTTTTCATTTTGATTTTAGGTTTAAACTAAGTAAAAAATTAAGATATAATACAGGATATTTTTAAAATTTAAAAGACTAAAATAGTTACCTAACTCAATGTTAATTAAATTTTTAATCAAAATAAAACTAATAAAAATTACTCTCATATCAAAAAATAATTTCAGGAATAAAATTGTTTGTCTTATTGTAAACTAAAGTATCCTTTACTTGTTCGAGATTACGGCATAATAATCCTCACATGATGACTACCTGGGGCATCGTCTGGACAAGCATGTTGATTTATGTCTAAACCTATGCTGGTTGCCATTGACATCAACTGCCAATAATCATGATCACAGTCACAATACTGAATAAAAGAAAAAACTGGACCACAAGATGTTGTGACTTCAAATTCATAATAGTTTCTTGAAATTTGATTAATTAAATTATGTATTTTTTTTAGGTAATTCATTGGGCCTTTGAACTGATAATGAGGTAATGGCGTCATTTAAATTAGGTAGAGTTTCTTTAGCTAACTCCCTGAATTCCTGAATTGGTATTGTATTAACAATAAGGGTTTTTCCATAACTAACAAAAAAATATTGTCATGAAAGCCATAGTAATATTATTTTTTTCATTTTGATTTTAGGTTTAAACTAAGTAAAAAATTAAGATTATAATATAGGATATTTTTCTGCCAAAGCGGGAGAATAATTTTTCATAATTCTAGGGATTAAAACAACTAAAATTAATACTACTGAGTTTTTTCAGTGGTTACAACTATATATTCGGGCTTAAGATATTTTATATCAGGCAAAGGATACATGGCATTACAAGCATATTGTAACCCTATTTTTTCTTTTTCGGTTGCCACCTGATACGAAAAACGCATCTTAAATGTCTTTCGCCCTTCTACTGGCAAGAGATAGCCTCCTGTGCGAGAAAACCATTCGTCAGGTATATCGAACATACCAACAGGGACTCCGTAAACCATTAACGTATCCGGCTTGGCATTAGTAGTAGCCACCAAATATCCCTTGCCCTCACCTTTGCTAGTGGTGACGGTAATGTTGCCCACACAGGGATGATATCCAATAACATATCCTTCAGCTTCCAATACTTGTACTTTTAATTCATCATCTTTACTACATCCAGTAATTTGGAAAGCAGCGAGGATCATAAAAAGAATGTAAAAAAGGTTTTCTTTTGTTTTCATGCCAGTTTATTTTTTTTAAGATCATTTCTTATATGAACAATTTATATAGCAAATATCTGAATATCAATATAATGATATGGATTCAATTCCTAAAATGCAAATTTCAATCGTTAGTCTTAAATCTTATACTAAGTTTCTTGACTAAACGCTACAGTCCGCCCAAAATTTGAAAAAAAATTATTAAATCATTTCGTTTGGTAATCCTCTATAGAACTAAAAATCAAATCACTACTTTCGCCCTTTGGCTTTCTACCATCGATTTTTTAAGATCAATCTTGAAGATCAACTCAATATTGTAGCAGTGGAATGTGACCGAATGAGGTTTTTTGTAGCTGAAATCAGTTTAAATTGTAGGTGAAATCCATATTTTGACCCTGTGAGCTATGATTTGATAGATCATACGTTTCATCATCCAAAATCCAAATGAGGATTTTTGTTCCCTCCGCTATACTAAAAATGGCTATGATAATCACAGGTGCATTAGTGTGTGCACATTGAGCAATTTTTTCTTGGGGAAATAGCATCATCCGGTTGAAGAAGAAAGGATATTCATGTTTTTGGACATGAAATCGTCTACCACGATTGCAGAAAATCTCGGTCATGTTAGGTATTTTCAAATGTTAAGAGCATATTTCTTCGATCTCTCCATCTCAGTTATCGACTATGGTGTGCAGTAAATGATGGGTCAAATGATGTTCTCCTGTGTAAAAATTTAACTATAGAAAACTTTTGTATGCTGCTTTTCGTTGCTACCATAAACGACTACGTTATGAAAACATCACACTTTCTACTTCCCTTTTGCATTTTAATATCGCTCCAAACGGCCCTTGCCCAAGACCCGTCAACTTACACTTTCAAAAAGCCATCGGCCAATGGTACCGGTAAGGTTTACATGGGCAGAGAGATTGCACATGTAATGAGTTTTGAGGGCGTTGAATGGCTGGAACGCAACAGCCGCACACAAGAAGAAAATACTACTCTGGTCCTGGCTTCCCTACCCATGAAAAGTAACAGTATAGTAGCCGATATTGGAGCTGGGTCTGGATTTTACACGTTCCGGGTTGCCCAGCGGATACCAAAAGGCAAAGTCTACGCCGTGGAGATCCAGGATGACGCCATTGCCTACCTGAAGAAAAAGGCAACTGACGATCGCCTTGCCAACGTGGAAGTAATCAAGGGCACCGAAAAAGCGCCCAATCTACCAGACAGCTCCATCGATCTGGCATTCATGGTAGATGTTTACCATGAACTACAGCACCCTGAAGCATATCTGGCGGCACTAAGAAGGGCACTTAAACCCAATGGCCAGCTGCTCCTGCTAGAGTACAAGGAAGAAGACCCCTCGGTAGCCATCAAGCCCGAACACAAGATGAGCGTAAGGCAGGCAAAGAAAGAACTCGCCGCAAATGGCTTTAAGCTGGTCAAAAACGGCACATTTTTACCGTGGCAACATTTTCTGCTTTTTAAGAAGAAGACAGACAATTAAATGTCCTGTCTTTAACCTGAGTACCTTATTTGCCTGCCAACACCATGGCTTTGATCCATTTGTTGTTGCTTTTTTCTTCTTCTTTTTTCAGCCTCTCCTACCCTTCAACTCTAGCTATTTCTGACACTACACAGGATTCAGTAATAATTAAGTCCCTTAAGTATTCGTACTCCTATTTGAATACGAATAAATAATCAAATACTGTCTAAAAGAAAAGCCATACCTATGAAAAGGGTAGTTTGCGGTCAGCGCGTTGATGTTGTTGCCATTCAGCTGCATCGCCAAAAGACGAAGGTGTTGAAGCTTTAAAACTAAGAATACTGTTTTTCCATAAAGCGGCTCGAACCAAAAAATCATTATCCTTAGGTATAAAAAGGCATTTTTGAAATATATCTACATTTTTGACATCAATAAATCGAAGCACTTTTTATCTGATAAAAAAACAACATAGATTTCTCCTCGCTACGCTGCATTCGAAATGACGAAAATAGGTGAAAAAAAAAGCAGCACTTTTCAGAACTGCTTTCAAAACGTTAAACGCTGAAAAATGGACGATTATACATTGCCGCGGGATCACAAAACAATCCAACAATGCAATTCCATACAAGAAATGGTTTGATTTGATAAGTGAACAAAAACCTAGCACACAAAACGCTCAGTTCTTTAGTCTTTGTTCTTTAGTGCCTCCTTAATCGCTCTTCGCTCCTTCTAGAACCCTCGTTCTAGCGTTCCTGTAGGGAAAAATGCCTTAAAATAGGGCTTCACACTATTGAGAGAGCGGTTTTATAGCGCTTTTCCCCTAGCAGAGCCCTACCTGTCCCCTACTTGAGCCCTAGCAGAGCCCTAGTTGTTATAGCGAATACCTTGCCTAGAGGTAGCGAAGTCCTCACCATAAAACTAGCATCAAAGCGGTATCGTGTCGTCTTGATTAAGGCGAGCATTCGGTTTCGAAAAGGAATGCTGGTGCAGTCTTGACTTGTTCGTCTAGGCATCGGGAGCTAGTCGTGAATTTCACGAACGTTTCACGAACGTTTCCCGAACACTTCTCGAACACTTCCCGAACACTTCTCGAACACTTCTCGAACACTTCTCGAAGCAGACCCGAACGTTTCCCGAATGTCTATTTAAACAACAACGAAGCGAAATTTTGTAGGCTCCTTCGCCAAGTTAGCCACTCGTGTGCTGTTTTTGGCGATTCGTAGTATACATGTTTAATGCCCTGTTTATCCAACATCGCCCTAAAGGCACCCACCGATTCTGGGAAAGGTGCCGGCTCCTTGGTACCTAATCCGAACCACAATAGTTTCATCTTCTTATTGATTATTGCACCATCTTTAAACTTTCCGTCCAAGAATATGTTCGGGTCTATCGCATCTGCTTTAGGGTAGTTGGATGTACCGCTAAAGCCACCATAATAAGAAAACTTGTCCATGTTGTTCATCAATATGCGCATGGTTTGGTTGGCTCCCATAGAAAGGCCAGCGATAGCCCTGTTTTTGCGATTGGAGAGGGTACGAAAACGTTGATCAATCATTGGAATAACTTCATTGATCAGGACTTCTTCAAATATGGAAACGCCTTGTGGTACACTCCCCGACTGCAAATTTTCCACAGGTTTAAAGGCATAACCGTTATCCATTACGATGATCATGGCTTTGGCCTGATTTTGAGCAATCAGGTTATCAAGAATTAAGTTGGCCTTACCCTGGGTTGCCCATCCAGTTTCGTCTTCAAAACTTCCATGTTGAAGGTACAACACCGGAAAACGGGCAGTATGATTAGCATCATAAACAGCTGGTGTATAAATAAAACATCTTCTCCATGCCTTTGTCAATTGCGAGTAGTAAATATTTTCGCTAACCAAACCATGAGGAACGTCTTTTAAGGCATAAAACTCCTGATCTGAAGCTGGCACTTCTATCCCACTGCCCAACCTACCCGCTCCGTAAAAATACCGACTATTTGGATCTGGTATGGAAGCACCATCTATATTCAGCTGGTAATAGTGGAAACCCTCGTCCTGAGGAAGAGACTCGCCCATCCAAACTCCCTTGTCATCTTTCACCATGTCGTATTTCTTACCTCCAAGATCCAATTGAACCTTATTGGCCAGTGGCGCCAGTAGGCTTACCCTTACCTTTCCCTCTTGATTTACTTGCGGAAAAAGCTTACCAGGTTGATTACTTTCAGCAGGCTTAAAGTCTTTGGACGCGTTAAGCGCTTCGGTTTGTGCAAAACATAATTGACTGAACAACAAGCTGGTTAAACCAAGCATTACCTGTCTATAATTCATTTCTTGTTAAACTTATTTAAATAAAAGCGGTGCCAATTCGCGAAGGCTTCTTCTCCAGGTCTGAAATTCATGCCCAGTATTCTCCGATACATAAGACACAGCATGATATCCCGCTTCGCTTAATGCCATAACCGCACTTTTCACACCTTCCGGACGTTCTCTGCCTGCGCAACTAATGAAGATCAATTTTGGGCTCGGTTTGTCCTTTAGCTCTGTCGGATTAAAAGTTCCTCCGCTCAGTAATGCATAGTAGCCAAAAAGCTCAGGTTTATTGAGTGTGATGGCATGTGTTTCCATGCCACCCATTGAAAGTCCGGCCATAGCACGGTTATTCCTATTGGCAAGCGTTAAGAAATTGGCATCTACATAAGGAATTAGTTCTGCTGTAAGTACAGTCTGAAAGCCGTCTATTTTAAAATCTCTCATCTTGCCCCATTTGGTTTCATTGGTCATGCCATACGTCATCACAATGATAAACGACTTTGTCTTTCCTTCGGCAATTAGATTATCCATGATGAGGTTGGCACGGCCCTGATTGCTCCAAGCAGTCTCGTCTTCTCCCCAGCCATGTTGCAGATATAATACAGGATAGCGCTTATTGTCTTTTCCATAACCTGGAGGTGTATAAACATAGGCCCTACGTGAGGTGTTTGTACTTGTCGATGGAAAGAGAATTTGCTGTACATTACCATGTGGCACATCTTTAAGCGCGTAAAAATCCTGGTCTTTTGCAGGGATTTCTATGCCACTTTCCCAGCGAGTTGAGCCAAAATAGTTTAACGCACCAGGATCATTGTACACACCTCCATCAATGGTGAGGTGATAATAATGGAAACCTTCATCCATAGGGCCTGATGTTGTTCCGGTAAAGAATCCATCAGCGCCTTTAGCCAGCAAGGTACCACCTTGGCCACCAAGACCAAGACTTACCCTAATGCTATCTGAATGTGGTGCCCTGATTCGGAAACGAGCATATCCCTGAGAATTAACCTGCGGAAATTCTTGTCCCGGTTGGTTCATGACCGATGGCCTGAAATCTTCTTTGACAACATTGGAGGTAGTTTGAGCTTGACAAAATCCATAGCTTAAAATGGTTGCCAATGCAATAGTAATACATTTTAGGTTCATATATCTGGCTTTTTAAATACACCTGTGTCAAGTTTGAGTGTGTTTAAAGCTCCCAAATCAACCAGGTATTCCAAAGATAACGAACCTACGAGCTTTAAGACTGTTTAAGTTGTACAGTTTACTAGTAGGAATGTTCAGAATCTATAACCTTACAGTTTAAAATTACGATATCCACCACCGAATCATCCTGGGAGTGATTGCCTCTCTATCTAAATTGACTACACCTTGCAAAACATAACATTAACACTATAATAACCGTAATCCAACGCTATTTAAGAATTATTTATACCAAGCAGGGACTGGCTAAGTATTTCTTTCTTGTCAGACCAAGTGTAACGAAATAGCTATTCCTCTCGTATAACTATTAAACTACAATTAAACAGTGATATTAAAAATATATAGAAACCTACTATTGATCCTACTCACCATTTCATTCAGTGGCTGTGATAAAAAAGGAAACCCGCTTCCTTCGAGTTACAATTTCAAATGTGAGATAAATGGCATCAAATACAAAGATCAGGGACCCATGTTTCTTATCCCTGGAGCACAAAGATCTCCTCGAATTTCAGTAGAAGAAAAATATATCCTGCTTTCCACTTTAGTCAAGTCAGAAAACGGAGCGGAGCAAGAAAACAGCTACAGCATTATTTTAAATATTCCTAATAGAACAGGTATACTGCTGAACCAAGCTATTCCATTTAAACCTGCAGTACAAATATGATCTGGCGGGAGCTAGCGCAACAGGCAGGGTGGAAATTACCTTTCCCAATACCGATTTAGATTCCAAGGAAAAGGAGCTAAAGGTAGTTGGCAACTTTGAGTGTTGAAAAGACAAATAACAAATCTAAAGAGCTATTGCATTACACAATTTTTTATCATCATTAACATAATTATGAAAATTCACAAACTTAAAATTTCAACGGGTCTATTATTTATTACAGCGATGATGTTCGCCTGCAAAAAGGATAATGATATCCGTATTTCGCGCCTCGACGGTACTTGGAGCACAACAAGGCAAACATCAAGTGTAAAATATAAATTCAATAACACGGATAAGATCGTTTCTATACTTAGTAACAGCAGCTCAAATGGAGCAGATACATTGATAAACAGGAAGTTTATGATCAGTTATGATAATCGTGTAATGACGATCTACAAGGAAATTTACCGCGAAAAAGAAAATGAAATATTCACAGGGCAGTACAACATAACTAAGTTGTCTAACAAGGAATTGCTGCTAAAAAATACGGACAAGGAAAGGTCAGATCAAGAGCTAGCTTTCGTTAAACAATAAAAAGGCTGAAGGCCGATGAAAGTGGGGTGCATTACCCAATAACACTTAGAGATCCAGAAAATGTCGATTTTAGGAGATTTGAAGTTGGGCTAGAGCCAATGTCGCAATATTTAGAACCATCTCAATGGAATCCAATTGAATACAAAAAATTATATCAGAATAAACAGTGATCGCAATTTAGGATTAACATAGGCCTTTAAACGCTGAAAATGAACGAAGTTCACATCCCAGCTGGATCACAGAAAACCTTACAGAAATGTGAGGTTTTTTCATTTAAGTCCAAACATTATTTAATGATATATCCTATCGAACCATGGAGCATTGGCTTTAGAACAGCAAAAGAAAGATTGTAATTGGCATGAGTACCGACACCGCCATTAAGATTTAAAACGAGTCTCCTTTTATTTCCTAGTGCTTTTTGATTCCCTATAAACAAGCCTAACCTATAATTTTCTTTAATGCCCTTAACATCATCATTTAATGAAATAACAGGTGCAGTAAACATTTTTAATCGAGCACCAATATACATTCCAGAATTGTTACCTGTATAATCACCTTTACTATTGTCTTTTGCCCTCATATAATAATTCCGGTATTGGATATTCAAATAAGGAGCAAAAAAGATTTCAGGTAATGAGACGTCGGAGTTTCGGCGATTTTGGAAACTTTTATGGTAATAATTATAAAGATTTACAGCATTTACACTTCCATATCCAAACCCAATTGTAGTATATAATGTACTATAGTCAGATAGTTTAAATTCAGCAGCTGCATAAGCATCTAGAGGGTTCAACCCAAGCGAAAGCTGTATCGTTTTTTGCTGGGCAAATAAAAGATTTGTTAATGCAAAGAGCAATAGTAAAGTAGCGATAATTTTTTTCAAGATTTGCGTTTTTAGCTATGGAAGATAGACAAAATAGTTTAACTGAATTTTAATTTATTAAAGATAGTACTCATAAAGTATTATTGATCTTAAGAATAGAATGCTATCTGAAATACATGATATATACCATCTGTGTTCTCATCATTAGATATAGTGATGAATTATTAATCAAAAAGGCATCTTTTTTGTTATCAAAAGATGCAGATACATTAATCCCTACCTTATGAAGCAGCCTAAATTTCTAATCTTACAGGTTTTATTTTTACTGATTACTGCGTTATCAAGTGCGTGTCAATCCTCTAATACATTTCACGGAGTATACGCTGGTGTTAAACTTAGTCTAAATCCGCTCGGTGGAGGAATGAATCGTACAGATGTAGTAATCTTACTGAGAAAAGATAAAACATTTACAGACGAGCTTAATAAAAAAGATTGGAAAACGGCTGTTCGAGGTAAGTATGAAATTAAAGGAGCCGAACTTCTTCTTTTGTACAACAATGGAGATAAGGATGAATATACGATTACAAAAGGCGGTAATTTAGATGGAGGCACCTATTCATTGTTTAAAATGGACCTGGACAATAGTGTCCCAAAAGGCGCTTATGAATTCAAATTTATTAACGGAAGTGGTGGTATAGCTACTGGCACCACCTATGTTGGTTCAAGTTCTAAACGAGAACTTAATTTTGATGGGGCTGGTAATTTCACCACAGAAAGAAATGCTACAACCATTATTTCGGGCAGTAACATAGGTGGCGGTACCAATACCAAAAGTGATGGAAAAGGAAAATATGTTTTAAAAGATGGGACCTTAACGCTAAATTATGAAAATGGAAATACCACAACCCATAGTTTTTTTGCAAGTGCAGCAGATGGAAAGAACAAAGCAATGGCTGTAATAGATGGCAGTTTTTATTTTACGAATGATGGTAGTGATAAAAAACAAGTAGAAACAAAACTCCTCAGCGCCGCTGAAATTTTTATAAAATTAAGGGATATATATGGAGGAAAAGCTTTGGATGCTATCAAAACATATATTATTGAAGCTGAATTCAATGGAGTTAAACTTATCTCTTACAATGATGTTGCAGGTAATAGATTTCGAAATGAAATGTACAAGAATGGAAAACTAATTGCGATTGAACAGATGGACGCCAATGGAGGGTGGTTATGGAATAATGGCAAAAAGACAATTAGCAATAGCGAACGTTTAAATGAGGTAATTTATAACGATTACATTGGCATTTTAGGCCTTCAACAAAAAAATAATACAGCATTTAGCAAAGGAGCTGTAACCGCCAACAGTAAAGGTTATAATGTAGAATTTAAGGTTGATGGGCATACATTTATTTATCTGTTGGATAAAAATTATCAAATAGTAGGTGATAGTTACCTAATAGGCAACAAAAAACAAATAAATAGTTATAGCAACAATAAAACAATTGATGGCATAAAAATGCCTTTTAATACCGTTGTAAGCGATGGAAATAGTAAGGTTACGCTAACTTATCAAAGCATTAAGTTCAATACCCCACTTGCAACAACCTGGTCAGAACCTCAATAATTGATACATAAAATAAATTAAGTTCACATGCCTTAAATTCTGCTCAATTTTATTTCCCATTTGGATATTTTGAAAAATTCATAAAACAAAATGGGTAAACAAAACTTATTTTGTTTACCCATTTGTAAATCCGTAAGAGGGTTAAGTATTATTGCTATTTAATCTTTACAATAGCAGATTTAAGCCATGGTGCAGAAAAACGTACCGTTGTACCATCAGCTGGTTTACCTTTAGTTTGTATATAAACAATCATTTTTCCGTGGAAAGCTCTTTGTTTATTATCAGTATAATCACCTTTATCAGAATTATCTCCTGCCTCCATACCAAGTAATCTTGCATTTCCAGCAATTTCACAAGTTATTTCATCATCAGCGGTAGCTACTGGAATACCATCTTCGTCTACAAGCTGAATTTCTATTTGTACTACCCCATCTTTTCCAGCAACTTGTACTTGTTCTCCTTGCAGTACTTTAATTTCTTGTGGGCGTTTACTAGATTGTAATTGGTGGCGAATGGTTTCCTTTTCTTGCGCATCCATACCAATTACTTCAAGCTTACCGGCAGCATAAGGAATATCCCAATAGGTTATGCCATTTTTTTGATCGTATGCTTTAGTTTGCCCAACTACTTTACCATTTAATTCAAGGCGTGCTTTAGCTGTATTGGTATAACACACCACACGTATAACTTGTCCATTTTGATAATTCCAAATTGGCCAAGCATCCATAGATGGAACTTCGTTTTTCTGTTGTCCTTGTTCAGATTCTAGTAAAGACCAAACATCATTTGCGGCACCGCCACCTTTAAGGGCATATGTACCTAAATAAGCCATCGGTTTATCAGACCAAAGTGATTGACGGAAATAACCTCTAGGTTTAATAAAACCTGCAAAATCTAATAGACCAGAATAAAATCCACGAGATGGCCAACGACCAGATTCACCTAAATAATCAATACCAGTCCAAAGAAATTGACCAAAAATATGTTCGTTATCTGTTACCGATTTCCAAGCGCTATAATCATGTCTATTTTCGCTACCAAAAATTACTCTTTTTGGATATTTTTTATGATCTTGAATATAACGACTTTCTGTGTAGTTATAGCCAGCAATATCTAATGCCCCAGGATATGCTGTTTCGTTAGACATGGCTACTCCCGCCAAACCTGCAGTTACCGGACGGCTAGTATCATATTTTCTTACTACTGCAGCAAGTTTTTTAGCAATATCACCTAAATGCATTGCATCTGGAGCATCTTTTTTATATCCACCAAAAATAGGTTGTGTAAATCCGCCTTCGCGGTTTCCAGCAAGTACTGGATGAGAGTAAGGGTCATTTGGATAATCTACCTCATTACCAATACTCCAAGCAAATATCGAAAGGTGATTACGATCTCTCTTTACCATATCTCCTAGATCTCTTTCTCCCCATTCCTTAAAATAATCAAAGGATCCTTGGAAACCCGGTGTACCAACGTTCCATCCTTGTAACCATTTACGTTTAGGAAATTCCCATTCATCGAAAGCCTCGTCCATTACCAACAACCCAAGTTCATCGCATAAATCATATAGAGAGGATGCTTGTGGATTATGGCTGGTACGGATAGCATTAACGCCAAGTGATTTTAATGTAGCTAAACGACGGCGCCACACCTCAGGATATACTTCAGCACCAAGTACACCAGAATCATGATGCAAACAAACGCCTTTAACCTTCATCTGTTTTCCATTTAGCGCAAAGCCCTTATCTGGATCAAATTTAAAGGTACGGAAACCAGTAACCACAGTACTACTATCAATAACCTTATTGTTCTGGATAACAGTGGTACGCAACCTGTAAAGATTTGGTTCGTCTACACTCCATAATTTTGGATTATTTAGGGCTAAATCACTTTTTACTTCTTGTTTAGTGTTTTGCGCAAGCGTTAATTTACTTGTTTTCTTAGCTACTACAGCACCGCTTTTATCAAAAAGTTCGTTTACTATAGCTAGTTGAGCACCTGCTACCGATTCGTTCGTTAAAGCAGTTTGTACATGTAATATTCCTTTATTACCTGTTACTTCTGGATAAGCATACAATCCCCATTGTTCTAAGTGCACAGGATTTGCCTTTACAAGATAAACATCGCGATAGATACCAGAACCAGTGTACCAACGGGAATCAGCATCTTGACTATGGTCTACACGTACTGTAATTATATTTTCTGATCCAAATTTAACTTGTGGTGTGATCTCATAATTGAACGAAATATAGCCATTGGGTCTCTTACCTAGAGACTGTCCATTTACAAAAACCTCACTACGATTATATACCCCCTCAAAATATAGATATAGCTTCTTCCCTTCATCTTCTTTAGCTATGTTTATTTTTTTTTGGTACCAACCGATACCTCCTGGCAGATATCCGGTAGCACTTGCAAGCGAAGAACTGTAGGTTTGCTTAACCGTCCAGTCGTGAGGAAGTTGTACCGATCGCCAAGAGCGGTCACGGGCATCTATTGCTTTATTTGGATCTATTTCACCGAGGTGAAAACGCCAGTCGTTGTTAATTTTTTCTGCCTTACCGAAACCTGGTTGGGCAAAAAGGCTTGTTGCAGCAAGTAAACTTACAGAAAGCGCCAAGATTGATTTTTTAATAATTCTTATCATCGTTTATGTGTATGTTAGAATACAATATCTCCAAACAGTAAAAGCTTGGAGGACGAAAAATAGGGAAAACTTTTTAAATGTTAAAACGACGTTTATAACTTAATTGCTACGATTGCTCTTTATTTATGCATTAAATAAAAACAAATGCAGCGTAATTTATTTAATTACAGTTAAATAAATTACCTGAAAGCTAAAGAATAGCGTTTGGTATCATGGAACTTATAAACATTAGGCTTTAAAAATAAATCCCATTAAATTATTTTTAACCGCTCTTCTTCTAAATCAATCTGGTAAAGTTGTTGACGAATAATCTCTTCATTAATTTTTGGATCTTTATTTAACGCTGTTAGATACATTCGCTGGCTTTCTAAAAGTTCAACAAATACAGCTTTTGTTTTATCATTCATCCAACTATCATCTGCTGCTTTTGCCCTCTCTTCCCATTGTTTTAATATTTTTTCTATTCCAGCATGACCTTGAAGTTCGTTGTCGTATTTGTTTTTTAGTACTTCGTAAACATGCTGTTTCAAGCCATTCTTCATTTTCCGTCTAGTTTCTTCTTCCTCTTCTTCATTAAAAACGCCATCAAAAAAATGAGTTTTGTTAATAAAGTACGGAAGCGTTAAACCTTGTACAAGCAACGTTAGTAAAATTGCCACAAAAGTGATAAACAATATCAAATCACGATGTGGAAATGCGACACCATCTAAGGAAACAGGGATTGACAAAGCAGCAGCCAATGACACTACACCACGCATGCCTGTCCATCCTAATAAAAGCGGCATCATCCATCTTCTCTTTGTAGATGAGGCATGAGGCCTAACACTTGGCCTAAATATAGTTGTAGCAACCATAGCCGCATAAGAACTGATCATTCTTGCAGCAACCAAAACCAAGGTAACCAAAACCCCATAACCTATAGCAGTACCCAATGGAATACCTTTAGAACGAATTCCATCAACAATTTCGGGTAATTCTAATCCGATAATTAAAAAGACGATACCGTTTAAAATAAATACAAAACTTTCCCAAACGCTATAACCCCTTATCCTACTCGCACTGTTTAAAAAGATAAGTCGCTTTGCCGACATGTATAAACCTCCACTAACTACTGCTAATACGCCAGAGCTGTGTACCTGTTCTGCTACCCAATATATAAAATAGGGTTCTATAAGTGTGAGTGCGATATCCGAAGGTGCGTCTGTTGGTAAACGCTTGTGAGCTTGTACAAATATCCAAGCAAGCAACAAACCAATTGCAACGCCTCCTATTACCATCCAAAAAAAGCTTAAGGTAGCCTCTTGCCATACAAACTGACCAGTACCAACAGCTACTAATGCGAACCTGAATATAATTAGAGAAGAAGCATCATTGAGTAAACTTTCTCCCTCTAAAATTGCAGATGTTGACCTTGGGATTTTCACAAATTTCATGATTGCTCCTGTACTCACGGCATCTGGCGGAGATACAATACCTCCTAATAAGAATCCTAAGGCAATAGTGAAACCAGGTAGGTAATAGTTGGTAACCAACGCTACTGAAAGTGCTGTAAAAAAAACGACCAAAAAGGCAAAACTTCCAATTATACGCCACCATTTTTTCATCTCCTTAAAAGAAATAGCCCACGAGGCTTCAAATAACAATGGAGGAAGAAATATAAAAAAAATTAAATCAGGGTCTATTCTTAGTATGGGTAATCCTGGTAAAAAGCTGATTACTAAACCGCCAACAACTAATAGAATTGGATAGGCAATTCTTATTTTGGTTGCCCACATGTTTAACAATACAATTATGGCCACCATAGCCAAAAGAAAAGGTAAGATGGTATGCATTTTTTTATTTATGAATAGGTAGCGATTTTAAATACTTCATAATAAGTTTAAAAAATGAAGTAGATATTAACCATCTAAATTATAATAAAACAGCTAAGTAGCAAAGCTTTCTTAAACTTTAAGATGTGCAAATAACGATTATTTCTTTTAGGTTTATTTATTTACCAATAGATCAAATAAGGTTTCTGAAAAGTCCTTTAAAATAAAAAGTTCAGCGACTAATTATCAGCACTGAACTTTCTAAATTTAGGATAACCCTTTTTTTTATTTAGCTTTCAACTATTTCAGTTTTACATCTAAATAAACGGAGTGGCGACCATAACTTTCATAAAATGGTTTAAAAACCACATCATCAATAGTAAACTTTAGCTCTTGCGGATTGCCTTTAATATTTTTGCCTAGATCATTAGCATCTAAGGTAACTTTACGCCAGTCTTTTCTAGCCGATGGTTCCTGAGCTGCCAATAATACGGGTCCATAAAACAAACTTGCAATATTTTGCTGATCCATAACTGGATCTAAGTGAAATTCAAAAGGCATTTTAAGTTCTAGAATATCTCCATTTTTCCAATTTCGGCTAATTTTTAGATAAGAACCTGGCTTGGCATCTAACTTTTCTTCTTTGCCGTTAATTTTAACTATAAATCCTTTAGTTGCCCAACCTGGAACACGTACATTGATCTCAAATTTACCACTTCCACTAATCATTAATTTAGTATGATCTTCTTTAGGGAAATTAGTTGTTTGCACTACCTTTACTTTACGCTCTGTCCAATCTAATGTAGATGGGATGTACAAATTAACGTAAAGCGCCTTATTGTCTTTACTTTTAAAATAAATAGAGTTTTGTAATTTAGTACTACTTTCTATTGCCGTACCATTACAACAAGTAAAACCAGTCATATCAGCATTACCAAATTGTTTCATAGCACCTGGTCTAAGTGGAACATGATAGGTATTTGCAGGCGTTTTTTCAGCAACTGAAGCTAAAATATGATTGTATAAACTGCGCTCATAATAATCCATTAACTCTGCTTTTTGTTCATAAAGGAACAGATCTCCTGTTAATTTCAGCATATTATAGGTTGCACAAGTTTCGTTCTGTCCACCTTCAGAAAATCCATTTTCATATAATGTTCCTGGCTGACCAATAAAACATTCGGCATTTGCAGGATTGCGGGCTCCCGCCACCCCACCAATACTGTACGAATAATCATTAACAATTTTATACCAGAAATTATCGGCTATTTTATAATATTCTGGGTTATTAGAAACTCGATAAGTTTCTATACTCCCAACAACTTGTGGTATGTGCTGATTAGCGTGTAAGCCACGGAAGATATCTACATTTTTAGCTAATCCATGCGAATGTGCAGGGTCGCCAAAAAACACTTTTATATTATCAAATAACTGAGCTGTTTTAAGGTAGTTTGGATCTCCAGTTATTCGATACATTCTAGCCATTGATTCGTTCATGCCTCCAAACTCACCAGCAATGTACGTATTCCACATCTTAATTAAAGTTTCTTGTGGTAAATTGCTTAAACGAGCATATACCCAATCGCTCATGTTTGCTGCTACCTCTAATGCTTTTTTGTTACCCGTTACTTCGTAAACATCAATCAAACCAGCTAAAATTTTATGTAAGGTGTAATATGGTGCCCAAATTTGTGTTTTCTGTCCGCCATATTTAGCTCCTTGTTCTAGCATAATAAACTGATCTGGTGGGTATGCGCTTATAAAGCCTTTTCCCCAATTCCAATAATCTCTGCGGATACCTGCTTCGCTCAAATCAGAGTCGTAAACAGATTTTCCTGGCCCATAAGGAACAGCCGTAGGATCAGCAATACTGGGTCCACCTGTTTTTTGAGGGTTTCCAGATAATTTCGACAAGTCATATAAAGTATTAACCATGTCATCCATTTTCTTTGCAAAATTAGCTTGCAAAGCTTTATCATATCCTGTACCTGCATAAGCTTGTGCAATAGCAGTTAGGTAATGACCTGTTGCATGCCCTCTTAATTTGGTGTCTTCCGTATCCCAAACCCCTAATGCCTTTGCACCATCTGGTTGTTTCTGACCAAATGCATGACGAAACATATATAAAAACGAATTAGGATCGGTTTTAGCCAAAGTGGTTATAAACTTATCTCTGTTTTCGATAAATTTAGTATGTTGCCCATGTTCATCATTATCAAGCGTAACTTTGCTTAAATGAAAGGTTTCTAATTTAACGGTAGGTGTTTTTGATTTACTGCCTTCCTTAACTGTTACAAAGGCTTTTGGTTGAAGGCTAGTTCCAGAAACACGACCTGTTACCGTATAACGGCCAGCTTTAAGCACAGCACTATTATCAATTGCAGAAGGCCATATTACACGCACTTTTGGACCATTAATAGCTTTCTGATAATTTCCGGTCACAAAGGTTGGCAACCTAGGTAAATCCCCTACTGCTGTTTCAACTTCTACATCTGCTACACTTGTTAAATAAACGTTGTAAAGCTGTGCTTCTGTTGGAGCGAATTTCGGAAGATCATCTTCGCGTTTTGGAGTAGTATTTACCGTACTCTCATTTGAGCCTCTTAGCGAATTATTATAGATCCCAGCAATTTGCCTTCTATTTAAAGGAACACGATAAATCCTAAAATCATGGATCATTGCATTTAATGTAGGGTCGCTAGGCAGTAATGATTTACCTATATAGAGTTGGTTTTTTGTTCCAACTTGTTGACCAAACACAGCCGTTAACTCTGCAGGAATTTCTTTCGTTTCGCCTACAGGTTTGCCATCTACATAGCTCATCATTGTTTTCGATGGCACATCGATTACTATTGTTAAATGCACCCATTTATTCAGTTCTACAGCTGCAGCAATTATACCATTTTTGTCGTTTTTTTCTGCCGTGATCGCAACTTGATAGCCTTCTTGATTAACAGTACCCAATGGTGCTGCATAAAAATGTTTATTAACATCTTTTCCAAAGTCAAAAAAACGTTGTCCAACTTGCTTCGAACGAAGATATACCCATCCAGAAATGCTCAACGACTCTAAATCTGTTAATGTTTCTGAGGGTAAGGTTAGAAAAGAGTTGTTGTCTCCAGAAAGTGATAATACTTTTCCAAAACGACTGTCATTTACAAACTTTATATCAGTTCCCTGAAATTTTGCATGCAGATTGTTTCGAGACCAATCTTTAACATCCCCATTAAACACATACCGAGCAATCATTCCCGTTTCGCCAATACCATCTAATATTTGATCGCCATTTTGTGCTTTGGCGGTGTATAAGCTACTCGTTAAAATAGCCAAGAACAAGGTAAAATGTAAGCAAATTTTGTAAATTTTCATTCGTATATATTAATCTGGTTAGTAATGTTTTTTAATAATTAATACCTTATGATTATTCTGCAAAAGGGAAAAATTGTAGGCAATTTTCTTATCAAATCAATTGACCCATAAACTTAGGATTAATCGATTTTTAAAACTACTTAGAAACCACTTGTATTTATAGACCTATTTTAGCGAATATGCACATGATATTAACAGACATTACATTTCTGAATACTTTCATTAAACTATTAATGAAGGCTAATTGCTGATATTCTTATTTACCAAGCATAAAATCAAGAACAATCTTATTAAATGGAGCTGGTTGTTTTAAAGGAACATAATGGTCTCCATCTGGAAATATGTAAAGTCTTGATTGATGAATAGATTGACTAATCAACTCGGTATGTTTTAGCTTTACTACATCTTTTTCGCCTGCCATTACCAGTACAGGTATTTTAATCGCCTTTAGTTGTTCAATACTAATATTGGGTTCTTGTAAAACCAAATTCGTTAGTCTTAATTCACTTGTATTTGCTTTCGAAGTTTTCATTAGGTCGGCTTTCCTTTTTTCGAATAGCTGAATGATTTCTTCGGCAATAGCTTCCTTTCCAGAAAAAAGATTTGCTCCAAAAATGGCAAGTTTATTTACTCTATCTGGATATTTAGATGCCATTATTAATCCAATGTTACCACCATCGCTCCATCCTAAAACATTGGCTTTTTTAACACCCAGTTTATCCATTACATGGATAATATCCTTTGCAAATAACTCGTAAGAATAAGGCATAACACTAAGATCTTTACTATTTCCTTGTCCTCTAGTATCCATGGCGATAACCTTAAACTTCTCGCTTAAATATTGCAGTTGCGCCCTGAATGAGGTCATTGATTCGTTGTTGCCGTGAAGTAATATAAGCGGTTCACCTTTTCCATAGCTTTCATAATAGATGGATCCACTATCCACCGCAATATGCTTTCCCAGATCGAAATTATTTCCAAATAGTAGCTTTTCGTGTTCTAATTGAAGATCTTTTGTTTCTTGATCGGTTATTGCCATTTCTACAACCTCTTTAATTGGCTTTTCCAACTTTCCTTTAATGCGATAAGCCTTTAAGTTAACATATAAATAAGAAGATTTTACGGGCATCCATTCAGATTCGCTCCTTTCTCTGAAATAGCTCTTTTTTAAAGGTGATGGATAAGATGCAATTAAGAAAGATGTTTTTGCAGTATCATTAGGTAAGATTTCTGTAGCTATCAACTGAAAACCGATAGCAATCTTCTTTTGTCCTACAAATCTTACTTGATAAGGTTCCAAATTAACACTTTGCCAATCTTGTGTTTTCTCGGTTTCGTAAATAATATCCTTGGTAGATAATAAACTGCCCGGTATATCATTAACCACGCTATAAAAATTAATCCGGTAAACTACCTTGGTGTAATTACTCCTACTCAGAAAAAAACTAATTTCCTTCAATACAATATTGTGATCTACATCAAGTATTGTTGCCTGCTCCCTTCCTTTGGCATCGCTTCTTGGAATACTTTTGTAAGCACGCGGAGTTAAATATACAGTAGCAGGTAATCTCCCATATTGTTCCATTTTCCCTTTTTGATAAGCGGTGATATTTACCTCATTTAACAAGGTAACATTGCTTGGAGAAAGTGTAATCACTAAATTTGATACACGAAGATCTTTTAATGATTTTCTTACAGAATTGTATCCTATAGTAGTGAATACAACCGTATCTAAATCCGTAATCGAAGTCTCAGCTATTACAAAACTGAAATTCCCTAACGAATCTGCCACTGTACCAAAAGGCTTATTTTTAACCCCAACTGATGTATATGCTATTGGAAGGCTAGTTTTTTTATCACTAATGCTTCCTTTTATAATAATAGTTTGAGCATTGATGAGGAAAGGACTACAAATTAAAATCGAAAATAATATTTTTGAGCATGTTTTTAGTAGAACCATTTGTTTTCAGACAATTAAGGGATTATGTGCGAACACAAATATAGCAAAGCAAAAAACCTTCTGTTTATTGCCAGTTGTTAAAACATGTTAAAGCTCTTATCGGCTAAACTCACAGCCGCAACTACTAAACTCACGATAGCATTATTAATAAGTGAGATTAGTAATATTTTTGATCAAAATGGTCAATTTGTTGACGAAAACAAATATTATATTCGAGGATTATTAGCGTGAAAAATAATGCGTTTCAATTATAAAAAATATATTTTATTGGTAGTGTGTGCATTCGTGGGTTTCATTACTGCTAATGCAAGGCAGCTATTGAGTCCGCTTGTCGTTACTGGCACAGGTAATTATATAGACCAGCTAAAAGAGATAAAAAAGGGCAAAAAAATTTATATTTATACCGCTAGTGGATTTGTGAATATTAGAACTGCACATGATTTCCCCTATTTGTACTATCGAACATATTTCCAAGAAGACGCTAAAAAAAATATTCCAGCATTTGAACACGACGTTGATGAGTCGGCTACCTTAAATAATGGAACACAAGTATACCTCGATCTTCAAAAAGAATATTGCATAGAAGTTTTAGATAAAAATACAGATACGATAGTAAATCTCTATACAATTAAAAGGTTAAAAGTTCTTCCTACAGTAGAATTAATGCTGGTTAATGCAAACCATCAAAAAGTTAAACCAATAAATGTATTAACCAATTATACAGGAAAAATTACCATTGATGCAGGCGAAACTATTAGGATAAGCCATAAAAAAAATTCTTATTTCCAGAATTTAGAAGTAGAATACACCTTAATTAATTTAAAGACCAAAAAAGTAGAACGTAAAATAAGTAATCAGGAGTTTGGTCAAGTGAAATTGATGGACAATACACCCTATCAACTAAGTTTCAACTATGTTTTACAGCCAGAAAATACAGGTAATTATTACATCGAAGTAAGACCATATTGGTATAAATCTATGTTTACCTACGCTGCTATTTTACTTGTAGTAGCTGTGTTGTGTATATTAGCAGTTACTTATAATTTTAAAAGGAAGATAAAAATTTCTAAAGGAGAACAACAAAAATTAGAACAAGCTGCAATCAGGCTACAATCGTTGCTCAATCCTCATTTTACTTTCAATGCCTTAAGTACCATACAAGGTTTAATGAATACGAATAGAATTGAGGAGGCGAACCACTATTTGGAAGAATTTAGCTCTTTATTAAGAAAAACATTGTCCAAAAGCCATCACATCTATAATAATTTAGATCAAGAATTAGAAATGATGCGAATGTATTTAGCTTTAGAAGCACTTAGATTTAACTTTGCCTGGAATATTGAAGTAGATGAGCCTATTAATCCATCGGATATTGAAATACCTACTTTACTATTGCAACCGATAATAGAAAATGCAATTAAACATGGGCTATCTAGATTAGGAGATAAGGGACAGTTAGTAATAAGTTGCAAGCTAAACGGACAAAATAACAACTTCATTATTTCGGTAAAAGATAATGGAACATGGGTAGATAAAAATGATAATGCAGGTTATGGTTTATCTTTAACTAAAGAAAGGATCCAAACCATTAACAAGCTAAAGACAGGTCAATCTATTGAGCTTACATTTGATACACAAATAGGAACGACTGCGATTTTAACCTTTAGAAATTGGATAAATTAAAATGATTACTGCACTACTTGTAGACGATGAACAGATTAACATTGACAATCTGCAGGCTTTATTGAGCCGCCATTGCCCAGAAATTGAGGTTGTAGGCATGGCAAATGATACAAACCATGCAGAAGAACTTATCCATATAGTTAATCCAGACGTGGTTTTCTTAGATATAGAAATGCCAGGAAAGAATGGTTTTGAACTTTTAAAATCGTTAAATGCCCCTAAGTTTGAAGTTGTTTTTGTTACCGCCTATGATTCTTATGCAATTATGGCCATTAAGTTTTCTGCGTTAGACTATCTTTTAAAACCAATAAATATTACTGAATTAAAAAATACAGTTAAAAGAATTGAACATTCTGTAAATGCAAAAAAGCAAAATCTTAGATTAGATAATCTCCTTAATTTATTAGATAAAAAACAAATTGATGATAACCAGCGTATAGCATTACCCACCTTAAAGGAAACATTTTTGGTTCCAGTTAAAGATATTGTAAGATGCGAATCGTCAAATAATTATACCACATTTTATTTAACCAATGGCTTAGCACATTTAATTTCGAGACCATTATATGAGTATGATGAATTGTTAGTGCCATATGGTTTTATTCGTTGCCATCAATCGCACTTGGTTAACAAAATACATGTTACAAGTTTACTAAATGAAGATTCAGGCTATTTAATCATAAGTTCTAGCAATTATAAAATACCCATTTCTAAACAACGAAAAAGTACCGTAAAGTTAAGTCTTAAAATGTAGTGCAGTTAATTGATATTATCCTAACAAAGAATCATGCACCACTACTTTTTCCCAAAATTGGCTATACTTTTTAATGGCATCTAAATGTATCGGATGGTTTTCGTAGATATTTATGGCTGCTATATCTTTAAATGTGGCAACCAAATTATAACTGAATGAATTGTCAACAACATCACGTTGATTAGTAGAGGCAGACTTACCATATTTCATCGATTTTATTACAGGTATCTTCTTTAACAATTCGAAGAATCCTGCAAAATCTTTAATATCCTTATCACTAAGATCTTTCTTGAGCCAAAACAATACATAATGTGTAATTTCTTCTGCTTGGTCTATTTGCATAGCGTTAGCATCATTATTTAGCAATACAATTGAAGTTCCCAATGCTGTAGTTGCTATAAACTTTCTTCTTTTCATAATAATTTGATAAAGGATGGTAGTGTACAATAATACAAAATGTATTTAATCATTACGATAGGGTTTTGCATCAATTATTTTGTATTTTAAGCCAACCAAATACAAATCTTTATGGAACAAAATTCGATGTTAACATTGTTTTTGCCAATTGCACTAGGCGTTATTATGCTTGGGCTCGGTTTAAGTTTGCGAGTTGATGATTTTAAACGGGTTGTACTTTATCCAAAAGCAGTATTTATAGGTTTATTATGCCAGATGATATTGCTTCCCTTAATCTGCTTTGGCTTAACTATTTTATTTCAACTTCCTCCAGCTCTTGCAGTTGGCTTAATGTTATTGTCAGCTTCTCCGGGTGGTGCAACAGCCAACCTTTATAGCCATTTGGCAAAAGGTGATGTGGCATTAAATATCTCATTAACTGCAGTTAATAGTGTACTTACCTTATTTACCTTACCATTTATTGTTAATTTTTCTATCGAATATTTTATGCAAAGTGGGCTCGTTATCCCGATGCAGTTTAAAAAGATAGTCGAAGTTTTTGCGATAGTACTAATTCCTGTAGGCATCGGTATGTTAATTAATTACCTATCCCCAAACATTTCTAAAAAATTAGAAAAGCCAGTTAAAATAGTCTCTGCAATTTTCTTGGTATTAATTATTGTTGGAGCAATTGCTAAAGAAAAAGATCAATTTTTAGTCTATTTTGAGCAGGTTGGATTGGCATGTTTAGCCTTTAACGTATTCAGCATGGCCGTAGGTTATTTTGTGCCATTTCTATTAAAGGTGAATAAGAAACAATCTATAGCCATTGGGATGGAAATCGGTATTCATAACGGAACATTGGCCATCTATATAGCATTGAATGTAATAGGTAATAGTTTGATGAGTATCCCACCTGCTGTTTATGGCTTAATCATGTTTTTTACCGCTGCAATTTTTGGTTATTTGGTAAGCAGAAAGAAATAATTTTTATCCATAAAAAAAAGAGGCTTTAAAGCCTCTTTTTTACCTCGTATAATCTGGTTCTACAGAATTGAATTTATTTTCAAGGTCTTGTTTGTAGCCTTTAGCTTTATCAATCCATTCTGGTGCTTTCTCTTGGAAATCATCAACTATAGATCTTCCTGTAATTTCGTCCTTTTTAGTAATATATTTAATTGCTCCGTATACTGCGGCACCAATTAATGCTGTTTTTAATAATCCCATAGGTTCTGTTTTTTATTTCTAGGTGAACAGCTATTTCATATAAAAGTTTTTGTTTTTTTGGATTAATTTATTTTTTGATACACCTTTTTACTATTTCCTTTGGTCAGCATCATCCTGTTAGGCTCTGCATAATAACTGATAGAAGATTTTGATTTGGTATTAGGGTCCACGAAATAAAGTAATTTTCCTTCAGTATACCATTCTGCTTGCTGTACAGTACCTGGCTTGGCGCTATCTATGGTTACTCCATTAGTGCCTCCAGCACTTTTCCCAGTCCATATTTGAGCAGAACCATTCTGGTTAAATTTAACAAAATAGTCTGTAGCAAAAGAAGAGTAGAACTGTCCGCTTCCACTACTAATTACCTCAGTATGTCTCCAAGTTCCTATTAAGATTTGATTTCTACTTTTATTAATACTTAAGCCTGTAGTCGCATTTGATGCTTTGCTTGCAACTTCCTTTTTCATTAAAAGTTTAACCACTTGATTATTTTGTTCAGGTACCGCAAAAGCGAAATTGAGGTATTCTCCTTTTCTATCTGCTTCAAAGTTGTAGGTTTTACCAGTGTCATCTTCAGTGATTTTACCAGTACAGGTTAGGCCTTTAATAGTTCCGTTGATTTTAGCCTGCTGGCCATTCATTACAAAATTCCCACTTACATTTTCACCCTTAGTAAGTAAAGTTATTGCCATTAATGTTCCATTGATGGTTACGGAATAGTTTCCATCAAAAGTACTGGACTGTATTTTAGATGGTATTTTTTTATTCACAGGTATAACAACAGCTTTTTTTGTTGAGGCAGGAGTTAATTTTTTAGGTTTAACAACATTTGCCGAGGGTTTTTGTGGTATTTCACTTTCGTTAATTGTACATCCGATTACAGAAAGTATGGCGATGTAGAAAGGAATGATCATCATTTCACTCTTCATTTAATTGACTTTAATTCATCAAAAATCAATTATATAATTTGTTTTACCTATCCCCTTTTGGGTGATTATTACTATAGTATGCTCAAACAATACGTATTGATAGGCTGTTTTTTATTCTTATTGTGTTATATTACCATAATCAATTTATTGTTCACTTAAATTTTTACATGATGTTAAACATTTTAAAAAGAGTACTTATTGTTGCTGCCTTACCTATTTTAGCCAGTTGCGGTAATGCTGAAAAGAAAAAAGATACTGCAAACGCAATAGATTCTAATGCTAAAAAAGAATGTTATGTAGCTATAGATGGCGCTGATACAGCTTATTTAGATTTACGAGTAGCTGAGATAAAAGTTGATGGAGATTTATTAATTAAATATGCTGATAAAGCACATAATAAAGGTACTGTATCTGGTAAGTTTAGTGGAGATACACTATTTGTTGATTATACTTTTACTGTTGGAGAAGCTAAAACACCTATTTATAAAAATCCGTTAGCATTTCTAAAAAAGGATAAACAGTTGATCTTAGGAGTTGGTGTTATAGAAACAGCTTATGGCAGATCTTATTTCGTAAAAGATAAACCCATCAATTTCGAAAGAGGAAAATTTATATTTGAGTTAGGCAATTGCAAAGACAATTAAAGGTTACCCATCCAACTTTTCATAAGCCAATGATAGCTAACCAAAAGACTACCTTACAATTTAATCTTTTGGTTAGCTAATTAACTCAAGGGTTTTGTAAAATGTAAAATTTAGAGTTTAACATCCATGTTCAACCAATTTTTGAGTTCCTCTCTTTCACTAAGCCCTTGGTGCATATAACTACCAATAATACCACATGGATGAAAAGTCTTATGGTTTGCCCTATTGTTATTCCAATTTGTATAAACTAAAGAAACAACTGCTATATATAAAATTCCACTTTGCAAATTGCATTCGAAAGTTTGTGCCCTACTCATACCCTGTCCTTTAATAATTGGGTCTAGATCCATCTTTTTTGTGGTCCATAAACCATTTCTTAAACAGAACATGCCTATTGTAAACTGAATTTGGCAATCATTGAACAATTTTGGAAATTTGACATTGGTAGAGACATCAAACTTGGCCAATTCGATTTTAATGCTTGAATTTGTAACGTTTAAACTAGGTTTAATGAGTAAATATCGATTTAGCAAAGAATTCAGATTAAAATCAAAATCATTTAACCTGCTAAAACTTTGTTCGTTAAACTGATAACTATCTGGTGATACCAAGTGCTGGTTGATGATGATCGATATGGCAGAATTCATTCTATTTACCATTGAACCATCATAAAACCCCATAACTGGTTCCCTAAAAGCTATTCTAATATGCTTAGCTAAGGGACTAATAATTTTACCAAATCTTGAAGCAGTTCTCTTTGTAGCGGCGGTTTGTTTAACATTCCCCTTACCAGGGTTCTGTTGTACTACAGTTACTGCACCATTTTTCCTAAAGCTAACATTCCCAATGCTACCTTTAAGGTTTTTTCCATCGTATATAGCCATTTTAATGCTTTTCTTCTATTATGCTATCCAATAGGGAAGATTGGGGCTTTCATTGCTGGTCAAATACAGCTTATTAATTGAGATATGCTATTAAAGTTACGACTAATCTCTAATAAAACCAAGTCTAGTCCGCATTTCTTTGGCAAAAGGCGGACTAGGTGCGGTTTAGGTTGAGCTCAATCGGGAATAGGTAATAATGTACGGATACAGTAGAAATGGATGATGACTAAGGTAATCAGTGCTGCCCATTAACTAGATAAAATCAGTGCTGAAGTTTTAAAATGAAGGAATAAATCGATAGTTATAAACACACATAAAAGTTAAAATTAGTTAAAGCCATAAGCGCTATACTTTATTTTATAAAAAAACATTTAGCTTGGTTTAATGAAAATCAACTACTGCATCTTGTTGCTGTTCATGCTGCTAACTTGTATAACGGTAACAGCACAACAACGCTTTAATGGAAGTTTTGAAAGACTGGACTCAAACGGTAATCCAATAAATTGGGACTTAACTTATTACCAACAGAACAAGTTTGACATCAAAGTAGATAGCCTAGTTAAAAGGCAAGGCAAATATGCAATTTCGATTTCCGCTAATCCTAACGGACAAAGTAGTGCCATACGTTATTCATTAGACAAAAAATATGTAGGTAGAAGTTTAAAATTAATCGCAAGTATTAAAACAGAGGAGGTAACCGATGGTTTTGCAGGGATATGGATTCGTGTGGATGGTGAAAATGATCAGTTGGAGGTAGACATGATGGAAAAACAAGATTTGAAAGGCACGAACGACTGGAAAGATTACCTGATCGAAGTACCTTACGATGAAGGAAATGCCAAATCCATTCATGTTGGAGCTTTATTGTTTGGTAAGGGAAAGATGTGGGTGGATGACATGAGGCTTTATATGGATAACATTCCAATAGATGAGGTCAAAGAAGCCAACTTTCCAGCTTCCTTTGACATGAGCTATGAGCGATCTTCCAAAATAGACACCCTTCTAAATACCTCTTTAAACCTTAAGAAATTAACCTTATTAGGGCAGTATTGGGGTTTTCTAAAATACCATCATCCTGCGGTAGCAAAAGGAAATTACAATTGGGATGCAGAACTATTTAAGATTATACCTTCGGTTACAAAAGCAGCCAATGATAAAGAATTTTCGACGGTATTAGAAAAATGGGTTGATAATTTAGGAATGGTACCCAAATGCAAGGACTGTAAAATGAGTTATAAGTCAGATTCGATTAGCCAAAGACCAGATTATGGCGACTTATTTAAAAATAATGTTTTTAGTACTACATTAAAGCAGAAGCTAAAGTTTATACTTAATAACAACAACCCAACAAATTATTATGTAAGTTTTCAAGGAAGAAGTGTTCCACGGTTTGATCATGAAAAGAATTACGACCATACCCTCTATCCTGATGCTGGCATTAGACTACTTGCCTTATATAGGTATTGGAATATTATTCAATATTTCTCTCCCAATAGGTACCTGATCACTGAAGATTGGAACAAAGTCTTACCGGCCCTACTTCCAGAATTTATGCAAGCAGAAAACAAAACTAAGTATGCCAATGCAATGGTTAAGCTCGTAAGTGCTATTCACGATTCGCATGGTTTTATCACCAGCGAGGCCCACTCCGATTTTCTTGGCAAATACAGACTTCCATTTCAAATTAAATATATTGAAGATCAAGTGGTCGTAACAAGTTTTTATAACGATAGCAACCAAGTAAAAGAGCACATCAAAATTGGGGACATCCTATCAGGCATTAATGGTGAAAAAGTTACTGATCTTATTCAGAAATTTACACCCTATGCTTCGGCTTCTAATCCGGAGACCATAGGGAGAGAAATATGTAGCAATTACTTAACAAGAAGTAACAACCCCAATTTTAAACTAGAAATTATAAGAGATGGCAAAAGCATGTTGATTGATCAGCAAGCTGTAGACAATAGCAAAGTAGATGCCTATGCTTACGAATATGGTGCATTAAAAAAAGGCTATAAGCTCTTAAGTCCTCAGATCGGTTATATCGTTTGCAATGGATTTAGGGTGTCGGATTTAGATAGTATTCGAATGCAATTGGGAAATACAAAAGGAATTATTGTAGATATGAGAAGTTATCCCATCGACGAAATGTACGATACTTTGGGCAGTTATTTTAAATCAGACTCCAGTACTTTTGTAAAGTTCACTAACGGATCCGTACAACATCCCGGTCTGTTTACTTATTCGCCGTTAACAGGATCTGGGCAGAAGAATGAAGGCTATTACAAAGGTAAAGTAGTGGTTTTGGTAAATGAAATGACACAAAGTAACGCGGAATTCGTAACCATGGCCTTTCAATCTGCTCATCGAACTACCGTTATTGGAAGTGCAACTGCTGGTGCCGATGGTTCGGTTACTTCTATTACCTTACCAGGCAGGTTTAAAACATCCTTTACCGGGATTGGGGTTCATTATCCAGACAGCACCAATGCACAGCGGGTAGGGGTTAAAATTGACCATGTGGTTAAACCTACCATCCATGGAATTAAAAATGGCATTGATGAGGTTTTAGAAAAGGCAAAAGCACTGATTTTAGAAGACTAACTCGGTAGGTATCGTACTAAAAGCCTCATCCTTCTGAAGCAGAAATAAAGCGGGTAAAACCAGATTTGAAGGTCTTGACGTTTATAACTAGCCTCTTTCAAGAGATATATGCTGTAAACCTTTTTTTTAGTTAAAAAGTTAATAACTCATTAAAGGTTAATAAGTTCTGTAAACTTAAATTTCTTTAATAGGTTACCTCTATACATCAAAACATGAATTATGAAAAAGTGTATTTATGTAGTAGAAGACAATATAAACCTACGTGAGGTTTTAGAATTCTTATTGGTTGAAGAAAAGTATCAGGTAAAAACTTGCCCAAGTATTAAAGATTTTTGGTTGCAAATGCAGCATCATCTCCCAGATATGGTAGTGCTTGATGTTTTATTGCCAGATGGAAATGGATTAGATATTTGCACCAAGTTAAAACGAAGTGCAAAAACACATAACATTCCAGTAATGTTAATGTCTGCAAATAACTATTTGAATAAAATAAAATCGAAATGCAGTGCAGAAGCTTTTATAAATAAACCTTTTGATGTTAATGATTTTATTAAGAGAATAGAAAAATTTGCGCCTAATTACCAAGCTGTTTAAAGTGAGGAGATATTAATGAAGTTAACTGATTATTAATAATTTATGGAACAGATATTGCATAATGTAATTTGAAATTAAATAATTGATTATTAAGTTTAATTTTTCTGTTTTAAGATAATCTAATTCTAAAAATTTATTGAGGTGTTTGTGTTACGATAACTACCTCTAAATCTAAAAATTTATGAACAGTCAGAAAATAGCAGAAGAATTAATAACCGCAAATCATAAACTATCTGTCCAGAATATGGAAATAGCTTTACGTGCTGCTGAGCTAATATTGGCAAATGAAGAGCTTAAGTTTCAATTTACAGAAAAAGAAAATCGGGCTTTTGAGTTAGTCATAGCCAATAAAAAGCTAATTGATCAGAATGAGGAGAAGGAAAACAGCGCTAAGGAATTATTAGTTGCTAATACAGAACTTGCTTTTCAAAATGAGGAAAAAGAAAAACGTGTAAACGAATTGGCTGCAGCAATTTTAGCATTGGCTGTACAAGATAAAGAGAAAGAAAAGAGCGCATTAGAATTAATAGCTATAAATACAGAATTAAAAAAAGCCGAAGCGTATCAAAAAGAGTACATCAAAGGATTGGAAGAAATGATCCATGTAATTTCTCATGAAGTTAGACATCCTATCTGCCAAATCATTGGAGTTTCCAATTTAGTATGCAACAAAAGTTCAAAAGACGAGATTAATACAGTAATCGGTTTTATTAAAAAGTCGGCTAGTTCTTTAGATCTACTTACCTCAGATTTATCTAAATTGATAAGTAAGCTAAAGAATAAGGGATTAGCCGGCAAAATGAATAATCAAAACTCATCTATAACGCTAAATTAAAAATTTCTTAAACGAAGTATTCCAATTTTTGGATAAGATGATATGCTACTACTCCATTCTTATCCAAATCAAAAAGATCTAATTTCAATTAATTTCACTGATAATGAGGGAGTAAAATCAATTTATCAATATTTTATTGCAAATTATTGGACTAATAAATATTAATTTCTATATTTGCACCTCCTTAAACAAAAGGAATTGATTCCGTAGCTCAGCTGGTAGAGCATTACACTTTTAATGTAGTGGTCCTGGGTTCGAATCCCAGCGGGATCACAGAAGTTTTAAAACCTTTCAGAAATGAAAGGTTTTTTTGGTTAATAGCCCTCCCGATGGGGTTCGAACAGAAGCGCTGGCCTGGTTCGATTTGCAAAGGCTCAGGGTTGAGTGCGGGACTTGTAGGGCTGAGCCAATCCCAGCGGGATCACTTAAGGAGACGATCAAATTTGATTGTCTCCTTTTTTATTTTCACCAATCATCTGTTGTTCAGCAGTTTGATTCTAAGTTTTAAAAGATTGATTTGGTTCGACATTTAGCACCTAAATAGTAACCATTTTGCATATTAGCGATTAGGAAAACACCAACGTATTCAAGTTATAAGTGAATGTTCGAAATCCCCTTCCTGTTGTTTGTCATAATAGGCATGTTGCACACTTGATCAACATCGCTATCCTTTTTTTAAGTATCACCTTCAGTCTCTCTTCCATTTCCTTTTGTGGCTTAAACTTTCCCGATTCCCAGCCTCCTAACGAATCCCCGTCAACCTTAAAGTATTTTTTCCGAATTGCTTTTGGCTGAGGCCATTGTTGTGCCGGTATGCTTTCAATTTCCCCGGTAGAGAATTCATATCCAGCTTGTTGGGTAGATATCCCAAAAAACTGATTATTTGAGGTAAGGATTTAATCTGGGGCACGTTTCTATTTTTTCCAGTTTGTAATGCAATCTTCCGTGACCCCACAAATCTTCGCTAAGTCTTTCTGAAATAGTTTCAGCTCCAATCGTTTCTTTCTTATGTGGTCCCTAAGGGTGATGGGGTTTTCCGGTTTTGCTCTCAAAACGCGAACAAGGCAACGCATGTATGTCGTTTTGCATGAAGCTGTTTCAATGCAGAGAAGCTATTCTAGATTCAATAAAATTACAAATAAATCGCTTGAAACGTTGCGTTAGCAAGTTTTTCTACTAAGCTAGCCTGGAAAATTCGATACCAAGTGACAGCAATTAATTTCAGAAACAAAGCATTCAGAAATAAGTAGAATAAAACGATAATTAAACCAACTTCTTTTTGTTAGGTTGCCGATTTATGCATTCAAATCTTGTAGTTTATGGAGAGGTTGTATCCTAATTCAATTCGGCCCCGAATTTGCCAAACAGTATTTTGTTTTCAGTAAATTTAAACAGGTTGCTCACCGATCAATTTTTTATGGCTTGTGCCCCAAACTTCTAATTCCATGATAACTGACTTCAATGCGTACCCAATTTCTGTCAGCTCATATTCTACACGTGGCGGTACTTCTGCATAAACAGTCCGGCTGATTATTTTATGCTCTTCGAGCTTGCGCAGTTGCAAGGTCAACATCCTTTCAGTAATACCAGGTAATTTCTTCTTTAGTTCTCCAAATCTAAGTTTGCCACTTAATAACCATGAACATATTACCAATGTCCATTGTCCGCCGATGATATTTGAGGCGTATGCTTCCGAACATTCATCGCTCAGAGCAAGCTTATTTGAGAAGTTGGTCGAGGTTTGCTTGAGCTCACTCATTACTTACATTATTTATAGTACCTAACAATTAGCTGGCAATATACGGAACTTCATGTACAGCCCTAACTTTGTCTTCAAAAAATGAGTAATTGGTTATATAGTTTAAAAATTTCAATATGGAATCACAGAAAAAACGAATCTTAATTGTGGGAGGTTATGGAATGGTTGGAAGTAACATCGCACGACTAATCAGAAAGGTTGATCATCGTATCGAACTTATTCTTGCAGGTAGAAATCCGCAAAATGGAATATCCTTAGCGAAAGAACTAAAACATTCAGAAACAGCTTATATCAATCTTGAAGAAGGCTTCAATTTAAGTCACTTTCAGAAAATTGATCTGATTATATCAGCAGTGGATGATCATAGTAATATAGTAAGAGAAACTGCGATCTTAAATGGCATTGCGTGTATTGCTGTAAGCGAATTAGCTGATCAAATTTCTCCCACGGCATTTCTAGGTCTGCACAAAACGATTGTTGCGCCAGTTGTATACGCTGGTCATTGGCAAGCAGGAATATTAACCCTTGTGGTTAAACAACTAGCGAATAAATTCAGCCATATAAAAACTATCGAACTTGCCGGGCTATTTGACCCAAAGGATAGCGTTGGGCCGCTAGTTGCAAACGAAGTCAGTAGTTTTGTTGGTGACGCTCTGATCCGAAAAGAGGGAAATTGGCTATCATTACAAGCAAAACAAAACCCGAGAACTATTGATTTGCACAATCATTCATCAGCAATTGGTTACCCACTCAGCACGCTGGATGTTCCGAGTATAGCCGCTTTTACGAGTGCGAGAAATATTCGGTTTGACTTTATCATAGGGGAATCAATGGGGAGTAATAAAGGACTGGAAGCTTCGCATGATTTATACATTACTATGGAAGGCACCCTACTATCCGGCGAAAAAAGAAAACTCAGCACTATCGTATCCGGCCCGAGAGGAAATTCCCATCTAACAGCTATTGGCGTATACTTGATTGCAGAAAAAATATTAGGTCTTAATGGACAGTCTGAACATAGGATTGGAGGTTTATACCTTCCAGAAACTATTGTCCCAAGTCATGATATCACTAACCGCTTAAAAGAATTTGGAATCGAAATAATTGAGGAAACCTTGGAAAGTTTGTAGAACTTAATCATTAAAATAATATTGTGAAAAAACTAACATTAACAACATCCATCTTACTGTCGCTCGGTATCGAAATCATAGCACAACTGGTAAGTTACCTTCCTAATCAAAACAAAATACGAACCATTGATCTTTATAATTCCAATACTGCCAACGTAATTTATAACGGAGAGCGCTTAGCTCTAAAATTATATGGAAGCACGCCAAATTCAAGCATTACTGAATCTATTCACATTCAAAAACAAACAAAAATGAAAAACGCAACGATATTACACAAAGCCAACGAATTCGTTAAAAAGGGAAACTATGAAAGTTTTCTAGCCTATTGTACACAGGATACCAAATGGGTTTTTGTAGGCGAACGTATCCTTAAGGGTAGAGATAAGGTACGAGAGTATATGAAAGAATTCTATTTGGAACCGCCTGTGTTTACCGTCGAAAACACTATTGAGGATGGTAGCTATGTAACCGTGACGGGTGAAATCACCTTGAAGGATTCAAATGGGACCTATAACCACTATGATTATTGCGACGTCTGGCGCTTCGAAAATGGAAAAATCGCAGAATTGAAAGCTTTTGTCATAGAAAAGAAATCTTGAACCGGAGATTGTTATAGTAGTTTGAGTTAATCATCCTAAACTTTTTCTTTGTTCCATGCTGCTATGTAAGCTAACAATGGGCAGAGGCTTTCCCCATATTCTGTCAGTGCATACTCCACCTTCCGTGGAAGCTCCCTGTACTGTTTCCTGCTAATTAATCCATCAGCTTCAAGTTCTCTTAATTGTTCGGTTAGTACTTTTCTTGATATAGAGGGTACCCGAACATTAATTTCCCCAAAACGCCTGGCATGCTTGGAAAGCACATGCAAAATAATCACTTTCCAACGTCCGCCGATCAGCGCTATCGTTTCTATAGCAGGACAGTAGGTATGATTTAAGTTATTTTCCATTTGTTACTTTAAGGTTACCACTTTTTATCTTGTTAACAACGAGATAAGGTATTTTATAGCATCGATTTCAGTTTCTTTGCCTAACAAAAGTAATTGATTATTTATCTTAAAACAAAAACTATGATTTTAGTAACAGGTGCGACTGGTAATTTAGGCAAGGCCACCATTAATTCTTTATTGAATAAAGGCATACTCGCAAACAATATTGCAGCCTTAGTAAGAGATGAATCCAAATCGACAGAATTTAAATCAAAAGGCATCCAGGTGAGGATTGGCGACTATCAGAATTTTGATTCTTTAAAAAGTTCCTTCGAAGATGTTGACAAACTACTGTTGATATCTTCTTCATCGGAAATAGCTCAAAGGTTTGAGCAACATAAAAACGTAATTAATGCTGCCAAGGTAGCTGGCGTTAATCATATCATTTATACCAGTTTTGACATGAAAGATCTGCGTCGAAGTATGATGGTCGAAGATGTTCAATACCATGCAGACACAAGTGATTATCTAAAACAGATAGTTTTACCTTATACTTTGATGGATAATACACTGTATGCTGATATGATTCCTGTAATTTGTGGGAAAAATATATTAAAGAACGGGATCTCCATTCCGGCAGGGGCTGGCAGAGTGCCCTTTTTGCCAATTACAGCAATGGCTGAAGCTTTAGCTATTGTACTGACTACTCCAGGGCACGAAAATAAGGAATATGTCATTGCTGCAGAGAACGCTTTCTCCTTCTCTGAGATTGCTGACATCATATCAGAAATCACAGGGACAACAGTAGCTTATAACCAAACAGACATACCGTCATATGTTGCGCAGCTGGTACAGCAAGGGGTTCCTGACGATGATGCAGCGTATCTATCAAGGTTCGCTGGAGCGATATCCAGAGGAGAGTTCGAAACCAACAAAAGTGATGTAAAACAATTACTAGGCAAAAGTCCGATTTCTCTAAAAGATTTTTTAAAAAGCATATACGGTAAATAAATCAAAGGAGCTTACATTATAGAATTAGCATCCAGGCTGGGAATTCACCTGATCTGGATGTAATTAATGAACTCTTAGAAAGATCAATTCAGATCGTTACCATTAACTTTTATACCTATCATAATTTCAAGTTACAATATGATTAACTGTTTAGGAGCTTTTGGAAAAACCAGGGCAAACGAATGATGATTATTCTACCAGTACTTTTAAGTTCGATTATATTAATGGCTCCATCGAAAATTCCTTTGATAAATTACCAAAAGAAACTGACCTTTTAAAATCTATGGGAATCCGGCAACATATTGCTGATATAGTTGAAGGAGGGAGAAAAGCATTCATAATGCGAGAGAAAAAGTATAGATTTCATTAATGCTGCAATGAACTGTCTAATAGCAAAAGGTAGTAATTAACATTTGGGCAAAGCAGCTTTAAAACATACTAAAGGGGTTCGAACAATATGGTTATCGTTTCGGTTATCTATTTTTAAAAAACGATGCTTAGCGCCATTTTAGCGTATAATTTTTTATTATCAAATTGAACCTCCCCTCCTATATGTATACCGTCACCTTCACTCATGTTAACCGTATTAGATCATTGTCTAACTTTTTCTGCAGACCATATATTTAAATAGGAAAATACGATAAAAGGTTAGCATTCCTTATCCCGCTGTCTCACCCAAACGAAAAACAAAAATAGCCCTGTAAATGTTATCTGATGAATGCTACCCAATTTAAATGTCTAGATTAACATAAATGGCCTCAGAAAATTCAAAAACTACAGATTTGGCTAAACATGTGCTGAGCAAGTTGGAACATAGCAGATCCTCATTTGCCGTACCACCGCTGAAGGTTTTGGAAGACCTTTTTGAATGCCTGTTTTATGCCAGTATGAGGACTGAGGAGAGCGAACACATCAAGGTCGCACTTACCCTTATCGACCCATTAAACCCTGACCCAAATCCACCAAGAAAAATCGTTTCGGAAAGGTGGAGCTGTGTGGAGTTCAATCAGCGCATACCATTAGACATCAAGTCTCTTGTGAAGCTTTCCAAGGCTGCAGATCCAGCGGGTTCTTCAATTGCTATTTATTACAACGAAAGTGGGCAACTGTTTATTTGGGGACTGATCGATCAGGCGATGCACTACCAGAGCTTTCTGAATTATGAGTCAGAATCTGGTTCTGAACAGCCAGGGCTTTTTCAGGTATTCATCAATGACATTGGTACGCTGAATGTACTGTTTGATTACGAAATGCTGGCAACCCTCAAGCAGAACGTGCTAGTACCGAGGTATCCAGATGTTTTTACCATAGGACCGATCTCTAAGGTACTAAGAAAGAATGCCGAACCACTAAAAGCTGAAGTCCGAAAATTCATCGAAACCGAACATACAGATGAAAGCTTTAGTGATTGGGATGGCTTTGTGGACAGTTTATGGATACAAACACTTTCAAGGCTTTTACTAAAGATACAGGGATACCGACATGGAGGTGCGCTAGTCATCACCGACAATCTGGCTAACCTGGACATTAAATACAATATCCATTATCGTCGGCTCTCCATTGCAATATGCAATTATGCAAAACAATCAATCAACAGCTATCTATCCGAATCCAAGATCGAACAGCGACTGGGAATAGGAAAGCAGACCATTACCAAAAACCAATACCTGTCCGAATCCCACTCATATCACACCAAGCTGGAAGTAGCCAACGAAATCAAGGGTGCCGTTAGCTTTCTAGCCTCACAGACCTGCGTTGATGGAGTTCTGTTATTTGAAAGGGATATGGTGGCAAAAGGATTTGGGGCAGTGATCAGAACCAAAAAGATGCCTCGGAAAATATTCATATCGCCAACAGCCACCGCCACTACAAAATCACTTGAGGAGGCAGACCCAAAACATTTCGGAACCCGTCACCGCTCTATGATATCCTTCTGTTGGACTCACCATGGGAGCCTTGGTCTTGTGATTTCACAAGACGGAGAAATCCGTGCATTCTTAAAGGTCGAGGACAGGCTAATTATGTGGGAAAACATCAAGACCCAGCAGTTCATCAAAAGCAGGAAACTCAAAGCCCGGCCTTAGCTATCAAACTAGTCGTTTCCAATGAATATTTTCTTTTGTGCCAGCTCTCCATATCTTGCTCATCTGCAACAGGTCGCTCATTCAAAAGTTCCTAACGTGTATTATACTGCAGGTTCACGTACTAGAAACAACGATACATGCGCTTGATACCAGATACTGTAAAATCAGCTGAGCTAAAAATATGCTCAAGTAGAAGCGAAGAAAAAAATATCGCTCCATTAAGCTGTTGAAAAATCTACGGTCTCTTGGGATCAAGCAGGCCCACACCTTAAAAAGGCGCATGGTATAGCTCTATTCCACACTTTCAAATCCACCTAATAATTACAAAAAGGTCTCATTCCCTTTCCGTATCTGGTATAAAAAGCTTTTCCTTAACCCATAACTTTGATCTGGGACTTGCTACAGACCTTGTGGCACTTGATGATTAAAATGATGCCTAACATTGAACTGACTTGAGCATTGTATCGAAGGGATATATCATCTTCAACCAAAAAATTAATGGTAATTGTTAAGCTTTTTAAAACCATATTATCGCTTCAATCGTTTATCTCAAAAATATTTTTATTTGAATACTACATCACATACAAATCAGCAGTTAGACCCGCAATTTCTTAGTTCAGAAATACTGAACAAAGTTTTGGATGCCAGTGTAACAGGCATCGTAATTACCGATAACTTGCTGCCTGATAATCCCATCATCTACTGTAATCCAGCATTTGAGCAAATTTCGGGCTATAGCAGAAACGAGATCATCGGGCACAACTGCCGTTTCCTACAGGGGAAGGATCGTAGACAGGATGAACGAAAAGTGATCTCAGATGCGATTGCCCGCGGAGAATCGTGCAATGTTGAGATCAGGAACTATACAAAGGAAGGGAAACTGTTTTGGAACGAACTTTACATCTCCGCAGTCAAAGACAACAATGGCAGGGTCACTAATTTCATCGGTATCCAAAACGACGTGACAAAACGCAAGAAATCTCAGCTGGAATTAGCGCTTAACCAGCAGGAAACCGAGAAGAAAGTAGAAGAGCGTACCAGAATGCTTAGGGAAAGCCAGGAATACCTGAGCAGTATTGTTGAGACCATCCGTGAAAGCCTGATTGTGATGGACAGGGACTACAAAGTGCTTAGCGCCAACAACCATTTCTTGAATACCTTCAAGGTTTCAATCAATGAAACAAAGGGAAAGTTGCTGTATGATCTGGGCAACGGACAATGGAATATCCCAGAGTTGAGAAAAATGATGGAGGAAATTCTGCCCACCAACAATCCAGTTTTGGATTATGAGGTAGAACACGAATTTCCGCATATCGGTAAGAAATTGATGCTGCTCAATGCGCACCGGATAGAACTTGAGGGGCGTTACAAGGACTGGATTTTATTGGCAATTGAAGATATTACTGAACGTAGGGCTATACAACAACGCAAGGATGATTTCCTTTCAATTGCCAGCCATGAGCTGAAAACCCCACTTACCACAATCGTTGGATACATGCAGATGATGGATAGGATGATGCCCGAAAATGCTACAGATAAATTCAAGAAGATTGTAGATAAAACAGGGAAATATGTACGGAGGCTCAATCAGTTGTTAACAGAGTTGCTCGACGTTTCAAGGATCCAGACAGGTAATATTGAGCTTCATCGTGAGGAATTTGATTTCGATAGAATGGTTGCAGAAACGGTTGAAGGTATAAGGACAGCTTCACCCAAACGAAACATTGAGTTGATAGGTAATATTAAAAGACCTTTTTTAGGGGACGAATCCCACTTGATCCAAGTTGTGTCCAATCTTCTCAGCAATGCTATTAAATATTCGCCAGAGGATAGTGATATCATTGTGCATGTTTCCAACATTAGCAACTTCATCAAGTTTTCGGTTACAGACCAAGGAATGGGGATCAGCGAAGAGGAACAGTCCAAAATATTTGAACGTTTTTATCGCGTTGGGGAGGTACAGCGCCATTATCCAGGGATGGGTATAGGTCTTTACATATGCCAACAGATCATCCAAAACCACGGTGGTACGATCTGGGTGGAGAGCCAAAAAAATACGGGTTCTACCTTTAGTTTTACACTTCCATTTATGAACACCACTAACTAATATTATGAAAAATAAAAAGATATTGGTTTGTGATGACGACCAGGGCATTTTGGAAATGTTGGAACTTTTGCTAGATGATGATGGATACCAGGTGGTACTTGAACCCAATAGCGTAAATGCGATAAGGACAATAGAAAAGGAACATCCAGACCTCATTCTACTTGACATTTGGATGCCAGTTATTTCAGGAGACCAGATATTGAGGGCATTGAAGGCTGACCAGCAAAAGAGTCATATACCAGTGCTAATGTATTCGGCAAGTACAGATGGAAGTACAATAGCGCAGAACTCAGGTGCAGATGCATTTCTGTCCAAGCCGTTCGACCTGACCGAGCTGTTATCAGAAATCGAATCCCTATTGCTAGAAAGTGATCACGCTAAGCGCCAAAAATAAAATTATGTTACTGAAAAAGAACATCCCATTTTCCGATATATTCAAAAAATTAAGGATAGAACTTTTAGATAGGCTGATGATCGGCCTTGTAATCTATTATCTCACTTCTACCTTCCGGAACATTATACCTGAAATACTTATGGGTATACCCGCTTTCCTGGGTATTACAATTTCGTTAGTACTCTCCTTCAAGCTCTACCAGTCTACAACAGGTGGTGAGAGACGCAGCATTTTTCCTCCTCAAAAAAACGGCAATCCATATGAGGAACCCCTTCAGCAACCTCCAACTAATACCCCAATGAATGCGATAGGCAATACCATCGAAATCAACATCAGGCAATTACTTGGAGAAACTCAGGTCTTGAAGCCGATGAGTTCAAATACCTTTTACATGCTATGATCCGTTATAAAAATAATGCGCAACAGATGTGGATCATATTAGCATTCTCAAAAGTTTTAACATCAACTACCATAATACATTTTTTTATCTTTGAACGCTTTCTTCTCCTACAGAATGCTTGACAACTATTTATAAACAGAAAGTTTGAACAAAAATATACAGTTACCATTCAATGAGCAGCAAAGGCTCGCCTCCCTAGATTCATACAAGATACTTGACACTGCTCCCGAAACAGATTTTGAGGACATCGCCCTGCTCGCTTCCGAGATCTGCGGAACTCCGATTGCGCTGATCACACTGGTAGACCAGAACAGGCAATGGTTCAAAAGCAGGATTGGATTGGACGTAACCGAAACACCAAGGGAGTATGCCTTCTGTGCCCATACCATTTTAGACCAATCTGGCCTGATGCAGGTGAGCGATGCACGGAACGACCACCGGTTTGCCACAAACCCATTGGTTACATCTGATCCGAACATTGTATTTTATGCAGGCATTACCCTTTTAAGCCATGATGGATTTCCACTTGGTACGCTCTGCGTCATCGACAGGGTACCAAGAGAGCTGAGCGACAAACAGCTAAGTGCCCTAAGAACACTTGCCAAACAGGTGATGGCACAGATGGACCTCAGAAAGCAAATATCTTCTCTTGAAATGGCGAACAATCAGCTATCTGAAACAAACGAATTCATGCAGCGATTTGCAACTTCGGCTGCCCACGATATCAAGAACCCATTAAGTAGCATCTCCATGAGTGCGGAAATGTTATCGAAGCATTTAGAAAATACTGGAGACGAACGAGGAATTAGGCTGGCGAGAACCAACCTCTCCTCTACCAAGCAATTGGGCAAACTTGTAAATGATATGCTGGAATACTCCTTGAGGCCAGAGGTGCTCACCGTAAATCAAACAAAGATATCGACCTTAAAATTCCTAGGGAACACCGTTTCAATGATCACAATGCCTGAAAATGTCGAAATCTCGTTCCCCCCGCATGACGCTGAAATTTATTCCTCAGAAATCGCACTCCAGCAGATATTCATTAATCTGCTCACCAATGCGATACGGTATAATGATAAGGAGGTGTGCCGAATAACGATCGGCTGCTCAGTTGATGCTGGAGAAACAACCTTCATGGTGTCAGATAATGGCATTGGCATCAATCGCGATGAGCTGGAAAGAATCTTTGATAAGAACGTAACACTCAATAGTGCTGACCGATTCAGCCAGAGCGGAACGGGTATCGGTCTGTTCACGGTAAAATTCCTTATTGAAAAACTTGGTGGGAGTATAAGGGTAGAATCAGAACCCGGCAAGTTCAGCCGATTTATATTTACTATCACTAACAGCAAAATTAGATAATGCTGAACAACTATTTTTTACTCGCTGAGGATAGAACTAAAATATGCTCTCTCGGCTAAGATACTGGTAAATATGGGCGACTATTTAACTTTACCGTTTAATCAATTTCAAATCCGAATAGTAGCAATTTTACTTTATTTCGAAATGGTTGTAAAGTTTCCCCTACTAACAAGTTAATACAATATTTCCGCTAACACCATAGTTACGGGAAGCTATTCTCATTAAAAGTTGTTCTGGCCAGGTTGAATTAAATAAAGGATTTAATCCAACAAAAATTATCAAAAAAAATTGGTTCTGCAGCCAAATGGCCAATTGCAAATTGAGATGTTACAACTCACCATTAAACTACAGAATGTCTTTAGATTTCGTTCATACTTTTGGTATATGAAGATTTTAACGATCGACAACTATTTAGACAACCACTATATCCACCGTAGCAACTGGTTAAGAGCTGCTGTGTTGGGGGCAAACGACGGCATCATTTCTATTTCAAGTCTTGCCATAGGGAAGCCTACTTCCATCGCCCTGATGAATTAAAATCGGAATTCCTACAAGTGGGACTTTCACACTTGAACACTTATGCTGTGGAAGGCATGACATGGTTGGATAAAAACTATTTCCAACACCTTGCAGATCCACATAAAAGAGCGCACCTAATGGAGCTTTTGGCAATAACCGAAAACGATGATTACCTCTTACCATTCAGTCCACATATGATGATCGCAGTAAAAAAAACAGCTTATAAAAGATAGATATTACCATGCTCTGCTCAAAAATAATGGAGGTTGCAATGAAATCGAACTGGGTGAAAAAATGGGTCTTGATGAAGATGAAACACGCAGGATATTGGCACAATTGCTTTCCGAGTACAAAATAGAACATATCGAAAGCGGCTATTGTGAATACCATCAGCTAATATCTAGGAGAGCGAAACCAAAAAATAAATAGGGCCATTGCCGAATATTAAAATACCTATTACTGATAGAGTATCAAAATTTAGAACGACATGCTCCGGACTTTGGAAATCCCAAAGTCCGTTATCAGTTATTACTAGCTCCGATGCAACAGTCCGGTTGCCTGAGCTAACCTGCAAGCCTCCATGGCATTATCCACATTTAGCTTTTGAAAAATATTCTGCCTATGCCTGTTAACGGTATGTAGACTCAGCGATAGCCTCTCTGCAATCTCTTTGCTCCTAAGGCCAATATTAATCATGTAAAGTATCTGAATTTCCCTTGCCGATAGCATATCCTCAAAGCTTCCATGTTCACTGCCTAAGATCGCTCCCGTAGCCGTGTTGATGATCAGACCATCAGGCACATCAAATCCCGGATAGTTATAAACGATGTCGTAAAGACATAGTGCCAGAGATACATTTCCATCACTAGTGCTGCTCAAATAAATCAATCTGTGTTTGATCGATACATATTTGCCCTTTTGGTTTTTGATCCGCAATTTGGTGATCAGGCTATAGTTGGTCCTTTCTGTAAGATCTATTGATTTAAGCAATTGGAAAAAACTGAACTCCAACCTATATTTTTTCTGAAGGTCATCGGGGTGGACCCTGCTTAAAAGTTCATCCTCCCAGATCGAGTTGATTTCGGTCGATATTGGTTCAAAACCGATCTGATCGGCAACACCACCAAGATATAAATAACTTTTCCTTCCCTCAAGGTCGCTGAGCACACTTATCGTGTTTTCAAGCGTGGCATAGAGCTGTGCAATCACCTTCGCATCTTTCAGCTCGATCCGATCTCCAGAGAAACTCGAAAAATGCTGCGAAAAAAGTTTGATATCCAGCTTATCCCGGATATCAGTTGTAGATGGATGGTTATTTTTAGCCATTTGGCACGGGTTTGTAAGCTGTAAATTTGGCTCACAAATGTAAGCTTTTGACTATCACAAAAAAGATGAAAAAAATATTAATAGCAATCGGCCTTTTGCTGGCCACAAACAGCCTTATGGCCCAGCAGCTTGAAAAAATGCAATGGTACAACGAACCGCAAAAATGGCAGATCAAAGACAATGCGGTACTCATACAGGTCACTCCGAAAAGCGACTACTGGCGCATATCGCACTATGGTTTCACGGTAGATGATGCCCCTTTTTATTACGGAACCTATGGCGGAGAATTTGAGGCAAAGGTAAAACTGACTGGGGACTATAAAGTAAGGTTTGACCAGATGGGCCTTATGATCAGGATCGATCAGAAAAACTACATCAAGACCGGCGTAGAGTTCGTGGACGGCAAGTTCAACATCAGTACCGTTGTGACCAACCAGAAGAGCGACTGGAGCGTAAGCCCGCTGGATAAAGTACCTCCTTTTGTCTGGATCAAGGCAATCAGAAGACTCGATGCCATAGAAATATATTATTCTTTGGACGACAAGAACTACGTGATGACAAGAAATGCCCCATTGGCAGACAACACCCCTGTAATGGTCGGACTGATGGCCGCCTGTCCGGACGGTAATGGTTTCGAGGCAAAATTCGAGCATTTTTCGGTTAAGCACCTTCCAGACCAAAGACGGCTGGAATGGCTGAAGGCCCACCAATAATAGCTGATAACACTCAAGGTCTTCGTTGGTTAATGGTTGGATAATTTGTTGACCAAAGGAAAACTGACAACTGGTTTTCAGGAAAAATTATTAAAAATAAGTAAACTACAAGATGAATCTCAGTACTATATTGTTGGTCTAATATCCAACAACTCTAACGCACAGCTTCACTTTTCTAAGCCATTTAAAGAATGTAAGCAAACTGGTAGTTTTACGCATTACGACCTAAAAAACAAAAAATTGATATCAAGTGATTTAAAAGATAGCCAAAAGCCCAGCCTGCCTACTTGTTTCCATAAAACATCAAAAATTATGACGCTTTTTTCTATTGATGAAATCTTATTAGATATATTCAAATCCATAAGTGTGCAAGCTAATTACACTAAATGATATTATTTATATTAATATTGTATTCAATAACAAATTGTTCTCTAAAAACTAATCAAATCATATCAGAATAACTGGTGCCCAATTTGGTGCCCAAGTTGAAATGATGATTACATAATTTTCACAACTTGCTCATTTAGTACCGATTGGATTAATAGGTCATTATCCTAGTGGGATCACACCAAAGACTATCAAAATGTAAAACACCCTGCAATCGCACGATTAGCAGGGCTTTTACTTTTAGGGAAGTGCCTAAATTCGCGCGAAATCGCATGTAAAATGTGCGTCATTCTGCGCATCGTTCTTTATACTATCAAACTCCCTAAATTTGCATTAACACACTGGTATTCATATAGTTTAATAGATAAAAATGTGGTATGAGTAAGACTACAAAGCTATTTTTACATCGTTAATTAATTGCTTTTAATGGCGATGTAGCTGTTGCCCGAAAGTCGGGCTCGGGTTGTTTAACCTTAATGTTATCGTTATGAAAACCAATTTTAGCGTGCTTTTCTTTTTAAAAAAGCCAAAGAACTACAAAAGGTGGTGTTTACTTTATTTTTTTAAGAATGCATAAACAAATTAGAGTTGGTATTATGACATCATTTGTGCTAATTAGCCATTACTTTACCTCCAAAAAAGCCTCACCATAGCAGACTTTGTCGTTAGTAATTCCCTGTAGTATGATGCGATACTCCCCACTCAGGTCTGCAGTTCTGAAAGAAATTTCGGCATTACCATTTAGGTCGGTCAATATTGCAGAATCCCAAAATAGCGTGGTTAGATACTGTAAACTAACAGATGACTGATCAAGGCCGTAAAAGGTACTTTCAAGATTGATACCCTTGACCAGAGTTACATATTTCTTAACCGATGTTTCACAGCCTGTGTAATAAACAGGCTCAACCTTAAACGCATTGTTTTCTCCATTTAGATCTGTCCTTTTTTTGTACTGTTTGCCTACAATCGGTTGGTATCTCTTTTGGGAGTACGGATAGTTCAGGTAGTCAAATTCATCTACCCAATCTCCACAATCATTTACTCCTGGCACACCTTTATAAGATGTTGACCTTCTTGAGCCACCCTTTATCGTTACAGTACTGAGCTCAAAAACCCTGTCGGCTAAATCGGGCAATTTTATAGGCACATTTTCCAGTTCTGTCAGAGTTTCAGGACTCAATATATGCTCCTTTGCAAGCAAAATCCCCGTACTTAACAAGGTGTCTAGAACATCGATCTGATAGCTTGAGCTCTTGTTTCCGCTTACCATAAAGGATATCTTTTTACCATAAGTAGTGAGTAATCTGTCCACATCGATCTGTTGCCTTCCTTTGTTATTGGTACTGAGCACCTGCAATCCATTGTTACCAAACATGATAATATCTACCGATCTGTCAATCGACCTGCCGCTATATTTAACATTGAGTACAAGTGGCTGCGGTGAATGCACAATGATATTACTCAATGACTGTGGATACACATCTACAATTTTTCTGTGATTACCATTCAGGCGTGTAACATGTGCAACCGAAACTGAAAACAATCCCTGTAATGGTCTTCCTGAAGAATCGCTGAGCTTAATCTTCATTTTCGCCATCTCCCTTTTTTCATACACGTGTTTGTCGGTCAAAAGTTGAGCCCGTACACCCTTTAAAACTTTATCACCATTTTCGAGAACAGATTTTGGATCATTCCTCTTTAAATCTGAATTTGGACGTCTACCAAGATAAACATTAGCTGTGAAGAGTGCTACAGGTTTGAGCGGGGGTTTCAGAATATCGGTGTAGGCAATAAGTTTATATAAGCCAGGACGGATACTATCTGGCAGGATCAGTTTACCCGAGCTGAGACCATTTCGTATTTGATATTTCTCGGAGATCAACAATTGGCCGCTGTCCGCTCTAGAAAGCACGATACTGAGTACTTTATGCTGAACAAGCTCCTCTGTATGATGGCCAAATACATATGCACTAAGCCAAATGGTCTCATTAGCTAAATATACATCCTTATCGGTATGAACAAACAATCTGCCATCACTTGGTTTAGATTCCATCTGTTGTGCGGAAGATCCCAATGCAAAAAAAATCAGAAGCTGACATAAGAGCACCCTACTCATCTCTCGGAATTTTACCATTATCTATCTTTTCCCTGAGCTTATCACAAAGTTCCCTTGTATTTTCATTTGGAGCGAGGGAATAAGTATATTTCGCCCATATCAACGCATCATTCAGGCTCTTATCCTCTGGTTCCAATACATTCAAAAAAGACGAAGAGATTGTATACAGCAGTGAAGCAATCCCCAGGGAATATTGTCTTGCTGCGAATTTTTTATCCTCCTGAAAACCTACAACCTTTAAACTATCCCTTTTTCCGCTAAGGAAAGGCTCCATTACTAGCTTGAACTGTTCAAGGTCCTTCTTTACAATCGTATCGGTAGGGATTTCTAACTGTTTGCGAGCAAGTGAATAACCGAGACGTTTGAGACGAACACCATCTTTGATGTCACTGAAATAGCGGAGCTTAAGGTTGTTGATGGAAGCCAGATGCTGGTTAGACAGAAAGGGCATAATAGTTTCTATCTCGTTCAAGTGTTTACCTGCATCATCAAGCCTTTTCTCTTTGATGGCTTTGGAAAAAGCGTAATACAGCAATTTACTGTACAAACGGTCTGATACCTCTCGTTTTTGGGCATTGCTGAGAAGATGTAATCGTGCTATCAAAATCGGAAGTGCATTTGAAACGGTACTGCCCATGTTCCGACCAAGAAACAGTATCTCGTCTGGTTTGTTGAAGGACGGTTGTGGCAAAATCTTTACATATTCATTCAATATCTGGCTGTTATCAAGACCAAGGGTAGTGCGTTTGACAAGGTAAGATTTCAGAAAATCAGGCTGTCGATCCCCCTTCTCGTATCTCGCCTTAAATTCGTCTAGCTTACCCCCTGCATTTCTTTTTTCGGACGCACGTTTGCCCAATGCGATAAATGCAACTTGCGACTGGTAGTCTCCGTCTCTATCGAGTACATTACCAGCATGGTCTATGAAAAGATAGCATGGGTAGGATTTTACCGCATATTGGTTGGCAAGCTGGATACCCCGTCCTTTCTCGGCATTTAACCGGTAGTTGATAAAAAGCTTATTGTATAACTCCCCTACCTCCTGCAATGGGAATATGTCACTGTCCATCTGCTTGCATGGACCACACCAGTCTGTATAAACATCTACAAAAATCAATTTCTGTTGTTTTTCTGCCTCCTCGAGCACCTCCTCCCAAGAGCCCTTGAAGAACTCTATCCCTTTAGAAGGGATGGTCTGTGCATTGGCACTTATGGCACAGCACACGTAGATGATCAGGGAAAATAACGGGGTATGCTTCATATGAATATAGAGCTGTAGGTGCGCTAATTTAATTAGCTAAAGTTTAATATACAAATTAAGATTCTAGAGTGACGGATTATATGTATACCTGCAGCTTCAGGCAAAATAATCAATTATACAAATAGTTGACTAATTGGATCGTTCACTAGCGAGATTGTGAATGAATACACTTAACTAAAAGACCGATAACTATTTTAGCATGGTAACTCTCTCATGCCTTCCGATAATAGAAGTCCAACTTTCACACGCTATGGGCATGAACTGGCGATCAAACTGGTAGAGGTCGCTTGGCTGTTGAAGGGCAAAAAGCTCGGCAGGATTGAAATTGATGCCGAAAGGGAAATTGATGTTGCCAAATGGTACGTTAAAACGGAAAAGGAAAAACTTCCATGACTACCCAGAACACCTGACAGTTCGGGAGATCATAAGGCCATCATCCGTAATAAAAAAGATGTTCAGAATCCATAAACTGGACGGTTACAGAAGGATCCTGAATATCTGGCTCTACAATGCATTCAGATACTTCCTTTATGGAAGAAAGCCCCTCTAAGGCCGAGGTCATTACCATATACGAACAACTCGTGATTTTTTTTTAGCCATGTGGCTGATTAGTCAGCGCATTGGGACAAAGGCTTAATTCATGTTAACGACCTTGAGTCCTCAAAATTTTAGCTTGGTCTTTAGAGCATTCGATAACGTGTATAATTTACGATATTAAGTTTGTTCACCTATACATCTGATAATAGCTATAAACGAATATATTCGTTTATAAATGTTTAAGGCTAATAGGATTGACAAATACAGAAATTATTTGCAATACTGGGTGCAAACCTATCCAGCACAAACTGCACTTTTTAAATTATTTCTCTTAATTATATATCTTAGTTAAATAATTCGCTCTCATGAAATCAATTTGAACTCTAAAACATTGGCAAATCTTCCTAGTCTTTGCATTAAGTGCGATAATGTACAATTTCAATATTGAAGGTGATCAATTCTCAACTATGATTATTAGAATCATTGGTGCAGTTATCTATTCCTTATGGCCAATATTGGCAGGTAATGAGTTAAATCAATTATTGCCCAAGAAAGAAACAGATGCCTCGCCCAGAATTGGCAGAGAAAAAATTATAAATGCAGTAACGGATTTTACAAAATATTTGAATAAGTGGATAATATAAGAAAGCATATTGCTTCACTTTTTAATCTAAGTGAAGAACAAGCATCTATTTTTCTTTCAGTGTTTACAAGAAAGGAATTAAAAAAAAACGATGTTTTCATAAAAGAGGGGGAGAATTGCAATAAAATTGGTCTGATAGAAAAAGGTTTAATGAAATGCGTTTTTAACAAAGATGGAAACGAGATCATATTTGAATTTGGATTTGAAAATAGTTTTATTTCGGATTATTACAGCTTCGTAACAAATACGCCCTCTGCAAAAGAAATTAAATGTATAGAAGATACCACTATACATATTCTAACAAGAGAAAGTTTGAAAGAGTTAGGAAAAGATCATCTTTTTATGGAACGTATGAGCATGCAAATGAATGAAAAATTATTTTTAAGAATGCACGATAGGTTAAAATCATTTTTGTTAGAGACAGCTTTTGAGCGATATAAAAACTTGATTTCTGAAAAACCAGACCTCGCCAAGCGAATACCTCAGTACCTGATTGCCTCTTATCTTAATGTTAAACCCGAAACCATAAGTCGAATTAGGAAAAAATATACAATTTAAAACCTTTATTGATCAAGGTCAATGAATTACCCTATACAACTTATTAGTTTTGTATGATACTTCAGGGTTTTAGTTTTAAAGCTAAAATTCTCAATTTATGAGCGTATAATATGAATCAGATCGAAATTTTAGTAAAGCAAACAGCGGATGCATATGATTGGACTAACAAGCTGATTAATGCTATCCCACAAGATAAATGGAATGATATCCCTGAAATAATTGAATCAAATGTAACCTGGCAGATAGGACACCTTATAATGAGTTTGTATTACCATTCAATTATGGTCATAAATGGTCATCAAATGGATATACTTCAAAAGATCCCATTGAAAGAATATGATAAACTTTTTACTGATGCAGTTCCTGAAAAATCGTCGGAAAAAACAGACCCCACACAACTTCAAAATTATTTTATGCTTTTACAAGCCAAATCTATTGAGGTGATCAAGTCTCTTTCGGAGAAAGATCTTGAATGCGAATTACAACAAACGGATGTTCCTCATCCAATTGCTACAAATAAATTTGAAGCATTGGATTGGAATATAAAGCATACTATGTGGCATTGTGGTCAAATAGGTATATTGAAAAGAGTTGTACATGAACGATATAATTTTGGGTTAAGGAAATAACTGAAGACATCATTATCCTTAACTGCATAATAATTTGATTTGTATTTTTCTGTATACGATGTTATATTTATAACATCGTATTTGCAACTAAAGTATACTAAAAAAGGTGCGTTATTCGCGGAGTTCGAATTTCAAAACCACTCTAAAATATTGCAAATGTTGATTTTTGCACCAGGTGCAAATCCCAGCGGCATCACAGAAATGTGAAGCTTTTTTGTTTTAATTATCTGTTTTGAATTGATAAATCTATCATGATTAAGCCCAAATTTATAATCGCTTTTTTAATTTTTGCTTTTAACTTACAAGCATTTGCACAAAAAGTTGTTGAACCGAAAGATACACCTTCAGATTGGTCAAAACCATACCAGCCATTTCAAATAGTTGGCAATTTATATTATGTAGGCACTTATGATTTGGCATGCTATTTAATAGTAACTCCTAAAGGAAACATTTTGATTAATACAGGTTTAGCCAATTCTAATAAACAGATCAAAGCAAATATTGAAAAGCTTGGATTTAAATATACCGACACCAAAATATTACTAACTACCCAAGCGCATTATGATCACATGGGTGCAATGGCAGCAATTAAAAAAGCTACTGGTGCCAAAATGATGGTTAATAAAGCAGATGCTCAAGTTATGAAAGATGGTGGCAGTTCCGATTATGCCTTGGGTGGAAAGGAAAGTAGTTACGCACCTGTACTAGCAGAGCGTTTGTTAGCTAATGGTGATGAAATTAAACTTGGGAATACTAATGTAGTGATGCTGCATCATCCTGGTCATACCAAAGGCTCGAGCAGTTTTATGTTTAGTATCAAAGATGGAAATAAAACTTATAAAGTATTAATTGCGAACATGCCAACTATTGTTACCGAGAAAAAATTTAATGAGGTAGCCGACTATAACAATATCGCTAATGATTATGCTTATACTATTGCAGCAATGAAAAAGCTATCATTTGATATTTGGTTGTCGTCTCACGCTAGCCAATTTAACTTACATAAAAAACGACAACCAAATACACCATATCATCCAGCTTTATTTGCTGATAGAAAAGGATATGATGAATCTCTTAAGCAATTAGAAGAAGATTATTTAAAGAAAATAGCACAACAATAGTCTTTCCAAAACTAATAATGCCCTCTAATTTGATTTTTAATCTGTTGATCGTAAAATTCTCTTAGCTGCTGATGTGTAAAAGCTGTCAATGGTTCTAGGTCTGATACTGAAACATTACTTGCAACTTGAGTTAGCTTAGAAGCTCCAGGAATTACAGTTGTTACTTCTTTATGATCTAAGATCCATCTCAAGGCCCATTCTGCCATACGCTCATCCGGCAGCATAGCTTTCATTTGCGACGCTAAATTAATTCCTTGCTTAAAATCTATTCCAGAAAAAGTCTCTCCTGCATTAAATGCATTTCCATCTGCATTAAAATTGCGATGATCTTTAGCATCAAATTGTGTGGCTTCATTAAATTTACCTGTCAACAAGCCGCTTGCCAACGGTACACGAACAATGATCGCAACACCGTTTTCTCTAGCTTTTTCAAATAACTCATCAGCCACATGCTGCCTAAATAGATTAAATATAATTTGTAATGAAGATAAGCCTTCCTGTTCTAAACATACTAATGCTTCTTCGGTAGTTTCTACACTTACGCCAAAGTGCTGAATTAAGCCTTCAGATTTTAAAGAACGTAAATGATCGAATACTTCTCCAGACTTTAATGCTGCAGGTGGTATACAATGCAGTTGCTCTAAAAATAATGAAGAAACACCTAAATTTTCCAAAGAGGTTTCTACTTGACTTTTCATTAGCTCGTAACCGAAATTTTGTGGCCAACCATATTCGCCATCACTTCTTCTACCCTGTTTGGTGGCTACAAATATTTCTTTATGGGTGGTTTTTAAGAATTTGCCGATCAACTTTTCACTTAAACCCATTCCATAAATATCTGCGGTATCTATAAAATTACCTCCAGCCGCTACGTAAGCATCTAAAATAGCTAAGGCATCATCCTCTTTAACATTTCCCCATTCAGCACTACCTAATTGCCAAGTTCCCAATCCTACTTCGGCTAGTTGTGTACCTTTAAAATCTCTATATTTCATTTATTATTGTCCTAATGCTTTAATCTCTTTTTTGGTTAACTCTTTTTGAATAATCTCTGTTGTAGATGCCACGGTATAATATTTTTGAGGCTCTAGAATTAAATTGGTTTGTTCTGCAGTAAAAAAGTGTGGTGTTATAAAGCCATATCTGCTTTTACTATCTTTTAATGTTTTTGTTTTAGCATCGTCAATGCCTTTATCCTTTAAGTAAGTCATCAATAGAGAAATGCCATAACTTGTTCCTGTGCTGTATTTACTATTTACACCCAAAACAGTCCCTGGAAAAACAATTTGCCCAACCTTAGCTTTTATACCTTGTTTAAAGCCTCTATAATAAGCCAATGTACCATCCGGGTGTTCTATTGTAACTTCATTAATTTTACTGGTATAGGCCACATCAGTAACTTCGTCTGTATGGTATAGATCCTTTACATTAACTACTACACCTTTTCTAACTGCAGTGATTGAATCTGCTTGTTCGGTATAAAAGCGATAACATTTCCAATCGTCTGGAGTAGTACTTCCAAAATAGGCTGCATTTACAAATCCGGATTCTGCCACTCTTACTTTGGTACCAGCTTTATAAGGAAGTAGATACAAGAATTCTTTATCGAATTTTGGATTTAACTTACCTCTGATATATGAATAGCTATAAGAAAACCCAATACTCTGATCTTTATTTATTGGCGACAATGTAAAAGCATTTGCCGAATAGTTTTTAACCGTTACAACTTCTTCATTACCACTAGATGCATTACTTAAATTGTTAAATTTAAGTGTTACAGTATAAGTTCCAGGATCAATTTTATTAGCAACAAAATCTACACTTTTATTAGCATTAACCTTGGTAGATAACTTCAATGCACTTTCTTGGGCATTTGTTGCAAAAGGAATTGCAAAAAACAAACAGCAAATTAAGCCGATTAAACTGGATTTTATCATGTTTATATATTTAATTGAGTAAGCTAGCTTATTTATTTGAGCTAAAGATGAACTATTTGTTAATTTATTAGCCATTAAAACGAGCTTCTTCTAAATCAAGATTATGTTCCATCTCTCTAATCACTTCATCATCATATAATTTTTGTTTATTAAATTGATAGAGCCCTTTTCTTCTTAATGCAATCAATTCGATGCTTATTTGTGCGTATAATTTCCTTACAGCGCCTAATGCAACTTTACTATCGTTAGCTGCTGCATTTTCAGTGGCATTAATGCTGCGCAGCAATTGTTCTTTCATTCTCCGTATGGTTTCGTACTGTTGCATTTCTTGCGCATAGTTTTCTTCTAAATAAATTACTGATTCTTTGGCCAGCTGCAACCTTATTGATTCGATTTGCTCATCCACAGGTTTAAAATCATCAATTTCCTCAACTTTTAGCCATTTTAAAAAGAAAGGTAAGGTAAGACCTTGAAAAACCAAAGTAATGAGTATCACCACAAAGGTGATGAAGAGAATTAAATTGCGATGTGGGAAAGCCTCGCCATTATCTAAAGTAAGTGGAACCGCTAATGCAGAAGCCAAAGAAACTACACCCCTCATACCTGCCCAACCAATGATAAACGGAAGTTTTTTACCTGGACTTTTCTCTCTAGATCTTATTTTAGCAGAAAGCCATCTTGGTAAAAACGCAAAAATATATACTAATACAATTCTTAAAACGATAACTATTGCACTAATCAAAAGTGAGTAATTGATAGCTTGCGCCATAGAATACTCCCCTAAGCTGTTAATGATCATTGGTAATTGTAAGCCGATTAAGATAAAAACAAACCCATTTAGCAAAAAACCAACTGTACTCCAAACTTCTTTGGCTTGTATACGCGTGTGATAGTTAAAAAAGTCTTTTGAACGAAATGAAAGGAACAATCCACCACTAACTACGGCTAAAACGCCCGACCAATGGAATTGCTCTGCACCAATGTACATTAAATAAGGTGCGATAAGTGTAATTGGTGTAGTAATGCTTGATGATTTTGCCCAGTATTTAAGTATAAAATACAGAATATGCGCCACAACTAAACCTACTACAATACCCATTACAGAAAGGATTACAAAATCTGTAGCAGCTTTCTGAAAAACAAATTGACTAGTTAATATAGCTACTATTGCAAACCTAAAAACGGTAAGAGAAGCTGCATCATTTACCAAACTCTCTCCTTCTAAAATAGTTAGTCCTCTTTTTGGCATTTTAAGACCTTTAAGTACCGAAGCTGCCGCAACCGCATCTGGCGGAGATATGATCCCACCCAGCAAAAATCCCATTGCCAACGTAAAACCAGGAATTACGCTAACCGTAAAATAAGCTACAGCTATAGAAGTAAAAAATACCAAGCCAAACCCTAATGAGAATATTGGGCGTTTCCATTTCCAGAAACTATTCCATGAGGTATACCAAGCAGCTTCCATTAATAAAGGCGGAAGAAAAATCAGGAAAACCAGGTCGGGATCGATATTGATAATTGGCATACTTGGTAAAAATGATATAGCCAAGCCCCCAATTACCAAAAAAATAGGGTAAGATATTTTTAATCGCTGACTCAATAAGTACAGCAAAGCCATAGCAAAAAACAATGCTAGGATAAGAAGAAGATTTTCGTGAATCATAAGTGGAGATGTGCCTTAAATAGAATTTAGATTGTCCGTAAGGAAGAACCAATAAGCGTAATTTTCTCAATCTTTGGTAGGTCAACCAATCCACTTTGATCTCTTTGCTCTTGGAAATCCTTAAAAGAAGCTACGTTTAAAATCTCATTTTGTGTTTCTTCGTTTTCATACATAGAAATATGAAGAAAAGTTATTCCATCTTCTTGCAAATACACATTATACAAAAAATTGTTAGTTATTATTTTTTTAAAATCAGCAAGGAAAATGCTGATGTTTTGCTTGTTTTGGGCAACAAACTCTGGTTTTACAGTATAACTTACTTTTACCGAGATCATGATATTGAATTATTTAATGGCAAATAAATGTACAAATTTAAACCAAAAAAAAAGACCTTGCCATAGCAAAGTCTTTCTTCGTAATGATTGAGCTCAAAAGCTTATTTACCTGAGTTTTTTTTCTCAGTTACTTCTGTACGGATTTCTTGAGCTAAACCTTTAAGGTCTTGCATAGCTTTACGTACTCTAGTACCTGCTGCAGCGTTACCACCGTTATAAAATTTTTCTGCATCTGCCTCGATAGCAGCGATTACTTCTTTAACTTTTGAGAATTTTTCCATTTTTTTAGTTTTTATTTGAATTCAAATATATCATTTAAACCCAATAAACAAGTTAATTTAAAATTTTTATAATTGCTCTATTTGCTGCATAAAGCCACTTTTGGCTCAAAAATACCTGAATCGCAATTTGTTAGCTCATTCTATATCTTCAAAAAATATTTTTAAAAAAGTGCCTTTAATGTCTATTTAACCATGGTTAAAAGGCAGATTGTAGCACTTTTAGCCATTGCTTTAAACGATAATTGTTGATGTAAAGTTAATAGCTCTCCATCCCTTAGTTCAACTTCGTTACCAAAACTTTCAAAATATAGATGTCCATTTACAACTTGCAAACTCATTGTTGCCTCATTTTCTTCGTTTCCTGGATGAAAATTCTGTCCCTCTTCCAGTGCAATTAGTGTAATGGTAAGCTGATCAGATTTAAAAACCGTGATGGCATTTTTACCATTTTTATGGTAGGCTTCTTCTCCTTTGATCTGCTCAATATATCTTGGGATATTTATCGGAATTAATCCAGCATCTAAAGGTCTGGCACCTTCTGGCCGTTGTGGTGTAGCATTGTTATGTTTTTCTTCCATCATATTTGATTTTAATTCAAAACAGCTATTTGACAATCTTGTTTTATCATTCACATAATGTTTATAAATATGCAGTTTTTGAATCAATAAATTCATTTCCTTTGCATAAAGTTATGGCTTTATTCATCACATCTTTAAATACCGGCAGCAATGGTAATTGTTTTTATATTGGCAATGCCGAAGAAGCTATTTTGATTGATACTGGTTTAACTTGTAAGGAAACAGAAATCAGAATGCAGCGGCTATCTCTTTCTATGAGCAAGGTTAAAGCCATTTTCATTTCACACGAACATGGAGACCATATTAAAGGTTTGCCAGTAATAGCAAAAAAATACCAGATACCAGTTTACATCACTATGAATACATTAATTAGAGGTAAACAACAATTGCAATTAGACTTGGTACAATCTTTTAGTGCTTATTGCCCAATTACAATTGGGGGTTTAAGTATTACAGCTTTCCCAAAAAAACATGATGCAGCTGAACCTCATAGTTTTACAGTTTGCTGTAATGGAATAACTGTGGGTGTGTTTACAGATATTGGTGGGCATTGCGAACATGTCATCAATAACTTTAAACAATGCCATGCTGCATTTCTTGAAGCAAATTATTGCGAAGACATGTTAAATAACGGTAGTTATCCTTATTTTCTAAAAAACAGAATTCGTGGTGGAAATGGTCACTTATCCAATAAACAAGCCTTAGAATTATTTATGGCCCATAAGCCGAGCTATATGAGTCACTTATTTCTTTCTCATTTAAGCAAGGATAATAATTGCCCAGATTTGGTGAAAAGATTGTTTAATGAACATGCAAACGGAACGGAGATTATTGTAGCTTCGAGATTGCAAGAAACTGCGGTTTATCATATTTCGGCGTAATTGATTGCAACACATAGAAACATAGATCACATAGGAATTTTAAGATCATTGGATAATTTAGCTATATTTAATTAATCATTTCTATTATTAATCAACTTAGAATAATAATGTTATGACTAAAACTTATTTAGATAATCTAACCTATGAAATTATAGGTGCAGCAATTGAAGTACATAAAAATTTAGGACCAGGCTTATCGGAAAGTGTTTATCGAACTTGCCTTGAACACGAATTTATTTTGCAAGGAATAAATTTTATCTCTCAACCAATAGTTCCAATTCATTATAAAGGAATAGAATTAGAATCTCAATTGAGATGTGATTTCTTAGTATCAAAGAATATTGTTATAGAATTAAAATCTGTAGAAATTATTAAACCAATATTTCAAGCACAACTTTTAACATATATGAAACTTTTGGATGCACCTAAAGGAATTTTAATAAACTTTAATTGTAAGAATATTTTTAAAGAAGGCCAGCAAACATTTGTAAATGAACACTTCAAACTACTTCCAAATTAATTCTTTAAACGTCTATGTATCCTATGTTTCTATGTGGTTAAAAACATTTAAACCTCCTCTAGCTTTGTACCACTTTCTCTAACTTCCAACTTATGCTTCACCCCACATTTTAAAGCAAAGTTGGCTCTTTGGTGCCCCACTGGAAACTCAAAACATACTGGAAAATCAAAACCAGCCACTTTATTTAAAACCAGTTGTTCTAAAGTATTACTAAAACCATCATTATCAGTATCTACCTTAATCTTAAAACCTCCAATTATTAATCCTTTTAGTTTATCTAATTTTCCGCTACGCTTTAAATTATAAAACATCCTATCGATACTGTATAAATACTCTCCAGTATCTTCTACAAAAAGGATCTTTCCATCGGTATCAATTTCAGATTTGCTTCCCGCTAGGTTTTCAATACATCGTAAATTGCCACCAATTAATTCCCCAACAGCAGTTCCCATTCTATTATTTACATTGTAAGAAGCTGTGTATGTCATTTTGTCGCCGCTTAATGCCTGATGAATAGAATTAATAGTTTCAATTTGTATCGGCTCTGCCAAAGCCCAATCTGAAGGAAAACTATTGCACATTTTGGAATGAATGGTTGCTACTCCATAATTGGTATTAATATGACTGTGCAAAATGGTAATGTCACTAAAACCAATTAGCCATTTGGGCGATGATTTATATTTACTGAAATCTAATTGATCTAATATCCTTATAGCCCCATAACCTCCACGAGCACACATAATGGCCTTAATTTTGGGGTTATCTAACATTTGCTGCAAATCTGCCAAACGTTCTTCATCTGTACCTCCAAAGGTAAAATCTCTTTTGTCAACTGTGCTGCCTATTACCACGTTAAACCCCCAACTCTTCATTTGTATAATTGACGGTTCAATTTCTGCTTTTGTAATATATCCTGCCGGACAAGTTATCCCAATCGTATCGCCTGCAATTAAATAGGGTGGAATTTTAATTTTTTCAGTTTCTTTTGGTAAATTAATGACTGAAGCTTTGCTATTTAAGCTGTGAAATAACAGAGAAGCCGGAATAAGTGAAGAAAGGAAATATTTTCTATTCATAATGTTAAATATAATGAAATATAGAAATCAATCAACGCTAATCAAACCTGGTTAAAAACAAATAGGTTGTGAACAATTTTAAAAAATAAAAACTCATTGATTTTAATGCTGTTAAAAATAGGTAATAATTATACTGCCTATGAAAAGATCTCATACTTTTAAAGACCATCAATCATTACAGGAAGAGTTAAAGCTGATGCGTAAATCACTTAAACAAAGTGAGCTTGATCTTAAAGAAGATGCTAAGAAAGCATTAATTGCACTTCCATCGAACATATTTAATAGACCTACGCAAAATCAAAAAATTGCTTCTGGCATCCCACTATCAAATAATCCAACTGGTAAAATATTAGCAAAATTGGTCAATAGTACCGTTTTAAAAAAACAGGGATTCATTACAAAATTTGTAGCAGGTTTATTTCTAAAAAGACTAGGAAAGAAAGTCGAAAACAGACTTATACAAGCTCCTAAGCAAGCTTAAAACACAGCAGGTTTTTCTGCCAATTGTGCCGAAAGACCTGCGCCAGCTAATAAAAGTTCTTGGGTTATGGTTTTGGTGTAATTTTCAATTTCAGTTTTAAAATCTATTACAGAGGCCCCAGATCTAATTTCTTCCAATCGTTTTTCCCATTGACCAGTTAATTCGGCTTGGGCGATCATCTTATCCTTAACTACATCATAAACAGCTAAACCTTTTGGTGTTGGCACTAAATTTCTCTTCTCCCGAAGGATATATGCTCTTGTGAGCAAAGTTTCTATAATTGCTGCCCTAGTTGCTGGTGTACCTAAACCACTGTCTTTCATTGCGTAACGCAACTCTTCATCTTCAATTTCTTTACCAGAAGTTTCAAGCGCTTTTAATAAGGATGCTTCGTTATACAAAGGTTTAGGCTTTGTCTGTTTCTCTAATAAAGCTTTGTTTACAATTGGAAGCAACTCACCTACTTTTACTTTTGGCAAAGCCGGATTTTCTTCATCCTTTTTTTCTTCCTCTACATCATTAAAAACAGAGCGCCATCCTGCAGAGCGAATTACGGTTCCGTTGGCAATAAATACCGATCCACTTTCTATGGTAATTTTAGTGATTTCCTTTATACATTCTTGATGGAAGGCTTCTAACATTCGCCCGGCAACCATATCGTAAATCGCCTGATGATCTTTACTTAAATTATAAGGTTTAACTCCAGTAATTAAAACTGCATGGTGGTCGGTTACTTTTTTGGCATTTACACTTCTTTTGTTTAAAGTTGCCGTTTGCAGAAAGTTAGCTTGGTTACCAAAATTTGGATGATCTGTTAACGTACTAATCAACTGCGGAACAGTTGAAAAAACATCATCTCCAATGTACCTACTCCCCGTACGCGGGTAAGAAACCAGCTTACTTTCGTATAAATTTTGAAGCAGGTTTAAGGTTTGGTCGGCAGTAAAACCATTTTTCTTGTTCCCTTCTTGTTGCAAACTACTTAAATCGTGCAAAAGTGGAGGTGGTTCTTTTCTGGGTTTCGCTTCAACTGCTGTTACATTTCCACCGTTTGTAAAACCAGATGCGACATCTTCAATCTTATCAAAAACCTCTTGTGCCTCTGGTTGTGTCTTAAAATTAGCTATAGAAATGGCTTTGAATAATTGACCGTCTTTATCTAGCTGAATAGCAATTTGATAAAACGTTTGTGGAACGAAATTTTTATTTTCCAGATACCGTGCACAAACCATCGCCAAGGTTGGCGTTTGCACCCTTCCTAAAGATAAAACTGTTTTATTACCTGCCGAAAGACTTAAAGCCTGCGTTGCATTCATACCCACCAACCAATCGCTTTGCGAACGTGCATGTGCAGAGTTAAATAGCGTATCGTAATCTGTTCCTGGTTTTAAATTTCTAAATCCATCTTTTATGGCCTCATCAGTTTGCGATGAAATCCATAAACGTTTAAATGGTTTTTTACATTTCAGGTAATAGTAGATATACCTAAAAATCAGTTCTCCCTCACGCCCAGCATCCGTTGCTACAATAATTTCGGTTGCTTCGTCAAAAAGCTTTTTAATGATATCTAATTGCTTCCTAACTCCGGGATCTTCTACAAAACCATCCTTAGTTTTTACCTTGCGGATGGATAGTTTAAATTTTGCTGGCAACATGGGCAAATGTTGTACTCGCCAACCGATAAAACCATATTCTTGCGGTGGGGCTAACTGTAATAAATGTCCAAATGCCCAAGTAAAAGAATAACCTTTGCCTTCAATGTAACCATCTTTCCTGGTTGTTGCACCAAACACTTTAGCTAACTCACGACCAACAGATGGCTTCTCGGCAATTATTACTTTCATTTACAGGTATTCCTTTTTAGAAGGCTAAATATCCTAAAAATTATGCATTGAGCGATGTTAAAGTTATCTACATTAATTAAAAGGTTGTCATTCTGAGAACCTTTGTCATTCTGACCAAAGCGAAGAATCTCCTTAACTTAATTGATTTTTTAAGTTTTGAAAAGCAGGTACAGTAATTCTTCGGTCATTCCAATCCCACCTGCCTACCGCAGGCAGTTTTTCGTTTCAATTTTTTGTTTTTTTTCCAACTGCTATTAACAGTTGTCATGCTGAGCCTGTCGAAGCATATATCTACTCACGACACTTCGACAAGCTCATGATGACAGCAAAACAAAAAAGATTTCCAATTCAACCGGGTTTAAAATAGAAAAACCAATGCAACTATTTAGGTCTAAGCGCCTAGCAAGCGTCAATAGAACTACATTATGAAGTGCTATAAACCTGTGCGTGTAGGCACGTGGGATATTAGCTTAAATCCTTTTATCAAGTCCCCTTTAGGGGATTTAGGGGTAAAGATTGAAACGATAGCCCGACTAACTTTAATAAAGGCTAAGTCATTGCTTTTCTAAAAAACAATTCTATTTTTCGGTCGGTGAGACACCAAAAAGATAGAGAAATCGATAGAAAATAATATGCTGTGTGCTACAGAACATGTTTGAAGAGAAAAGTTTGTCATTCTGAGCGCAACGAAGAATCTCTTTGCTAAATGCTACACCGAGCTTCTTCGTACTTCGGAATGACAAGTTATTTTTATTACTGTTGTTGCTGCTGCTGTTGCATTTCGATAAATTTCTGATAAGAATTAGTTACGACAATTGGCTCAGTAACTTCTTGTACATAAACCGCCTCTTGCTGTAAAGCACTGTCTTCTTCGGCCTTAATTTTTTCGTTAGTGATAACTACAGCTACTGATAAAGTATGCGCTGATGAACCTTTGTAAGTTCCCTTAACTGGAGTACAATCGTTAAAGTTTCTACCAAAAGCGATGCGGATATGGCGATCACTAACTAAACAATTATTTGTAGGGTCGATACCTAACCAGCCATAATCTGGAATATACGCCTCTACCCAAGCATGGGTTGCGCCAATACCACGTAATTCGTTACCCATCGGACAAATATAACCACTGATATACCTTGCAGGAATTGCCGAAATACGTAACATCTCCAATAGTAAATGGGCAAAATCTTGACAGACGCCAGCTTTTAACTCCCAAATTTTATCAATGTCCGTTTCTACATCTGTTACCCCTTGTTGGTAAGTAATTTGCTCATAAACATAAGCTGAAAGTGCTTGTACACTTTGTAAAACTGTTTTTTCTCTACTGGCTATTGGTGCAATTTCCGAGCGAATTTCATTTAAAGATTGATAACTCCTAAATTTCACAAAGTCTAAAAAATCGACTTCTAAACTTGTTTTATCAATATTTTCCCATTGGCTTTTTGCCGACCAGAAATCTGTGGGAATAGGAACTGGTTTGGTTTCTACTTCTGCATCAACAACAATTACTAAATCTGTATGTGGCTCTACGATGGTAAAAACACCAACTTTATTACCAAAATAGTCGAAATAACTATCCATAATTGCTGAAGGTTTTATGCTAATTTCATGATTGATAATCTCCTGGTAATTATCTGATGGCGGACTTAATATAATTTGGTTCGCACTATCGATAACAGCAGATGGATAAATATATTTTGTAGTATGTTTTACGTGGTAAATTGGCATTTTTTGTTTAGTTAAATTGGTTCATTAGTTCAATGGTTCATTTTGTTTGATGTAAACTGAGTATTTATTACTGTAAACTGATTAGCCGGTTATTCCGAAATAATATTTGTTTAAGGTTTGGATGATATTTAAAATATTGTCCTCTACAGATTCTAGCAAACCAACCTGAGCTTCAGTATCTGCACCTGGACTATTGTATTTTAAAATAGCCGAGGCTTTGCCTATTGCAAACTCGATCTTCTCAAAACTTTCGTCTAAACTTACAGATTTTAATCGCTGTGCATAACGATTAACCTGATTTAAGCCATAAGCCATAGAATGAGGGAAATGCATTTCATACAATACCTGTTTGAAGATTAAATCTGGTTTAACTGATCCCGAATTCTCTTTTAGATAATACTCGTAACCCGATATGGAGACCAAAAAATATCGCCAACTCACAATATCTAAGCTGTCTGTACTTAAGCCATTTGTGCGACTGATCTGCATCTTTAAAGCAGTTATACTTTGTAACAGCCTTTCTATAAATTTCCCGATACTCAGGTAGTTAAAACCCTCGCTCCTGAACATAGAAACATCTACTACACCATAATACAACATACATTGTTTAATCAGCTGATCTATGATGGTAACAGGATCTCCAGCGAAAACTTGCTTCTGTAAACCAGTATCTCTAATTAAATGATAATAATCATTTAAACATTGCCAAAGTTCTTTGGTGATGTGATCTTGTGCACTCCTTGCATTTTCTCTAGCCCTAAAAATATTATTTGCTACAGAACTATCATTGTTTTTATCAAAAAGGATAAATTGCAAAACCTCATTGGCATTCATTGTTTTTTCTGGTACTTTGCCATGGTTGTAATAGCTGTAAACATCATCCCATTTTACAAAAGGAACGCCATCTTGCGATGCAATGTAATAGGTTCTTAAAATCCTTAATTGCACATTGGTACGCTCCATGTAACGGCTCATCCAAAATATATTGTCAGCTACTCTACTTAGCATTTTTGTACCCCCAACCCCCTAAAGGGGGCTTTAAATTGTTTGTAATTATTTTTATTATCCCTCGACTAAAGTCGACGGCAATGATTAATCAACAGCGGCAATGAATTATTAACAGCGTTAATAGCTCCCTCTCCTTTGGAGAGGGTTAGGGTGGAGAATTTAGTCTACCACCCAAGTATCTTTACTACCACCACCTTGTGATGAATTTACCACGATTGAACCTTCTTTTAGCGCCACACGGGTTAATCCGCCTGGTACAATTTCAATTCCATCTGGACCGCTTAATGCAAATGGTCTTAAATCTACTCTACGTGGCTGTAATTTGCCATCAATATAACATGGTGCTGATGAAAGGCTAATAATTGGTTGTGCTATAAATTGCCTCGGCGACTTTATAATCTCTTCGCTAAACTCTTTCAATTCTTGATCTGAAGCTATATTTCCAATCAACATACCATAGCCCCCACTTTCATTAGTGCGTTTTACCACCATATTGTTCAGGTTTTTCAAAGTATATTCACGTTCATCAACATTTTCCATACGGTAAGTTGGCACGTTTTTAAGAATAGGTTCTTCATTCAAATAATACTTGATCATATCTGGAACGTAGGCATAAATGGCCTTATCATCGGCTACGCCATTACCCATTGCATTTACAATGGCAACATTCCCTTTCCTGTAGGCATGGTAAATTCCTGGTACACCTAACATACTATCGGGACGGAAAATTAAAGGATCTAAAAATTCATCATCTACCCTACGGTAAATCACATCTACCTTTTTTAAACCTCTCGTAGTACGCATATAAACTTTATGGTTATCAACCACCAAATCTCTTCCTTCTACCAATTCGATACCCATTAATCGGGCTAAAGTAGTGTGCTCAAAATAGGCGGAATTATAAATGCCAGGTGTTAATAAAACCACTGTGGGACGACTGGTATGGCGATTACCCAAGCCCAATAAGTTTTTCATCAGCAAATCTGGATAATCACTTACTGGACGTACTTTGTTTTCTGGAATTAAATTTGGGAATAAACGATAGCTGATGTTTCGGTTCTCTAACATGTAACTTACGCCTGATGGAGTTCTTAAATTATCTTCTAATACATAATATGAACCATCATGGTCTCGGATTAAATCGATACCGCTGATGTGTGTATAAATATCGAATGGTACATCTACATTCATCATTTCTCGCAAATAATTCGGGCTCGAATAAATCAGCGCTGCTGGGATAATGCCATCTTTAATGATAAATTGTTGGTGATAAACATCTTTTAAAAAGATATTCAATGCCCGCAAACGTTGTTTAATTCCTCGTTCTATGAAATCCCATTCTGATGCCTGGATTATTCTGGGATAAATATCAAAGGGAAAGATCTTCTCAATGCCTTCGCCACTGCTATAAACAGTAAATGTAATACCTTGAGTTAAGAAAAGCTTTTTTGCAAGCTCATCTTTTAGCGTCATTTCAGATGAATTGATATTTTGAAAAGCAGACATGAACGAATCGTAATGTTTTCTTACGTCATCATTACATTTCATTTCATCAAAAACACCATTTATGGTCTGATATTTTTTGAAATATTCTATATTTTCCATATTTGTGATTAAAATACATATAAATACTTCATATTATCAATATAAAATCACAAAAAATTAATAATTAAATAATATTTAATTACAAATTAATTTATTTAACAAAAAAGCCATCAAAATTTGATGGCTTTTTAAAATATTTCAGACTATTAGTTTTAAATTATGATTTTTTAGATTTCGAACTCATGTAAAAAGTTAATTTTCCACCAGATGTGATGTCGCCATGTTTAATAAATGGAGTTTTTAACTCTTTACCATTTAACAAAACCTTCTGCACATATACATTTTTATCACTTTGATTGATTGCCTCTACCGTAAATGTTTTACCATTCTCTAAAGTTAGACTTGCATTATTTACAGCTGGCGAACCCAAAGCATATTCATCGCCACCTGGCGAAACTGGGTAAAAACCTAATGAAGAAAACATGTACCAAGCACTCATCTGGCCACAATCATCGTTACCACCTAAACCATCTGGAGTAGGTTTGTATTGCATTTTTAAAATCTTACGGATTTGCGCTTGCGCTTTGTAAGGTTGATCTGTCCAATTGTAAAAATAAGCAACATGATGAGCAGGTTCATTTCCATGTACGTAACCTCCAATAATACCTTCACGAGTAATATCCTCAGTATCTTTAAAGAATTCATCAGACAAATGCATGGTAAATAAACTATCTAAACGAGCTGCAAATTTCTTTTTACCTCCCATTTGAGTCATCAATGCTGTTGGGTCATGAGGAACAAAAAAGCTGTAATTCCAGCTATTGCCTTCGATAAAACCTTGACCGTGGGTGTTTAAAACATCAAAATCTTTTTTAAAACTTCCATCTGCCAATCTTGGTCTCATGAAACCAATAGATGGATCGAAGTTATTTTTCCAATTACCCGAACGTTTAATAAATTCTTGGTAAACATCTTCCCTATTTAATTTTTTGGCCAATTGCGCAATACACCAGTCATCATAAGCATATTCTAAAGTATTGGAAACCGAAACGCCACTTTTTTCTGCAGGAATGTAACCCATATCCATATAATAGCCAATACCTTCGTAATTGCGTTTTTTTGCTGTTGCGACACAAGCATCTAAAGCAGCGTTTGCATCGCCATTATAAACACCTTTAATAATAGCATCGGCAATTACAGAAACACTGTGGTAACCACTCATACACCAATTATCATTGGCATAATGCGACCAAATCGGCAACATTTTTAATGAATTTTGTTCGTAATGTGCCATCATCGACTTTACCATGTCGCTACTTCGTGCTGGTTGCATAATGTTAAAGAAGGGATGCAAAGCCCTATAGGTATCCCATAAAGAAAAGGTAGTATAATTGGTAAAGCCATTGGCCGTATGAACCCCTTGATCCAATCCTTTATATTGTCCATTCACATCCATATAAGTTGTTGGATTGATAAATGCATGGTACATTGCTGTGTAGAAGTTGATTTTATCATCCTCAGCTGCATTGATGTTAATTTTATTCAATTCCTTATTCCAACTTGCTTGCGCTTGTGTTTTCACTTTATCAAAATCCCAGCCTGTTATTTCTGCCCTCATATTTTGCAAAGCATTTTCTTGACTAACCGGAGAGATCGCAAACTTGATTTTCACTTTTTCGCCTTCGTTGGTATCAAAGTCGAAATACATCCTCACTTTTCTTCCAGCAATTTCTGGATGGTTTTTAGTTTGGTCAAACTTGCCCCAGAAACCACGGTAAGCTTGTTTAGCATCGTAATTTTTCTGTCCATAAGATTTAAAAGGCTTAGAAAAACTCATAGAAAAATAAACGGTTCGTGTACGAGCCCAACCATAAGTTTGGCGATAACCAGTTACCAATGTATCGTTTACCACACGAACATAAGTCCACACTGTTTTTTCATCGTAGTTATAAATTCCTGCCATTAAATCTAAAATAATGTGGCTTTGATCAGATTTCGGGAAAGTATATTGGTGCATTCCAACTCTATTGGTTGCAGTTAATTCTGCAATAATGTTATCATCATCCAATTTAACTTTGTAATAACCAGCTTCTGCAGTTTCGTTAGCATGAGAAAAAGCAGAGCGATAACCAGATTTGGTATCATTAGCTGTACCTGGATTTAATTGCAATTTACCTTGCGTTGGCATAACCAAAAAATCGCCCAAATCTGAGTGACCTGTACCACTAAAATGGGTATGACTAAAACCTGTAATGGTTTTTCCTTCGTACTTGTAACCCGCACAGTATTTATAAACATCACCATTGTATTTTCCATTCATTTCATAAGGAATGGTATCAGTTTCTGGACTTAGCTGTACCGCACCAAAAGGAACAGTTGGCCCAGGATAAGTGTGCCCCATCTTTTCAGTTCCGATTAAAGGCTTTACATATTTAGCTAAATTTTGCTGGGCATTGGCTCCTACAGCAATAAAAATTAGGTAAGAAAAAAGAATGTATTTCATGTTTTAGTTTTGGTTTGTCGAATTGAAAATCTAAGGTATTAATTTTACTTTAATTCATACTAAAACGTTTTATTAAATTTACCTTTTACTATCAATGCTTATATTTAGAAAATAATTATGATTTTTAGATGAACAACAATATTACGCTAATAGATATTGCAAGGGCATTAAACTTATCAGTTTCTACTGTTTCTAGAGCATTAACGGACAGTTATCAGATTGGTGACGAGACAAAAAGAAGAGTTTTGGCCTACGCTAAAGAACATCACTATATCCCAAATCGGATGGCTAGAAGCCTAAGAGAAGGTAAAAGCAGGTCTATTGGTGTGGTGGTCTGTTCTATTGATAATAATTTTGCAGCACAGATGCTAGATGGCATAGATCAATATTGCAGTGAACATGGCTATCAGTTAATTATTATGCAGAGTAAAGAGTTATTTATGCAAGAAAAAGCTTGTGTAAACTTACTTTATGCAGGTGGTATAGATGGTTTACTCATCTCTCCTACCTATCAAACTACTGATTTCGAGTACCTGATTAATTTACAAAGATCTGGCTTGCCAATAGTACTGTTTGATCGATTAAGTAATCAGATCGAAACACATAAGGTAGCTGCCGATAATTTTAGAGGTGCTTATACCGCCACTAAGCATTTAATAAAAAATGGTTTTACAAAAATTGCGCACATCAATAGTAATTCTACTTTAAGTATAGCAACTGAGCGTTTTGAAGGTTATAAACAAGCATTGGCAGATTTTAACCTGCCGCTAAATCAGGATCTGATTAGGTTTTGCGACACCACCACATTATCAAGTTTAACTAAAAACTTAGAAATAGCTTTAACAGAATTGATGTCGCTAAATCAAAAACCTGAAGCCATTTTTACTGCTACAGATCAATTAAGCACCAAGTGTCTGGCTATTTTAAATAAATTAGGCTATCAAATCCCAAATAATATTGCCCTAATTGGGTTCAGTAATACAGATTTAGCTGATGTTCTAAACCCACCATTAAGTACCATTCATCAACCAGCTTTCGAGATTGGAAATTTAGCAGCGAAACAGTTGTTATCTTTGATCGGTAGCAAAATAGACAACACTTACGAAACTATACTCTTAGAAACCGAAATACAGGTTAGATCATCCAGCAAAAAAAGCAATTAACCTTTTTTACATTGTTCAGACTACCTCAACTAATTAATTAAACAAAAACCCGTATTTTTGCATCCTGATTTTTAACAATGAGTAAACACGGTAGAATTTTGGTTGCCATGAGTGGCGGGGTTGATAGTTCGGTTGCAGCAGTAATGTTGCACGAGCAGGGTTATGAGGTAATTGGCTTAACCATGAAGACCTGGGACTACGCCACATCTGGTGGCAGCAGTAAAGAAACGGGTTGTTGCAGCTTAGATAGCATCAACGATGCTCGTACCTTGGCTGTAAACTATGGTTTCCCCCATTATATTCTAGATATCAGAGATGAATTTGGTGATTTTGTTATTGATAACTTTGTTGACGAATATCTGGCTGGTCGTACGCCAAATCCTTGTGTTTTATGCAATACCCACATCAAGTGGGAAGCATTGTTGAAACGTGCCAACAAATTAGATTGCGAATTTATTGCAACTGGCCATTATGCCAACATCCGCCAACAAGATAGCGGGCGTTACGTGATTTCTAAAGGAAAAGACGAAAATAAAGACCAATCTTATGTACTTTGGGGTGTTTCTCAAGAAAACTTATCTCGCACCAAATTTCCATTAGGAAGTTTTGCAAAAGCTGATATCCGCCAGATGGCGCTAGATATGGGACAAGAAGAATTGGCTAAAAAATCTGAGAGCTACGAAATCTGTTTTGTACCTGACAATGATTATAGAGCATTCCTAAAACACAAAGTGGAAGACTTGGAAGATAGAGTTGCTGGTGGAAATTTCATCAATAGCCAAGGTATGATCATTGGTCAACATAAAGGTTATCCATTTTATACGATTGGTCAACGTAAAGGTTTAGGCGTAGCATTTGGCGAACCTATGTTTGTTACCCAGATTTTACCAGAAAGCAATACGGTAGTTTTAGGCAGAGCAGATGAATTAGAACGTAAAGAAGCCATGGTGAGAAATATCAACTTGGTTAAATACGAAAATATTTTCGATCCAATGGATAACGTAATTACTAAAATTCGTTATAAAGATGCGGGAATGTTAAGTACAATTGTGCAAGAGAAAGACCAAATGCGGGTTGTTTTCGATCATAATGTTTCTGCAATTGCACCAGGGCAATCTGCTGTTTTTTACGAAGGCAACGATTTATTAGGTGGCGGATTTTTGGTTTAAACCCTAAATCCCCTAAAGGGGACTTACCTATTTCATATTTGTTTCTTAGGCATTTAATGTAAAAAGATATGCTAAGCGTTATATATTATAGTTTTGGTTGGTGAGACACCAGACCGATAACATAAATAAAGACTATTCTAATGGTCTGGTTTCTTACCGACCATTATTTATTTAAACTCATTGTAATTAAGCAACTAACCGCTAAACCCAGTTAATCCCCTTTTTTAGAAAGCTTAAGGTTTTTTCTTCTTCGCTTTCTGCCAATACCTGCGGATTGTAATTCCATTTTGCAGTTGGTGGTAAACTCATCAAAATACTCTCTATACGACCATTAGTTTCTAAGCCGAATTTTGTACCCGCATCGTAAACTAAATTAAATTCTGCATATCTACTACGACGTAAATATTGCCATTCTTTATGTTCTTCGGTATATTCTTGATCTCGGTTACGGTCTATTAGTTCGCTGTAAACAGGTAAAAAGGTATTACCAACTGCTTTAGAAAATTCTAGTATCTGATTAAAATCTAGGTTTGTAGTTTCCGGTTTTAATCTATCATAAAAAATACCACCCACTCCCCTGGTTTCTTCACGGTGTTTAATGAAAAAATAATCATCAGCGATTGCTTTGAATTTAGGGTAAAAAGTAAGGTCGAAATGATCACAGGTTTGCCTTAACCGATGATGAAAAAAGCGAGCGTCGGTTGGGATTACATAATGGGGCGTCAAATCTATTCCTCCACCAAACCAGCGTGTTTGGTCGTCCATCTCGAAATAGCGGATGTTCATATGAATAATGGGAACAAATGGATTTTCTGGATGCATTACGATAGAAACACCAGTTGCAAAAAAATCGTCGCTATCCACTTTAAAAGCTTTTTTAACTGCTTCTGGCAACTTACCATATACAGCAGAAAAGTTAACACCACCTTTTTCGATAACGTTTCCGTTTTGCATTACTCGTGTACGTCCGCCCCCACCTCCATCTCGTTCCCAAAGTTCTTCTTCAAACTTTGCTTTTCCATCTGCCTGAACTAATCCTTCACAAATGCTGTCCTGTATCTGCTGATATGCTAACGCTACTTCTTCTCTAAACATGACAATTACTTTAATATGAAGATGCTTCGATCAATCAACACCTTTGTTTTACTCGGATAAAGGTAAGGCTAATGAAATGGTTCGCGGTAATGAATAGTTAGATTTACGTTTTTTTGACATACAGCAAAACATAAAAAATAAATATTAATTAATTATATTTAAACTAATCTATTTAATTATTAACCTTAAACCAGAAACGAAATGAAAAAAGCAAATTTATTATGCAAAAGCGAAATGAAAAAAGTAATGGGTGGAGACGATCCACAGTCGATGTGTGTCCCTACCGTATATTGCATGGCTGATGGAATTCTTCTGGATAAGATTGAGGTTGGAGACTGCGATGCGCAAGCAATAGCTGCAGTTTGCCACCATACCGGTTCTGGGCCAGGATCTTATTGTCAGTCTTGCTAAAGTCAACTACTTCGTAATTAGGTTACAATCCATTCTTTAAGGATGGCCTGTAGCCTAATTATTAGGGTATAAAATGATCCAGATTTTTGAAGCGTAAATAACCCATTCTATCTAAATAAGTTAATTCTTTCTTAAATTTCTACGTAATCTAAATCTTTTTTAAACGTCTCCTTTAGTTGGCTTAGGGCAATTAGGGCAATAAATAAACATATCGCTCCTACCACCATAGCGCCCTGTAAAATCCCTAATTGTTCTTTAAAATACTGAAAGCCCCATATCACGATAACTAAAGATCCACGTACAAAATTAGGAACAGTGGTAGTAACAGTTGCTCTTAAATTGGTTCCAAATTGCTCTGAAGCTATAGTTACAAAAGTTGCCCAATACCCGGAAGCAAAACCTAAAAACAGGCTTAACCAAATAAATGTCTTCGGACTTAATCCAAAAGAATAGAGATAAATTACGATTGCGACAGCAGTAAGCAGTAGGAAAATGAGCATTACTTTTAAGCGAGACTTTAATAACTGACATAAAAAGCCAGCAACAATATCGCCAACGGCAATCCCAATGTAACAATACATAATTCCTTCTCCCGCATTTAAAATACCTGTGGCATTTAATGCTTTGCCAAATTCTGGCGAAAAAGTGACCAAAACACCCACAACAAACCAAAGCGGCAAACCGATTAAAATACAGCAAATGTATTTCTTAAATCTGCCTGCATTGTTAAAGAGCATCAATATGTTCCCCCGCTGGATATTGGTTTCTTTTACATCTTTAAACAATCCAGATTCTGCTAAACCTACACGCAGCAACAACAAAAGTAATCCCATTCCGCCACCTATAAAATAACTGGTTTGCCAAGTATAATGGCCACCAATTAAGGCCGCAGCCACTGCGCCGAATAAACCCACTCCCGCTACAATCATGGTACCATAACCCCTATTTTCTTTGCTCATACTTTCCGTTACCAATGTTATTCCAGCACCCAATTCTCCTGCCAAGCCAACGCCAGCAATAAAACGGATAATGGTATAAGAAGTAACAGAATTAGCAAAGCCATTGGCGATATTAGCGAGAGAATATAAAATAATAGATCCAAATAAAACGCTGAGCCTTCCTCTCTTATCACCTAAAATACCCCACAAAATACCACCTAATAACATCCCAAACATTTGGCTATTGATAATTGTGGCGCCAACATCTAGTAAATCTGCCTCTGGCACACCTAATTCTTTGAGGCTTTTAACCCTTACAATTGAAAATAGGATAAGATCATAAATGTCTACAAAGTAACCTAATGCGGCTACAATAATGATAAGCGTAACATTTCGCTTGTTGGATGGGTTCATTTTAGTTTTGATTTGGTGGCCTTAAACTACTAAAAAAATATAGAATCAAAAAGTCCTTTCCAACTCGTGAAAAGGACTAAAAAAACTAACTAAAATTTAAACAGATTCTTATTTTGGCATTAAAACACCATCAATTACGTGTGTAACCCCATTGCTAGAAATTACATCTGCAATAGTTACGTTAGCACCGTTAATCATTACTTTACCGTCTTTAACAGATACTTTTAATTTACCACCTTGTACAGTAGTTAATTCTTGTCCATCTGTTAAATCTGCAGCTTTTAATGCACCTGCAACCACGTGATAGGTTAATATTTTAGTTAAATCTGCTTTCATTTCTGGTTTCATCAAACTTTCTAAAGTAGATTTAGGTATTGCAGAAAAAGCAGTATTTGTTGGTGCAAAAACTGTAAAAGGACCAGTTCCGCTCAAGGTTTCAACTAAGCCTGCTTGTTTTACAGCTGCTACCAAAGTGGTGTGATCACTAGAACCAGCTGCATTTTCCACAATGTTTTTAGATGGCACCATCATTGCGCCACCAACTTCTACGCCTTTTTCTGTCATTGAAGTATCTGGAGCAGACATTGCATTGGTATCTGCCATAGTGCTATCAGCAGCAGTACTATCAGTTTTGCTAGAATTACATGCAGCTGTCATAGCTAATAGAGCTACACCCATTGCTACGCTAAGGAATTGTTTTTTCATTTTATTTATCTGTTTTAAGTTTTGTTATGGATATATACGAAGGAAAATGCGAGTCGGTTTTCTTAAAACAGTAGTTATTTGTATAAAATTAAAAACTCAACCTCTTTTTTAGTTTTCTCTAAGGTTAATCCCATTTCATTTAATATAACAGTTAGTGATGATGGATTTTCTGGCTGGAAAGAAAATTTAATATCTAACTTCTCCTTATTATTTGTTTCATCAATTATTAAGCTTTTATAAGTGCCAAAACTTTCAAGAAAATCTGCAAAATCAATCATTGTAATACTTTGTTGATCAATTTTCCATGCATAGACATAAAAGTTCTATTACCCGATTTATTTCTTGGAATTAAATTAAACTTTTTAACATCTGTAATTTTCAAAACATAGACATCTTTTATTTGCTTTTCGATTTTCGCCTGTAAATCAAACCTTTTTAACAATTCTCTTTTTAACGTTGGAATTAGATCTTTTTTATCCTTAACTAGGATATCCAAACAGTACATTTTTTCTTCCTTTTGCTCAATCTTGTTAATTGTTCTTCCATAAGAAAAATCGCCAAACGCTTTGCTGTACATGGTAGTAAGCCCCACATTTACAAAAGTTAACCGCCTACCTGCAAAAGCTGGTTTATCTGCAAAAGTTACCATCATTCCTGGTCCACCTTTTATTTCTGGTTGCACTAAAAACCTAGTTTGCAAAGTGTCTTCCGCAAAAAAATAATCCTTTACAAAATCTGTCGTTAAATTATCTACCTTTTCAGGCATATGTACTTCCTTACCTTCTAACAAACTATCTATTACACCATCTGTTATATTTTCTGGCAACGTTGCAGCAATCAATTTTCCCGTTGGAGAAATTAAGGCACTATGTGGAATTAGCCGATGAGGAAATATTTTCGACAGCTCATTCGCTGTATCAATTGCAAACCACAGGTTTGACGGTTTAACTTTTAAAAATTGTTTGATCCTTTCATCGCTTTCATCTGTTACAGTTATTACCTGCAATTTTTCCTTATATTTTGCTTGTAGTTTTTGCAAGTGTGGCATAGCCGATAAACAAGGCCCGCACCAAGTTGCCCAAAACTCAATCCATATTAATTTACCTTCAATTTGTGCTATCTCTGCTTTTTTTACTGGGGCATTTAAGATAGTTTGAAATTTAAAACTTGGGACTTGTTCGCCTTTTTTAACTTGTGCAAAAGCGCAATTTGCCAACAGTAAACAAGCTATAATTATTCTTTCCATTATTTGATACGTTTATTTATATAAGGTTAACATGTCTATTTTGCGTTCGCTTTTCTCTAGCTTAAGTCCCAAATCAGCTAATGCTTTGGTTAATGTTTCTGGCTGTTCTGGTTGGTAAACCATTTGGATATTAAACTTTTTATTGGTGTTGGTTTCATCCACAACAGGTAGATTAACTATTCCAAAACTTTCTAAATAATCGGCTATATCTGCAAATACTACCGCATCACCAGAAAAAGTCCCAGAGCCACCACCGTATCCTTCTTTTTCTAATTTATCGCTCACCATAATTTTATCAACTTTACTATGGTCAGCTACCTTTAATACATAAACCGGTTTTAACAAGGGTGTAATTTTTGCCTGTAGCTCAAATCGCTTTAGCAATTCTGCTTTTAGGGTGGGTAATAAGTCCTCTTTTTTATTGGTGATAATGTCTAAACAAAACATTTCCTTTTTATTCTGCTCTTCGTTTCCAGTTTGGTCAATTACTCTTCCATAGGCAAAATCACCATAAGCTATTCTATACATACTTTCTAAGGTTAGGTTAATCATTGTTAACCTTCTACCTGCAAAAGCTGAACTATTTCTGTGCTGCATAGACATACCCGGACCACCTTTAATTTCAGGCTGGATCATTAAACGAGATTTTACCGTATCTGAGGCAAAGAAATAATCTTTGATAAAATCGGTAGACATGTTATCTACCTTGGCAGTTAATTCTACTTTTTCCTTTCTCAGCAATCTTTCAATTACCATTTCATTAATTTCATCGGGCCGGGTGTTGGCAATCAGCTTTCCATCCGCATCTATTAATACAGAATGAGGAATTGTAGCATGGGGGAATAACTTGGCAATACTATAGGCAGTATCAATGGCAAAGATTAAGTTTGATGGTCGTGTTTTTAAGAAAAGCTTAATTCTTTTATCTGTCTCAGCAGTTATGGTAATAATTTGCAACTCATTTTTATATTTTTTTTGTAGTTCTTGTAAAGGAGGCATGGCAGCCACACAAGGCGAACACCAAGTTGCCCAAAATTCTATAAAAACAATTTTGCCTTTAAACTGGCTTAGTTTTGCCGTTTTTAAGGATGAATTTAATATTTGTTTAAATTCAATATCAGGAACTCGCTCACCGGTTTTAACTTGAGCAAAAGCGTAATTAAATAGTAGCAGTGCTACCCAAAGTATCTTCTTCATATTTTAAATATTTCTACAAAAATGGAGAGAACAAACACTGTTGATAGTTAAGCGCAGTTAAAGCAAAGTTAATTAGTGTTAACTCATTAAATTTTCTAGATTTTGAGCCTTATGTTTGTGACATGCAAAAGAAAATAGTTTTTGTTTTAATAATGATGAGCTGCTGTGTGTTAGGCATAACGGGTTTACAGCTGTATTGGAATTATCAGAATTATAAAACTACTGCAGCTAATTTTAAAAAAGATGTTAACAATGCCTTGGCAATTGCAGTTGATAAAGAAATGGCATTGCGAAGGGAAAAAATTTACAGGGATGTAAAAAAATGGCTTGCTGATACCTCTATAATTAAAATAACATGCGATACGATTAATAAGGACCATGAAACTACATTTACAATGGAAGATGTGGTACCTTATTATGCTGATGAAAAGGCAGATAAAACAACAGTTGGAATTAGCTCCTTTAAACAAAAATTAGGTAAAATTACACCAGAGGCTAAAACAATTTTTGTTAATCATTTTGCAGAAATAGTTAAAAGTGATTTAAGTGAAGGGGTAACCCATTATTATACTCAAGGATTAGGACATAGAATTGAGAGCGCTTTTGAAGCAAGCAAAGTAAACAAAAAACATCTAATCAATCTTTATCAAAATGAATTAAAAAAACGGAAAATTTCTTCCCAAATTATCTTAAATTCTAATTATATTCAAACAGAGGATTATTTTCTGACTAATAAATTTAATACTGCATTTAGACAGCCCTATGAAAAAACATTTGTTTGGGCTAGTTTAGAAAATTCCAATAAATATTATTTAAGAGAAATGAAGTGGCTAATCATTTCTTCATTTTTATTGATAGCAATTACGTTATTCTGTTTTTATTACACCATAAAAACCTTATTTAACCAACATAAATTGGTAGTAATAAAAAATCAATTCATTAGTAACATGACGCATGAAATAAATACGCCACTATCATCTATACAAATTACAGCAGAAGCTTTGCAGCAATTTAATCCTGATGTCGAAACAAGCAAAAAGTATTTGGATATTATTTTATATCAAACCAATAAATTAAATGAACTTTCTAAAGAGATTTTAGCTAACGCCAAATTAGAAACTTTAACTTTTGCAAGGGATGAAAAAATTGAACTCAACCAATTAATTGCTAGCATTATAGAAGATCTGAATTTGAGGACCAATCTTGAGCTTTCTTTCCAATCCAATACGGATAAAATCACTATCCAAGGAAATAAATTGCATTTAACGCGTTCTATTGCTAATATATTAGAAAATGCGGCTAAATATAATTCATCATCACATCCTATAATCGAAATTAAATTAACGAAAAATCAAAAAGATATCAACCTTAGTATTACCGATAATGGTCCGGGCATTGCAGATGAATATAAACACAAAATATTTGAGCAATTTTACCGAATACCAACCGGAAATGTACATGACATTAAAGGTTATGGATTAGGTTTAAGCTATGTTAAAAAGGTGATTAGCCAACATCAAGGTATGATCAAGGTGCTAGACAATCATCCTGTTGGAAGTATATTTTCTATTCATTTACCTAGCTAATGGAAAACAAGAAACTCTTGCTTGTAGAAGACGAGCCTTTTTTAGCTAAAGTAATAGAAGATAGTTTAAAGCAAAAAGGCTATCAGGTTACTTATGCCAACGATGGAAAAAAAGGTTACAACCTCTTTTTAAATGGCGATTTCGATATTTTAGTTTTAGATGTAATGTTGCCTTTTATGGATGGTTTTACCTTAGCCAAACAGATTAGAAAAATAAACCAAAATATCCCTATCCTATTTTTAACTGCCAAAACTGAAACTATCGACTTGGTAGCAGGTTATGAAAGTGGTGGTAATGATTACCTCAAAAAACCCTTTAGCTTAGAAGAACTTTTTCTGAGGATAGATCAGCTATTAAAGAGGACTATACAACAAAATGAGCTAAAATTAACAGCAATACCTATCGGAAATTATCTTTTTAGCCACCATAAGCAAGAATTAAGTTTTAAAGATGAAATTATCAAATTATCTAGCAGAGAAGCCGAATTGTTGCTATTGTTGTACAAGAACAAAAATCAATTAACAGATAGAAAATTAGCCTTACTATCGCTTTGGGGAGATGATAGTTTTTTCAATACCCGTACCATGGATGTTTTTATTACCCGTTTGCGCAAACACCTTAAAAAGGACAATCAGATAGAAATTTTAAATGTTCGGGGAATGGGTTATAAATTAATTTGTTAACATAGCATAAATTTGAAATTACTGTTATTCCAAGGAACAAGGAATTTCATAGGGAATTAAGGTTAAATTTTAAATCAGCATCTTTCTGCGCCTTAAATCTGCTCGATCTGCGATAAAAATGTTTTTAAGTTTACATCCAATATTTTTGGACTACAAAGATCTACATTTTAAATCAGCATCTTTCTGCGCCTTAAATCTGCTCGATCTGCGATAAAAATGTTTTTAAGTTTACATCCAATATTTTTGGACTACAAAGATCTACATTTTAAATCAGCATCTTTCTGCGCCTTAAATCTGCTCGATCTGCGATAAAAATGTTTTTAAGTTTACATCCAATATTTATTGGACTACAAAAGATCTACATTTTAAATCAGCATATTCCTGCGCCTTAAATCTGCTCGATCTGCGATAAAAATGTTTTTAAGTTTACATCCAATATTTTTGGACTACAAAGATCTACATTTTAAATCAGCATCTTTCTGCGCCTTAAATCTGCTCGATCTGCGATAAAAATGGTTTAAGATTTGATCATTTTACCATACATAAAACGCTGAAAAAAAATGATAGAATTAAACCTATCATAAATTTTCAAAAAAGAAAACACATCATAAGCTTATAAATTGTTTACCACTCTTTTGATAGATTCTGCTATTTTTAAAGTATTGAAGTTAACCAAGATTCCTAATTTTTTATCAGTAAGTCTTAAATAGGTAAGAAGTTGTTTATAATACAGATCCTTCAAGTTTTCTACAGATTTTACCTCAATAATTACTCTATTCGAGACTATTATATCAACCCTGTAACCTAAATCAAGTCTAATGTTTTCATAAATAAAAGGTAATCCTAACTGGCGCTCAACAGTAAGACCCGCTTTTTCTATTTCATAACACAAAGCTAATTCATAAGCAGATTCTAATAACCCTGGCCCAACATTGTTGTGAACCTTAAATATACATCCTCTTATTATATAAGAAATTTCGTTTTCTATCATATTGTTTCTTTTTTAGTTTAGAAAAATAAAATAGGGATTGATCATCTCAATTTAGAAAATGTTTTTGATAAAAACTAGGTAAAAATTTCAAATCAGCGTCTTTCCGCGCCTTAAATCTGCTCGATCTGCGATAAAAATGTTTTTAAGTTTACATCCAATATTTATTGGACAACAAACGATCTATATTTTAAATCAGCATCTTTCTGCGCCTCAAATCTGCTCGATCTGCGATAAAAATGGTTTAAGTTTACATACTAAGTCACCCATAGGAACGAGGAATTTCATATGGAATTAATTACTTCGTAGCTGCTTTAAGGCCTTCACGGCATTGACATTCGATATTTATTGGACGACAAAAGATCTAAATTTCAAATCAGCGTCTTTCCGCGCCTTAAATCTGCTCGATCTGCGATAAAAATGTTTTTAAGTTTACATCCAATATTTTTGGACTAACAAAGATCTACATTTTAAATCAGCATCTTTCTGCGCCTCAAATCTGCTTGATCTGCGATATTATTTTTTAGCCTACATACTACAGTTTGCCCTCTAAAAAATGATTGATCTATTATTTGTTTTTCAATTTAAAACTTTTAAAGCTCATTAGTATTTCAGATATTTAACCATCATGATAGTTTCCGAGAAAACCCTTAAATGGGCGATGTGTCTGTATCCTCCTTTATTGTTTCAGCGTATTTGGGTTAAAAAATTCCATCCAGGTTTTTTAGGTGTTGATGTTAAAGTAAGCAATAGCTTCCTAAATAGAAATTACAACGGATCTATCTTCGGAGGTACAATTTACGCGGCAACAGATCCTTTTTATGCGATATTATTTGATCAATTGATGCAACGCAGAGGTTTTAAGGTAAGGGTTTGGTTAAAAAGTGCATCCATCCAATACTTAAAACCAGGTTTAACAAATCTCTACTTTACACTCAAAATTACTGATGAGATGATTGCTGAGGCAGAAAGCTCACTGAAAGACACAGGCAAGTTTGTGAAATCTTATCCGATGGAATTATTTAATAAACAAGGCGAACTTTGTGCAACCGTAATGAACGAAGTCTATTTAAGAACCAAGTTTCCTGGAGAAAAACAAAGGGTAGCTATTTAATTAAAAATCTAGGCTATGAATATTAAAAGACTAATTCTTGAGGGCGAGAATGTAAGCTTGGATTTTAAAAAAACCATTAGCAGTAGCGAGAAAATTGCTAAAACTTTGGTCGCTTTTGCTAACAATAGAGGTGGTAGACTTTTAATCGGCGTAACTGACGATGGGCAAATTAAAGGCGTAAAATCTGAAGATGAAGAAAAATACATGATTACCAAAGCGGCCCATATATTTTGCAGACCAGCTATAGAACCTCATTTTGAAGAAATTTATATCGATGATAAAGTGGTCTTAGTAGTAGATATCCCTAAAAGCGACACCAAACCACATTATGCCATGGACGAAAACCAAAAATGGTGGGTTTATTTTAGGGTAAAGGATAAAAGTATATTGGCTAGCAAAATTATTGTAGATGTGCTAAAAGAGAGCAATAATGAAAACGGACAATTGATATCGTACTCCGACCACGAAAAAAAGTTACTTTCTTATTTAGACGAACATGGTAGAATAACCCTTAAAGAATACAGTAAATTAACTCGAAGTTCGTATAAAAAGGCGCAAAAGATTATTGTAAGCTTAATTCTAACTGGCGTATTGCTACCTCATATTTCAGAAAAAGAAGAATACTTTACCGAAGCAGATGTAAAATAATTTAACCAACAACTTCTACTTTCAGCGATAAATTAACCACTTTTGCAGCCTTATGTTGCAAACCTTATATACCAAGTACAAACCTTATTACAAAGAAAACCTAACATTGGCATTGCCTATTGTTGTTTCTCAATTGGGGCATACTTTGGTGCATTTGGCCGACGGCATTATTGTAGGCCATTTTGCAGGCACAGTACAACTGGCTGCTGTATCATTGGTTAATAGCCTTTTCATGCTTATTTTGGTGCTTGGTTTAGGTATCTCATACGGTTTAACACCCTTAATTGCCCAAGCAAATGGAAGCAGAGACAAAACAGCTTGTGGTAAATTATTAGCCAATAGTCTAGTGATCAATTTTTGCTTTAGTGTTATTTTGTATGCGCTGGTATATGGAGTTTCTATAAGTGTAATCGATCATCTAGGGCAATCGCCTGATGTGGTTAAACATGCTAAACCCTATCTTAATCTCTTGGGATTTTCGATCATTCCATTAATGATATTTCAAGCATTTAAGCAATTTACAGAAGGATTAGGTTTTACTAAACAGGCGATGATGATTTCGATCTGGGGTAATGTGGTAAATGTTATTATAGGTATCATCTTAGTAAAAGGGATGTTTGGCATTAGCCCGATGGGCGTAAAAGGCGTTGGCATAAGTACCTTAATAGATCGTATTTTAATGGCAATAGTAATGGGAACTTATGTGTTTCGATCTAAAAATTTTAAAGCTTACCTGTCTGATTTTACTTTAGCTGCAATAGATAAATTACGTATCAATCAGATCATTAAACTTGGTGCACCCGTAGCCATGCAGTATGCTTTTGAAATTAGCGCATTTAGTGGTGCGGGAATTATAATTGGCACCATTGGCAAGATAGAACAAGCTGCACATTTTACAGCTTTATCCTTAGCAGCATTTACCTACATGTTGGCAAGCGGTATCGCTTCGGCAGCAACTATTAAAACCGGGAACAATTTAGGGAAAAAATCTTTTACCGATTTACGTCGTTCCGCTATTGCCAGTTACCACGTTGTAATTTTATTTATGTCGTTAACAGCTGTTCTTTTTATATTAGCGAATAATGTACTTCCATATATTTTCACAAATGATGTTGTTGTAATTGAAATTGCAGCTCAATTGCTAATTCTAGCTGGATTTTTCCAATTATTTGATGGCACTCAAGTAGTTGGTTTAGGTGTTTTACGTGGTATTGGCGATGTGAATATGCCAACCTTTATTACCTTTTTATCTTATTGGGTAATTGGTATCCCCTTAGGCTATTTTTTAGGCATTTATTTAGGTGTTGGTGTGAAAGGAATTTGGTACGGCTTAACCTTTGGTTTATTAACTGCCTCCATCCTATTATTTTGGAGGTTTCAGCAAAGAACAAAACTATTGATAGCGCAAAATACCCTAAAATAATCCCCCAAAATATTGTTTTATTAAATAACTAATTAAAAAAAATATCCGTAAAGAAAATTCTATAAATTAAAAGTTAATTAATTACTATTCAGTTGTTTATATAAATTTAATTAGCGATCTTATGCTTGGTAATTAAAAATAACCATAACATTAAGAATTGAATAGGCTAAGTATAGTGTATAACTAGGGAGGTATTGACGGGGCATTGCTGGGGGGTTGCTGGGGCCTTGATGGGGCTTAACACCCCGGCAACACCTTAGAAATTCCTGATCAATACATCGGCATAACCTCTTCATTACTGATTAAAAATTAATTAAACATGGGAAAATTAACAAATGGCATCTTTGGAGCTGTGAATGGAAAAGTAGGAAATATAATTGGTTACAATTTAAATGGACAACAAGTTATCCGAACTATTGGCGTAAATAACAAACCACTATCCGAAAAACAATTGAATAATAAATTGCAGATGAAAGTGATCATGCAGTTCTTTCATCAAATGGATACATTAATCCAAATGGGATTTAGCCCAGAAG
>Ga0247805_1000056_pt1 | contig 100325 bp, 100 predicted proteins | sample UWRJL044104R1_FD_180930 | JGI IMG/M metagenome (GOLD analysis project Ga0247805, IMG submission 180930) | Plant litter microbial communities from Arlington Agricultural Research Station in Wisconsin, United States - UWRJ-L044-104R-1 | ecosystem: Environmental > Terrestrial > Plant litter >...
GTTTTCAAAACCCTTTTCACTTCCTTAGTTTCTCTTTCAGGATCAAGCTTCGTTGTAATTTCTTCCAAGGTTGCAAGCTCTGTCTTCTTTTCTTTTGAAGCATTTCCTGAAATCGAAATGTTGGCATTTCCGAAAGCAAGCATCGCAATCAGCACTGCAAAGACTGCAATCGAAAGAAACGTCTTCTCTACGCCATTAAGTGATTTTGTATCGTTGTTGATGATGCGCCTTGCACGGTTCAGAAGATGGTTCTTCTTTCCGCCAAAGCCCATGATCAATTCGTTGTTCTTCATATTGTATTCCTGGAACGAGACCAGGGCGTGCACAAATTTCGTCTTGCACTTGGTTACCGAGACCGCTATATCATCACAGCAATTCTCCCGTTCTTCCTTGATCAGGGAAGACAGCCAAAGTACGCCGGGATTGAAAAAGAATACGATTTCAGCAAAGCTTTGCAACAGGTTTACAAAATAATCCTTCCTCCTGATGTGGGCCAGCTCGTGCAGCAAGATCGCTTCTACCTGGTCTTGCGGAAGCTGTGAAAGCATACCGATCGGCAACAGGATGATCGGCTTGAAAAAACCTGTGACAGAAGGAACCTTGACAAGCTGCGATTCCAATAGTACTATATGCCTATTGAGTTTTATAGACTGGCTCAATGCTTCCAATCTTTCCTTCCAATAGTCGGAAACGGGTTGGTTGCGGTAGTTCCTTATCTTATAGATATGGCTCAGATTACTCGTAATGTTGAAGCATTTGAGGCAGAAGATAGTGAACCAGATCAGGACGATTGCATTCGCATTGGCATTCAGGAAATCAATAACAAACGAAGAAAGATTATTCGATACTGTTCCGTTCTCGATGGTCCAAACCGACTTTATATTTTCAATTGAAAAATTCAGCGACTTGACGCTTTCTTCATTTTCATTTCCATATTCATAATCAAAGGTCAGCCCAGCGACTGCAATAAAAGCCAGGAACAGACCCGAAAGCAGGTTGTATCGCAAGGCCGATGTTGCTTTCTTGGTTGTCAGAATCACAATCCCAGCCAGGAAGGCCAGGATAAAACCTTGCCAGATCGTATGGACAAGCGTCCAAGAGATTGCTTTTAATAATGTGTCGCTGATGGTAAACATATTATCTATTTTTAAAGTGGACTATTATCTAATTTATCAAGCATCTTCCTGATTTCCTCGATTTCTTGTTTCGAAGTCTTCTTGTTGCCCAGAAGTTGCATCATCAAGCTGCTGCTTGAACCGTTGTACATCGTATCGACAAACTTTTCAAGCAGGAACCCTTTGGTCTTTTTCTCTTCGATCGTCGGACTGTAGACGTGCTTCATATTCGACTTGTCGCTTTCAAGCATTCCCTTCTCGGTCATGATCTGCATCAGTTTCAAGGTGGATGTATATTGTACCGCCCTCTTCTGCTCGTTCAACTGGTCGTTTACAAAACGGACAGTCGATGGGCCAAAATGCCACAGCACTTGCAGGATTTCCAATTCGGATTTTGTTGGTTCGGCTTGCATGGTATTTTTCATTTGATTTATTTGAACGATTCAAAGGTAGGAAAAATTTCGTACGATTGAATTATTAGCTGTTAAAATTTTCTAAAATATTTAAAAAATACCAGGATAGCCTTTATTAAAACCCAACATAACAAAGCTTTAGATTTTTTATTAAATTTGATTGCATATGAAAACACTTCAAAAACTACTGCCTGTATTGTTCCTGATTGCAAGCTCCTGCCCTTTTTCGCAACAGAAATTTCCCGACTCCTGGCTGGGGAATTGGAAAGGCGACTTGGAAATCTATGCTCCTGATGGAACCGTGAAACAAAACGTCCCGATGGAGCTCCATATTTCGAAATTGAAGGAGGAAAAAAAATGGCAATGGAAGATCGTCTACAATAATTCCGATGTCAGAAATTATGAACTTGTTGAAACAGATGCTTCAAAAGGGAACTACCATATCGATGAAAAGAACAACATCCTGATTGATGTTGCCGTTTTTGGAAACAAGACCTTCAGCAGTTTTGAAGTCCAAGGTTTTACCATCTTTGACACCCATACCCTGATTGGCGATACGATCGTCTTTGAATTGAATACCTCGCAATCAAAAGATACCAGGACAAGCGGGGACGGAACAGGAGAAATTCCTGCCGTAAAATCCTTTCCGCAAATAGGCTACCAGAAGGCTGTTTTACAGAAACAATGATTCCGCAACAATAAAAAGCGTACATTTAGAGTTCAATTTGTATTAATCTAACCAAAAGACATATGAAAAAAACATTGTTAGTTTTAGGTATGCTGTCCATAATGGCAGTCGTATCGTGCAAGAAAGATGCTCCAATCCCACCACCTCCACCACCAGAGCCAGTTGCAGCTCCTGCACCGGTTCCACCACCACCGCCACCTGTTCCGCAAGAACCAAAAGCAGTGGATGAAAAAGACGGGACAACTGTTTCGGTTGGAAAAGAAGGTGTTGATGTTTCCACGAAAGATGGCAGCACAAAAACCAAGGTGAATGTATCCGGTGGAGATGCGAAAGTCGAAATCAAAAAGTAATTACTTTCTTAATTAAACGTTATAATGCCAATGTAAATTTTTTATGTTGGCATTTTTTATTTTAAATTTAAACTGAATTAAAATCCACTCCAAGAATGTCTTCATTAGAATCTGTTTTATTGGCCCAGAAAGACGTGAAAGTTATTGATGCTTCAATCCCTTATCAGCATTACCTGCCTATCGATTTGTCCATTTCAAATTCAGATTTATTGGCCTTGAAAAATGCGGATGATTTTGAAACCTACATCAATGCCTATTTGCAGAAAAACAAGGCAAAGGTTGCTTTTGGAGGCTATAACGAATTCAGGAACCTTTACAAGAGAAGCAATATCTTTAATGATATGGATCTGGAGGAACGCAACATCCATATTGGAATTGACCTATGGATCAAGGAAGGAACTCCAGTACTAGCCGCACTTGACGGAACCGTCCACAGTCTTGATTATAATGTCGGATTGGGAAATTACGGACCGACCATTATCCTAGCACATAAAATTGAGGGTGTAGCCTTTTATACCTTATACGGTCATTTGTCCATCGAAAGCATCGAGACCTTGAAGGTCGGACATACTTTTAAAGCTGGAGAACCGTTAGGAACGCTTGGAGATTCATCCGTAAACTGAGATTACGCTCCCCATCTGCATTTCCAGATCATTGCTGAAATTGAAGATTACGTTGGAGACTATCCCGGTGTTTGCAGCAAGGATGATCTGGATTTCTATCTCAGGAATTGCCCCGACCCCAATCTACTATTAAAAATAAACGAACCATGAGAAAAACCATTGTAATTTTAATCCTGTTTACCTTAGTCCTTAATGCCTGTAAATCAAAAAGCAAGGTTGCCGAGAAACCAAAAATTGAAATAGTGGATCCGACCACGGTGGATAAAGTCAAAAAAGACAAGGCCTATTCTTTAGGAAAAAGGGTGCTGATGACCTGCAATACTTCGAAATTCAAACCCTTCAATAAAAATGAAGCCACGGAATCGGTAATCAAGAATACCACCTTGGAACGATTGACGAGCACGTGCCAGAAATTCAGGTTGAAATATGGTAAATTTGAAGACATAAAACTGGCACAGGTGATTCACAATATGGAAGATGACAGTTACATTTTCAGGTACAAGGCAGAATACCAGCGAAAATTCACGACCAAGGAATTAAGGGTAACCCTGAACAATGAAAACAAGGTCTCGGCCATAAAATCAACTGATTGGACAGACGAACTCAAATAATACAAGACCAAAACAAGATGCAAAAACCCATTATCCACTATTTCTTTTTAATTTTATTTTCAACCTTTTCCTTTCTTGCCACGGCACAGGAAACCATGACGACCAAGGACGGAAAGGAATACAAGGCCACCAGTACTTGGAATTTTTCCTGCAAGGATTATGCCTACACCGGCATCCTGAATGTCCAGATTGCAAAAACGGAGAAAGGCGGACTGCTGAAATTGGGTGTTGCTGTTTCAAATGAAACCTTCTATATAGGCGATACGGTTTATATAATTCTAGAAGACGGTTCGTACATAACCTGCACCGATAAAGGAATCAGGGAAATGAAAGACAAGAAAACGATAGCCTATTATTTCCTGACCACAACGGAAATGACCAAATTGAAAGCACTACCCTTGACTGATGTCCGGTTTAGAATCAAAGGGAATGAAGAGGCTTTCAGCAGCAAGACAGGCTATTTTACAGCCCTCAACAAGAAATCGAATTTTGGAACATTTGGTACCTCCGAGGATTCAAATTCCTTTGATACAAAAGCAGCAATACAATCCCTTTACAACTAAAACTATGAATTCTAACCAGCACCTGATAGAAGAATTTTATGCCGGATTTGCAGAAGGAAATGCAAAGACAATGGCAAGCTGTTACCATAAGGAAATCCATTTCCAGGATCCTGCTTTTGGAAAACTGGAAGGACAGCATGTACCCGACATGTGGGAAATGCTGATTGAAAAAAGCAAGGGCAACCTTAAGATTGAATTTTCGGATGTAAGAGCCGATGCACTTTCTGGTTCGGCAAGATGGGTGGCCACTTATCATTTCAGCAAGACCAACAGGAATGTTGTCAATGTAGTCCAGGCTTCATTTGTTTTCAAGGATGGATTGATCATCAAGCATACCGATGAATTTGATATCTGGAAATGGTCGAAACAGGCTTTGGGATTGCCGGGCTACCTCTTGGGATGGACGGGTTTCATGCAACAAAAGATCCAAAAGAATGCGATCCACTCACTTCGAAGCTATCAATCGAAGAAGAAATAGTACTTGGCTTATAATTTTAAATTAACAATTCCTTATAAAGGGTTCTGGCAGTAATTTCTTATTTTTAGAAAACATTAAAACCCTTAAAGATGAACCCTCCTGAATTTACTATATTTCTTCCCTACTTCTATTTGGCTTGGTCGGATGATATCTTAACCAAGAAAGAATTCGAAACCTTGTCGGTTTTTATTTCTTCAAGATCCTGGCTTACCAAAAACGAGAAAGAATTTCTGCTCTCGAAGATTGATCTTGCCTTGCCTCCTTCCCGGTCTGAATTGTCGGAATGGAAATCAATCATCGACAAGCACATATTATCTTCCCAAAAAATCAGTACCCTGTTTGATTTGGTCGTTTCGCTTTCTGAAAAGAGTGAAAAAGTAGTCTCTTATAAATCTCAATTTGAGGAACTCGAAAATGATTTGGGAATTTTGAGTGAGGAAGCCATCAATACTTTCAAGGAACGTCCAAAGACCATTACTTCCGAATATGGAACTGTGACCGAATTTGATGTGGCAAAACTTGCTGCTATCCTTGACGGAGAACAGGCCCCGATTATCAATAAAGTCAAGGAAGTCATTTCGAGACCAGAATTTGAATATGAAACTTCGACGGATATTTTTGTTTACAGGGAAAAAGTCTTGGAATGGTGCAAGATTTTGGCCCAAGAAAACCTTGGAAACATGGCCTATCCAAAAAAATATGGCGGTGGCGAAAACATTGCCGATTATTTTGCGATAATGGAAACGCTGAGTTATCACGATTTGAGCCTGGTAATAAAATTTGGAGTCCAGTTTGGACTCTGGGGAATGAGCATTCAATCGCTGGGGACTGAAAAGCATTATGAAAAATACCTGAAAGATGTTGGCACACTCGCCCTGCCTGGCTGTTTTGCGATGACGGAAACCCACCACGGCTCGAACGTAAAAGGCATAGAAACGACGGCTACCTACAATCATTCGGATAAAACCTTTACAATTCATACGCCACACCAAAATGCGCAAAAGGAATATATTGGAAACGCTGCCAACCACGGAAGAATGGCGACCGTTTTTGCAAAGCTCATCATTGACGGGCACGATTATGGCGTGAATGCGTTCATTGTTCCGTTAAGGGATGAAAAACTTAATACCCTGGAAGGCATAACCATCAAGGATTGCGGACTGAAAATGGGACTGAACGGTGTTGACAATGGCATCATCCAATTCCATAATGTGGTGATTCCGAAGGAAAATATGCTGGACCGTTTTGCCCAGATCAATGAAAAGGGCGAATTTGAGAGTCCGATCCCGAGTGACAATAGAAGGTTCTTTACAATGCTCGGCACTTTGGTCGGAGGACGGATCGGCATTCCGAGATCAGCCTTGGCTGCAGCAAAATCAGGCTTGACTATTGCCATACGATACAGCGATACCAGAAGGCAATTTGGCCCGGAAGGAGGGTCGGAAGTACCGATCTTGAATTACAGGATGCATCAAAGGAGGCTCTTTCCCTATCTGGCGAAAGCCTATGCGATACACTTCGGATTACAGTATCTGACGCAACGATTCATCCATAAAAAAGAGGAAGAAATGCAAGAGATTGAAGCACTCGCAGCAGGAATGAAAGCCTATTCTACCTGGAATACCAGAGATACACTGCAGGAATGCCGTGAAGCATGTGGCGGCAAAGGCTATCTATCAGAAAATAGGATTGATGCGTTGAAAAACGATACGGAAATCTACACCACTTTTGAAGGCGATAATACCGTTTTGATGCAGTTGGTGGCCAAAAATAGATTATCGGAATTCAGGAAAGAATTTGGTGAGATGAATGCGCTGGGAATCATCAATTATGTGTATGATCAGGCCAAAACAGTACTTTCACAGAAAAATCCTTTTGCAACTCGAAATACGGATGAGGCTCATCTGCTGGACAAGGAATTTCATCTGAATGCTTTTCAATACCGAGAAAAACAGATCTTGAATTCGGCAGCAAAACGTTTGAAGAAACTCATTGACGACGGATTGGACTCCTACGATGCCTTTAATGTAGTGCAACATCAGATGATTGAAGTGGCTCAGGCTTATCTGGAACGAGTAACTTTGGAACAGTTTTACATAGGAATTGAAAAAATAGACGACGCTAATTGCAAGGCGATGCTGACAGAACTTTGTCAGCTTTATGCACTATCACAAATAGAAAAAAACAAAGGATGGTTCTTGGAAGACGGCTATATGGAAGGCGTTAAAACAAAAGCCATCCGAAAAATGGTCAACCAATTGTGCTGGGAAATCCGTCCGAATGCGGTTGCCCTGGTAAATGCTTTTGCCATTCCGGAAACTTGCCTGGGAGCTCCGATTATTATTGAATAAAGATTCAGAAAAAGTTTAAACCGTAACAGGACATTCAAGTACCTACAGGATAGTATCCTTTTAAATACTTTGATGCCTTAATGGCAAAAAAGGCTTGCGCTTATTTATATTTATAAATGCCATATACTTGCTTTATTGGCAAACTTAACATTGCCTAATGTTAACAATTCGTATCTTTGCAATCACAAAAATCTAAATTTCAAAAACATATTATGCAACACATTATTGATCGTTTTTTCAGCTATGTTACCATTGATACAGAATCGGATCCAAATTCTGACACAACTCCAAGTACCAAGAAGCAATTGGTTTTGGCCAATCTATTGGTCAAGGAATTAAAAGCCATCGGTTTGACCGAAGTAACCAAGGACAAGAATGGCTACGTAATGGGAACTTTGGCAAGTAATGTAGAGCACGAAGTACCAACGATTGGATTTGTAGCGCATTATGATACTACTCCTGATTTCACAGGATTCAATGTAAAACCACAAATCGTTAAAAATTATGATGGTGGCGATATCGTTTTGAATGCAGAACAAAACATCGTTTTATCTCCAAATTACTTTAAGGATTTATTGCAATACAAAGGACAAACCATCATCACTACGGATGGAACAACCTTGCTTGGTGCAGATGACAAGGCCGGTTTGACGGAGATTGTTACGGCAATGGAATATTTGGTTCAGAATCCGCAAATCAAGCACGGGAAAATCAGGGTTGGCTTTACACCGGATGAAGAAATTGGCCGTGGTGCTGATTTATTTGATGTGAAGAAATTCGGAGCGCAATGGGCTTACACGATGGATGGAAGCCAGATTGGTGAATTGGAGTATGAAAATTTCAATGCCGCCGGAGCGAAAATTACCTTTAAAGGAAAGAGCGTTCACCCTGGTTATGCCAAAGGAAAAATGATCAACTCGATGCTGATTGCGAATGACTTCATCAACGAATTGCCAAAAGGAGAAACTCCTGAAGAAACAAGAGGTTACGAAGGATTTTTCCACGTTCATCATTTAAAGGGAAGCATTGAGGAAACGGTTTTGGAATTGATCATCCGTGATCACGATGCCAAAAAATTCCTGAGACGTAAGGAATTGATCCACGAAATCACTAGAAAATTCAACAAGAAATTTGCGAAGCAATTTGGTGAAGATATCGTAATTACTGAAGTAAAAGACCAGTACTACAACATGAAAGAAATGGTGGAGCCTGTAAAGTATATTGTAGATTTGGCTGAAAAAGCAATGAAACAATTGGACATCAAACCATTGATCAAGCCAATTCGTGGTGGAACTGACGGTTGCAGATTGTCCTATATGGGATTGCCTTGTCCGAATATTTTTGCCGGAGGACATAACTTCCACGGGAAATACGAATATGTTCCGGTTGAGAGTATGCAAAAAGCAATTGATGTTATTGTAAAAATTACCGAGCTAACTGCAACGACTGATTTTACCAACATTGAAAGCAAAGTAGAAAAGAAATCTAAAAGCGATTCCAAGAAGAAATCGGATAAAAAATCAAAATCCAAGAAGAAGAAAAAATAATCTTGGACCCTGATAAGAAACATACCTGGGACAAAGTAAACGATTGGGCTGAAGAATTAGACCTTCTCCAGTCCATCATTGCCAAGACGGAAGTTGTTGCAACCACGAAATGGGGAGGATTGACGTATACCGTAAACGGGAAAAATGTTTTGGGAATCGGGGGATTCAAGAATTTCTTTACGATTTGGTTCTACCAAGGCGTATTTCTCAAGGATGATGATCAGATTTTGGTCAATGCCAATGAAGGTGTGACAAAAGCCCTGAGACAATGGCGTTTTTATTCCAAGGAGGACATCAATGAGCCCCTGATCTTATCTTACACAAGAGAAGCAATTGAGAATTCGCAAGCAGGGAAAGAAATCAAGCCGGAAAGGAAAAAGAAGGTTGTTTCTGAACTTTTCAATAAGGAATTGGCTCGTGACAAACTTCTTGCTGAAGCATTCAACAAGTTTTCTCCTGCAAGGCAGAATGAATTCCTGGAACATATTGAAAGTGCCAAGAAAGAAGAAACGAAGTTTTCCAGAATTGAAAAAACAAAGCTTCTGATCCTTGAAAACAAAGGATTGAACGACAAATACAAATAAAAAAAACGCTCCAGTTATGGAGCGTTTTTCATTTATAAGAATAAGATTATTTCTTGATCACCGGTGAGGCATTTAATTTTGCACTCATTTCCATTGAAATTGCAGAACGCTCCATCTTTAGTTTTCCAGACATGGTCTCGATTACAATCGTAGTATCTCCTAATTCTGATATTCTTCCGTGGATACCACTTTTAGTGATGATTTTATCTCCTGCTTTAAGGCTTGATTCAAAATCTCTTTCTTTTTTTGCCCTTTGCTGTTGCGGCCTGATCATCAAGAAGTAAAAAACTGCTATCATTGCCACGTAGGGCAAAAAATTCATGTAATTTTCCATTTATTTTTTTTCTAGTTTTTGTTTTTGTTCAAATTGCTTTTTCAATTCCTCTCTCCTACTATTAATTTCTTCAGGAGTCATTGGCTTTTTTTTCGCGTCAGGCTTGTTTGGATCCGGAATGACATCTGCTTTTATTGTCAATTGTTCCGTACCCGATTTGGTATTTGCTGATATGGTAACAGTCTTATTCTGCATCCCTTTTTTCCCAATGGAACTGAACGAAACTTTCATAGTACCTTTTTCGCCAGGCTTAACTGGTGTTTTAGGATAATCCGGAACCGTACAGCCACAAGATCCCTTGGCACCCGTGATCAGCAAATCTGCTTCGCCATTGTTTGTAAATGTAAAGACGGTTTCTACCTTGTCGCCTTCATCTATTGTTCCGAAATCGTGTTCTGTCTTGTCAAAACTCATGGAGGCGAATTTGCCATTTGAATTCTCAGTTGAAGTTCCATCTGCTACAGCTGTTTCTTTCTTGCAAGACGCTGTTACCAATAATAATGCAACAGCAAGAATACTTAACGTTTTTTTGATCATGATATTTATAAGATTACATTAAACCTCTACCTATTTTATTCAATTTATCATTTGCCTGGAACTCTTTTACCAGATTGTCCAAGATACCATTTATAAAAATACTGCTTTTTGGCGTTGAATATTCCTTTGCCAATTCCAGATATTCGTTGATGGTAACCTTTACAGGAATGGATGGGAACCTCAAGAACTCACAGATCGCCATTTTCAAGATGATCGTATCCAATTCTGCAATCCTTTCCGTATCCCAGTTTGGCGTCTTGTCCATGTATTCCTTTGCAAAAGCCCCTTCATTCAGAACCGTCTTCCTGAACAGATCTCTAACAAAATCCTTATCATCTGCATCCTTGTAAAGTTTTGGAATCTTGATTTCGCTGTTTTCCTTGATGGCCTTCAATTGCTTGATGATTTCAGTATTCACCAACGGGATATCATCAATCCAGGTCAATTTGTTGTCTTCAAGATATTCGTACAGCTTTTCGTTTGGAACGATGATCTCAGTAAAAATATCCACCACAAATTGCTTGTCTTCTTCAAAAGTATTGACACGATTGGCCATATAATTTGCATAGAATTCACTCTGCTTGATCTGCTGGAGTAGAATTTGGATGTATTCATCAGCCAGTTCCCAATTCGTAATTTTCCTGTTTTCAAGAGCAATGCTCAATGAATTGCTTTCTGATAACAATTCAATTACCTTGTTGTTGATGAATTTCTTGTTGGGGTTGCGTTCTTCGGCAGTTACCAAATGTTTCTTGCTTGATCGCTCCAGAAAAACCTCTTCTGTCTTCTTGATTTCAATCAAAGACGAAAGCATAATCAAATATAAATCCTGGATGTTTTCGACACTGTAGAATAAAAATTTCTCTTCTTTTTCAAGATTGTCTGATTTGCTCTGATGCATCGCATAGATGGATTGCATCACTTTAACACGAATATGTCTTCTGTTTAACACTGATAAGAACTTTTATAAATTAACAAAGCGAAAGAAATTCTTTCGCTTTGCAAAAATAGTAATAATATTGAAAATGCTCCTTATTTACTTGCGTTTTCTTTTTTCCTTGTATCAATCCTGTTCTGAGCAATTCGCATCGCTGCTTCCTGGGTTGTAATCCCATTTTGTTCAGCATAAGCGAAAATCTCCAAAGTGGTGTTGTAGATGTTTTCCGTTCTTCTCATTGCCTCGGCACTGTCGTATCCAACAATTTCAGCATAAACATTGATGATTCCACCAGCGTTGATCAAGAAATCAGGAGCATAAAGAATTCCTTTTCCTTTCAAGATCTGACCGTGGATGGCATCGTTTGCCAATTGGTTGTTTGCAGCTCCAGCAATAACCCTTGCTTTCAACTTATTGATGGTTTCATCATTGATCGTAGCTCCAAGTGCGCAAGGAGAATAAATATCTACGTCAGCACTGTAAATGTCTGCTCCTGTAAAGATTGAAGCTCCGTATTTCTGACTGATCTCTTCCAACCTGCCTTGGTTGATGTCCGTGATTTGAACCTGGGCACCTTCCTTGGTTAGAAAATCAACCAGAGTTTCTCCAACGTGGCCAATTCCTTGAACCAGGATTTTCTTTCCTTCCAATTTCTCGCTTCCGAATTGGTATTTTGCAGCAGCTTTCATTCCCATATAAACACCATAAGCGGTTACAGGAGAAGGATTTCCAGAACCACCTTTTTCCACGGAAACACCTGTAACAAATTTTGTCACCTCCCTGATGTTGTCCATGTCCTCGGTAGTACTTCCTACATCCTCGGCAGTGATATATTTTCCGCTCAGAGAATTTACATATTCTCCGAACTTGCGGATCATTTCAGGTGTTTTATCAATTTTTGAATCACCAATGATAACAGCCTTACCTCCACCAAGGTCAAGTCCTGTAATGGCTGATTTATAAGTCATTCCGCGAGACAGTCTCAAAACGTCGTTCAAAGCCTCCCATTCATTTGCGTATTTCCACATCCTTGTTCCTCCCAAAGCAGGTCCTAAAACTGTGTTATGAATACCAATTATTGCTTTTAAACCAGTATCTTTGTCGTTGCAAAAAACAATCTGTTCATGGTTATCAAATGATACTTGTCCAAAAACTGGATCAATTTTGTGAAGTTCTTTCGGGGTTAATACTTCTGTTATCATAGTACTTATTTTATTAAATGAATTATGACTTTATCAAAAAGACAGTACAAATTTACAGTTTTAATCAAAACATTGCAATAAATTTGTCTTTTTTTAGTAATACCTTAATAGAATCACACTTTACACATCAAAACCAAAAATATATTTTATTAGCACTTTTAACTAATATATCTTAAAAAAATATTCGATTATCTTAATATAATGAAAGAATTACAATATTTAAATAAATATTTCGTCAAATACAAATACCATTTTTTGTTCGGAATCATTACAACAATCATCGCCCAGATTTTCTCCCTGTTCACGCCCAAATTAATCAGTAAATCGCTGAATGCCATTGAAGATTATATGAAAAGCACTCAGGTTGTGGACACTAGTTTTGTAAAGGCAGAACTTCTTCACAATATCCTGTTTATCATTGCAACAACCATAATTGCCGGAATATTGACTTTCCTGATGCGCCAGACCTTGATTGTAATGTCGCGCCACGTGGAATTTGACCTGAAAAATGAAGTTTTCCGCCAGTATGAAAATCTTTCCCAGAATTTCTACAAGCAGAACAGGACCGGTGATTTGATGAACCGCATCAGTGAAGATGTCGGAAAGGTCAGGATGTATGTGGGGCCGGCCGTCATGTATTCCATCAACACCTTCATCCGTTTTGCAATTGTGATTGTATACATGTACAACGTTTCACCGACATTGACACTTTACACGTTATTGCCACTGCCCTTCTTATCGTATACCATTTTCAAACTGAGTACCGAAATCAACAAGAGGAGTACCGCTTTTCAGCAAAATTTATCAAAGCTGTCCACTTTTTCACAGGAAGTCTTTTCCGGAATAAGAGTCATCAAGGCCTATTCATTGGAAAATCAATACCAAGACAATATGGTCGACTTGTCTGAAGAGAGCAAGCAAAAAAGCATGAGCCTTGCCCGGGTGAATTCCTTTTTTGGTCCCTTGATGATTGCCTTAATCGGCGTAAGCAACTTGGTGGTGATCTATTTCGGCGGAATGATGTACATTGACGGAACGATTGCCAGCATTGGAGTGATTGCAGAGTTTATCCTTTACGTCAACATGCTTACCTGGCCCGTTGCTTCTTTGGGATGGGTTTCCTCGATGATCCAGGAGGCTGAGGCTTCCCAGAAAAGGATCAATGAATTCTTGAAAATCCAGCCGGACATCAAGAACAATTCAAAGGAACATTCCGTTATTCAGGGAGCAATCGCTTTCAACAACGTAAACTTCACGTATGACGACACCAATATCCAAGCTTTAAAAGATGTCAGCTTTACGATAAACAAGGGAGAAACCCTTGCGATCCTAGGAAAAACAGGTTCTGGAAAATCAAGCATCTTGTCCCTGATCAGCAGATTATATGATGTTACCGACGGAAGCATCACTATTGACGGGAAAGAAATCAGCCAGCAGCATCTTTTTGATCTCAGAGACAGTATTGGCGTGGTGCCACAGGATGCCTTCCTGTTTTCGGATTCAATCAAGAACAACATCAAGTTTGGAAAAGAAGATGCAACCGAGGAAGAAGTCATGGAAGCTGCAAAAATGGCCGTCGTACACAACAACATCATCAATTTCAACATGCAATACGAGACCATCCTGGGCGAACGCGGCATCACGCTTTCCGGCGGACAGAAACAGCGTGTTTCCATTGCAAGGGCGATAATCAAGGATCCCGCAATCCTGCTGCTTGATGATTCGCTTTCTGCTGTTGATACTGAAACGGAAGAAGCAATCCTTAACAACCTGCTTGAATTTTGCAAAAACAAGACCACGATTATCGTAACACACAGGGTTTCTTCTGCAAAGAATGCCGACAAGATCATCATTTTAGACGAAGGAAAAATCATCCAACAAGGTTCTCATAATCAATTGGTAAACCAAGACGGGTATTACAAGGAATTATACATCAAACAACTTTCTGAAAAAGAAATGATCTAAATTGTTGGTCAATTAACTTTTTTTTCTGATTTTTGAGTTCTACAAAACACAACCCAAATAATAGAAAGAAGGATTATGAGAGAACATGACATGTTAGAGAAAGAAGAAATTTTTTCTAAAGTTTTAAGAGCAGGAAGAAGGACTTATTTCTTCGATGTTAGAGCTACAAAGGCTGATGATTATTATATCACGATTACCGAAAGTAAAAAATTCACTGAAGAAGACGGTTCGTTCCACTTCAAAAAACATAAGATTTATTTGTACAAGGAAGATTTTACGGCTTTCGCTGAAATCCTGGAAGAAATGACTTCTTACGTTTTGAACCACAAAGGCGAGGAAGTAATTTCAGAAAGACACCAGAAAGATTTCAAGAGAGAATATTTCAATGAAAAGGCCGAACTTGAAACAGCAGTTGCCGAACCAAAAGTAAACAGCTTTACCGATATTGATTTTGACGATATCTAAACAGTTGAAAATATAAAATTTAAAGCCTGGAAGTCGAAAGATTTCCAGGCTTTTGAATTTTACCCAATCCTCGAACCATTCTCGACCTTGAAATCAGGATGCAGCAAAACCACATCGCCTTCCTCTCCCACTGCACCAAGCACGAGGCATTCACTCATAAATTTCCCGATTTGCTTTCTGGGAAAATTTACAACCGCCACAATTTGCCGGTTGAGCAGCTCTTCCTTACTGTATCTTTTGGTAATCTGAGCCGAGGATTTCCTTATTCCGATCACGTTCCCAAAGTCAATTGTCAGTTGAAAAGCCGGCTTTCTGGCTTCTGGAAAATCATTGACCTCTGTAATTGTGCCTACTAGAATTTCCACTTTCTCAAAATCCGACCAAGTTATTTCAGTTTGCATATTTTATTCATTATTTTATTATTACTATTAAACATTTGCAACCCAAATTTCTAATATTTTTTATTATATTTAGAATTTAAAATCATAAATTCCACCTGCTGCATCCAGTACTTGTAGTTATGGATTTTGACCAATGCAAACGAACAATAAACAATGGCAAGAACACCTTCAAATATGCTACCGCTGGAAACCCCGGCACCTTCATTCAGATTAAGAGATACGAATTCAAACTACCATTATTCTTTTGATGAACTGAAAGGAAGCAAGGGAACCCTTGTACTGTTTATCTGCAACCACTGCCCTTTTGTGCACCACGTCTTGGAGGAAATCTTGATGATTGCAAATGATTATCGGGTACAAGGTCTAGGCATAATTGCCATTTCGAGCAACGATGCTGAAAAGTATCCGCAAGATGGCCCCGAAATGATGAAGGAATTTGCTTTCCAGAACAAGATGGACTTTCCTTATCTATATGATGAAAGCCAAGATGTAGCAAGAGCTTTTGATGCGGCCTGTACACCTGATTTTTATCTTTTTGATGCTCAAGACAAGTTGTTTTACAGAGGACAATTGGATGACTCGCGTCCAGGAAACGGAATCCCTTTAAGCGGAAGCGATCTGAGGAATGCAATTGATGCCGTAATTTACAACAGGAGCGTTGCAGGGCCACAAAAACCAAGCCTGGGCTGTAATATCAAATGGAAATAATTTTATAAACAATGGAAATATACCACATAAGTGCCGAATGCTATCCTGTTGCCAAAGTTGGCGGACTCGCCGATGTTGTAGGTGCGTTGCCAAAATACCAGAATAATCTGGGACACAATGCCAAGGTTGTCGTTCCCGGATACGACAATAAATTCACGAATGAGAATGAATTTGAAAATGTCCACAACGGCAAATTAAAACTGGGATGGTTCCATTTTTCCTATTCCGTTTTAAGAGAAAAAACAAATAAATTGGGTTTTGAATTGTATCTCATTGCAATTCCTGATCTGTTCGACAGGCCAAACGTATATTCTTACGATGATGACACCGAACGTTTTACTGCTTTCCAGATTGCATTCCTGAATTGGCTGACCGAAACCAATCAGCATCCAGATGTCCTGCATTGCCACGACCATCATACCGGATTGATTCCGTTCATGGTCCAAAATGCTTTCAATTATCAGCATCTAAAGGCAACTCCTACTGTCCTGACCATCCATAACGGACAATATCAAGGTTGGTTTGGATTGGATAAATTGCATTATCTGCCCGAATTCCATCAATCAAAACTAGGCTTCCTGGAATGGAATGGCATCATAAATCCTTTGGCATCAGCTATAAAATGTGCCTGGAAAGTAACGACTGTTTCTCCGAGTTATTTGGATGAGATCAGCAATAATGCCAATGGATTGGAAACCCTTCTTCGCTATGAAAGGCCAAAATCGATAGGCATCTTGAATGGAATTGACACCGAAGTCTGGAATCCGAAAACAGATGAAATGCTGGCTTCGAATTACAACTTGAAAAATTTCAAATCCGGAAAAAACAAGAACAAGCAATTCATCTGCGAACAATTCAATCTCGACATCAGCAAGCCGCTGTTTACGTTTATCGGAAGATTGGTTGGCGAAAAAGGTGCCGATTTGCTGCCTGAAATTTGCAGTACCGCTTTAAGCAGGAACCCTGAAGAAATCAATATCTTGATGTTAGGTTCAGGAGATAAACAACTTGAAAACAGCCTTGACGGTTTGAAATATTTCTACTCTGGAAATTACAATGCCTATATCGGTTACAATGAAAAACTGGCCCATATCATCTATGCGGGAGCTGATTTCCTGTTGATGCCATCGCGTGTCGAGCCTTGTGGACTGAACCAGATGTATGCAATGCGCTACGGAACGATTCCGATTGTCAGAAGAACGGGCGGATTAAAAGATACCGTTTGGGATATCGGTGATGGCGGTTTTGGAATTTGCCACGACCAGACAAGTGTTTTTGATGTAAATCATTCCATTACAAGAGGAATTGATCTGTTCAACGACCACGAAAAATTTGATTCCGTTAGAAAAATAGCCATGCAGATCGACCATTCATGGGACAAGGTTGCAGAAGAATACATCAGTGTTTACCAATCATTAAAAAACTAAAAAAGAAGCTATGAACAACAACATTTTAGCCATTATTTTGGGAGGTGGTCAAGGTTCCCGATTAGCGCCATTAACCGAAAGCCGTTCTAAACCTGCAGTTCCTATTGCTGGAAAATACCGATTGGTTGACATCCCCATATCAAATTGCATCAATTCGGATATCAAAAGGATGTTCGTACTGACACAGTTCAATTCGGCTTCTTTGAATCAACACATCAAGAACACCTATCATTTCAGCCATTTCAGTACTGCCTTTGTAGACATCCTGGCCGCTGAGCAGACTCCTGAAAACCCAACCTGGTTCCAAGGAACTGCGGATGCGGTTCGCCAATGCATGCAGCATTTCCTGAATCACGACTTTGACTATGCCTTGATTCTATCAGGTGACCAGTTGTACCAGATGGATTTCAATCACATGATAAAGGCACACCGCGAAAGTGGTGCCAACATAACCATTGCGACTTTGCCTGTTACGGCAAAAGAAGCGCCTGAATTTGGAATATTGAAAACCAATCATGAAAGCCTGATTACTTCTTTCATTGAAAAACCAGCCAAGGAATTATTACCGGATTGGACGTCGGAAGTAAGCGAGGAGATGGCCCACGAAGGCAAGCATTATCTGGCCTCGATGGGAATTTACATCTTCAACCGTGACTTGCTGGTTAAATTGATGTCAAATCCAGATACAAAAGATTTTGGAAAAGAAATCATCCCACAAGCCATCGGAAATCAAAAGATCCTGAGTTATCAATATGAAGGCTATTGGACCGATATCGGAAACATTGATTCTTTCTTTGAAGCAAATCTTGGATTGACCGATGATATTCCGAAATTCAACTTGTTTGACAATTCGAGCAAGATTTACACAAGGGCTCGTGTTTTGCCTCCTTCGAAAATCACTGGTGCGACTAATTTCAACCGATCGGTTGTGGCGGAAGGATGCATCATCAACTCCACCTCTATTGAACATTCCGTTATTGGCATCCGTTCACGAATTGACGAAGGCTCGGTAATTAAGAATTCCTATCTGATGGGAAATGATTTCTATCAGAACTTGGAAGAAATAAGCCATAACCATCAGGAACACATTACCAACATAGGGATTGGGAAACGCTGCTATATCAACAATACGATCGTGGATAAAAATTGCCGGATCGGAAACGATGTTCACCTGAACGGTGGAAAACATCTTGAAGATTCCAACACGGAATGGTACACCATAAAGGAAGGAATTATCGTAATCAAGAAAGGTGTCATTATTCCTGACGGATTTAGAATCGAATAATTTACTTTTTCTTAAGCACAATATTTACAGGCTTATTAGCACGAGGCCCAAATTGCTGGGCCTTTTGTTGTGCCTGGGTGGTACATAAAATGTACATATTGAAGGCATAAAGCTGAATGATTTCCGTTTCATATTGGGGCTTGGCAGAAACATCCTCAATCTTGACCCTCATGTTGTCGGCAGGAAAATCATTGGTGACAGACAACAGATAGGTGGCTTTTGCAAAAGGAAAAAACCATCTTGCCTTTTCATTTTCAACCGTATTTTCGATTCTTTTATTGTCGTTGTCGATCTTGTAGTTTTCATAGAACTTCATAATCTGGCCACTCTTGTTCCAACTGTATTTGTTATTTTCATTGATCACGTCATTTCCCAGACTATCTACAAGGGTAACTTTCAGATTAGGAATGTTTTCAGATTTTCCATCTTCGTGTATATGAAGCACGATGTAAGATGAAAAATCATAACCGCAATGCTGCTGTGCTTTTGCTGAAAAGGCAATTAAAAACAGAAAAAATAAAAGAGGACGCATAGGAAACTATTTGATTGCAAAATTACAATTTATAACGTGTTGATTTCAAAAATTATTCCAATAAAAAAGCACCCTGTTTGGAGTGCTTTTCAATTTATTCTGTCTGTGCCGCCAGATAATTATAAATCGCCAACGTCTCAGCATCAGTGATCCTTGCTTTTTTCTGCATCCTTTTCATAATCGGCACCCAATCTTCCCTGGAAAAATCTTCGGCCTTGTAGAGCTTATGGCAGTTTGCGCAATTGTTCTTATATAAACCTCCTCCGTCATAAGTGGAAGCCAATTTTATAGTTTCAGGATTTTCGGCAACCGGAGATAGTAATGCGATTGGTTTTTCTTCTACCACGGTTACAACTTCCGTTATTTCCTCTTTTGCAGGAACTTGCTTGTCAGTTGTCACCTTCTTCGTCTTGCAGGAAGATATAAAAATCACCGCCAAGGCAATCAATGTAATTTTAAATTTCATATTTTGATTTTTTGATTAATGCCGTAAATGTAAAAAATCCCGACAATAAAATTATCGTCGGGATTCTATTTATAAGAATTCAAAACAAGCAAACTGCCTGATGAATCTATTACTTGACGTCCATCAATTCAACATCGAAAATCAAGGTAGCATTTGGAGGAATAACACCACCAGCTCCACGAGAACCGTATCCCAAGTGAGATGGAATCACAAAACGAGCTTTGTCGCCCACTTGCAACAACGCAATTCCTTCGTCCCAACCTTCTATGACGTTGCCTCTTCCCAAGGGAAACTCGATTGGCTTTTTTCTTGTGTAAGAAGAATCAAAAACTTTTCCATTCTCCAATTGACCCGAATAATGAACAGAAACAGTCTTGCCGTTTTCCGCCTTCTTGCCACTTCCTTTTTGGATCATCTTGTAACGCAATCCGCTTTCGGTTTTATCAAAACCAGCAGCCAATTCTTCCATTTTTACTTCAGCCGCTTCCTTTTCAGCCGCTTCACGTTTTGCACGAGAACCTTCGAAAGTCCTGAAGGCTTCAACAGCATTCCATTTTTCAGCTTCAGCTCCAACTCTCACAATTTCCACACTTTCCAAAGCATCACCTTGTGCAACACTATCCACTACATCCTGTCCTTCAACCACGTGACCGAAAACAGTATGCTTGTTATCCAACCAATCCGTTGGAATATGCGTGATGTAAAACTGAGAGCCATTTGTTCCTGGTCCAGAATTTGCCATGGACAAAACACCTGGTCGGTTGTGCTTTAAAGTCGGGTGGAATTCATCATCAAATTTATAACCTGGATCTCCGGTTCCTGTTCCAAGAGGACAACCTCCTTGAATCATAAAATCTGGAATTACACGGTGAAAATTCAATCCGTCGTAATAAGGAGTTCCTTGTGGCTTTGCTTTATTTTCAAGATTTCCTTCAGCCAGGGCTACGAAGTTCCCTACAGTTCCTGGAGTCAAATCGTGTGTAAGTTTTACTAGAATCGACCCTTTTGGAGTATTGAATTTAGCATATATTCCGTTTTCCATTGTTTTACTTTTTAAAAATTGAAGTGCAAATTTACGAATTAATTCTTTATTGATCCAGCCTTTAGCCGTTTAGATTTTGACTGGTACGTGAGTGCATAAACCATCAGTGCCAATACTGCCAGAAGGATACAGCCTAGAGTAACAGCTTGCCACTCTCCTATCTTCCAAAGCAGCAATCCGTAGGCAGAACCCAGAGCCGTTCCCAGGAAACTGAAAGACATATAAACGGTATTCATCCTGTTTCTTGCTTCCGGAAGCATTGAATAGACACGCGTCTGATTGGAAATGTGGACACCCTGCAATCCTATATCGATAAAAACAATTCCGATTATTATCCCGGCAATACTGTTTTCAGAAAAATAGAAGACAATGAAACTTGCAAGCATCAGCAAGCAACCATAACCTACAGCCACTCTTGAATTTCCCTTGTCTCCCAACCTTCCAACCAATGGAGCGGCCAAAGCTCCGGAAGCTCCGATGATTCCGAAAAGACCGATTGTGGCTGAATTAAATGAAAAAGGCTGCTGGGAAAGCAACAGGACCATGGTGGTCCAGAAAGCACCGAATTGAGCGAAACAAAACATATTGATCAAGGTCGCCTCACGCAATAAAGGTTGTGTCTTGATAAGCGTAAAAAGCGATTGGATCAACTTTCCGTAAGAGCCTTGGAAGTCAGGCTTGTTGTAGGGGAATTGTTTCTGAATGGCAAAAAACAACAGCAGGCATATTCCGGCCGCAATCCAAAACATCGAACGCCATCCCCAGAGTTCTCCAATAAAACCGCTCAATGTCCGCGATAATAAAATTCCAACCAGCAAGCCACTCATGATGGTTCCCACCACTTTTCCCCGCTGTTCAGGCTTGCTCAATGAAGCGGCCAGGGGCAGAATCAGTTGTGGCACTATAGAAGTTGCACCAATTAAAAACGAAGCAATTTCTAAAACTAAAAAACTTTTGGCTGTTGCTGCAATAATCAAGGCGATTATGGAAGCAAAAGTGGTAATTAAAATTTGCTTTTTGCGTTCGATCTTGTCGCCCAAAGGCACCATGAAAAACAAACCGATCGCGTAACCCGCTTGTGTCAAATAAGCAATTGTTCCGGCATTTGTTTCGGTGGTTTTAAACTCTTCGGCAATCAGTACAATTAATGGTTGGCAATAATATAAATTGGCAACTATCAGTCCTGTGCAGGCTGCCATGAACAGGACTTTGGTGTTGGATAAATTCATTTTGCAAAAGTACTATTCTAAATTTTACGCTTTCTAAATTCAACATTTAATTAACGTAACGTAAATTAAAATCCTATTGTTGGTGAAGGATATTGATACTCCGATGGCAAGTATTTTCTTCCCGTTGCAACATTTTCAAGATAGAGTATTTTCTTTTTTGGTTTGTCTAAAACGACATTAAAAGCAACCTTGCTTTTCGTTTCTTTTTCAACAACTGTCAAGACATTTTTAGAAACCGTGCCCTTGCCCCATTTTCTTTCTTCATAGTAGGAATACAATATTCTTTCACCTTTCGTAGCGTCGTTAACTTCAAGTTTCATAGTATCGGAGGCAGTTCTAAAAATTTGAGTAACCTCAATAGATTCTAAATATTCATTATAGCTGTCTATCTGGATAATTTCCGAAAATTCGCCTTTTGGTAATATGATTGTATCTTTATTAATTTCGTATTTGAAGGCTAAAGGATTTTCAGCATTCTTAATGATTGTAATGATTTTATTAACCTGCTTAACAGGTAGTGACGGTAAAGGAAGTGGCCGAACAATTTTAGGTGGAGCCACAGTTTTTTTCTTTACTTGAGAAAAAGATACTTGACAAGCAATTATCATCAATAGTATTAAAAATTTTTTCATCTTTTTATCTTTTAGAATATTCTTGCATTTCTAAATCCCCATCAAAAGGACTTTTAGTAAATGGATAAATGGCTTGTTTTACATAACCTTTCGGGAAATTTGCTTCCAATAGTCCAGTGTCTTCTGGCCATTCATCTTTTGGAAGATAATAAGTACCAAACATCTTATCGATAAAAGGAAAGATTGTTGCGAAATTTTTACCATAATGTTTAGGATTCTTACAATGATGCCAATGGTGGTATTGTGGCGTGGCAAAAATATACTTCAAGAATCCGAAATTGATTCTCGTATTGGAGTGAATCAACACGGCATGAATAGCCATGAAAATCACATAAACATTAAAGGTAATCGTAGAGAATCCAAAAACATAGAGCGGAACAAAAGCCATTGAACGTGTCACAAAAATATCTACAAAGTGCGTTCTAGAACCTGCAAGCCAATCCATATTTTCTGTCGAATGATGGATCGAATGAAAACGCCAGAGGAAGTGATGGTTGTGAAAAAATCGATGTGTCCAATATTGAAAGAAATCGGTAATAAAAAAAGCAAAAAGCAATTCAAGTACAAAAGGCAGGCTTTGTACAGATTCATGCAATCCAGAAAGTCCCATCCAACCAAAAAATAATTTAGCTGGTTGCTGGGTGATGATTCCGAAAAACTGCACCAATAAATGGCTCACACAAAAATAAACCAAATCGGTACGCCATTCTTCGTGAAACGTACTCTGACTTTTTCGTTTAGGGAAAACCATTTCGATAGGAACAAAAATGATTGCCATCAAAAATAAATCAAGTAACAACCAATCCAAACCAAGATGCCATCCTGTTTTATCAACAGCACGTGGATCAACATCAAAGCCTCCGATTATAATGGTTGCCGCACTTAAAACAACTCCCATCAAAGGCCATTTTTTCTGTCTGCTGAATATAAAACTCAATACTGCAAAAAACATTGCTGCGACAATACAAGCTGTTAATAGAACTTTCATTGATTCGCCTGTATAAATTTCTCTAAACTCGGGTGTTGTAAGCCATTCTGGATATTTAAAACAGATGACACCCAACAAAGTTGATATTCCTAAAAAGACAGAAATGTATCCGCTTATAATTCCTTCTCCAAACCTTAAATTTTCTTTTACTTCCATAATTCTTTTTCTACTTTATAGCGGGACTAATATATAAAATTTTAGAAATCATATTACTAATAATTTTATGATGTAAGTAAATTCATAAATTTCACATAAAGCTAAACCATAGAACATTCCATAATCTTAAATTTGCATTTTTAAAATCAAACATACAATGGAAAATTTATCAGGTAAAAAAGCAATCATAACTGGTGGTGGAAAAGGTTTGGGAAAAGCCACGGCAATCGCATTCGCCAAAGAAGGAATAGATGTAGCCATCACGGGCCGAAACGAACGGAACTTGATCGACACTGTGGCAGAATTAAAATCTTACGGCATAAATGCCATTTATGAAAAATTCGACGTGGCCAATCATCAGGAAGTGAAATCAGCGATCCAACGAATCCTGAATACATTCGGAACCATAGACATTCTGGTAAACAATGCCGGGATTGCCGCTTTCGGAAGCTTCTTGGAAATGAGTCCGGAAAAATGGAACGACATCATGCAAACCAATGTCATGGGGATGTATTATGTAACGAGAGAAGTTCTCCCTTTTCTGATTGAGAAAAACCAAGGTGACATCATCAACATTTCTTCAACGGCCGGAATCAACGGAAATGCTGGAACTTCGGCCTATTCTGCTTCCAAATTTGCCGTAATTGGTCTTTCCGAAGCATTAATGAAGGAAGTTAGAAAGAATAACATCCGTGTCTGTACCTTGACGCCAAGCACGATCGCATCGGATATGTCGTTGGAATTAGGAATCACCGACGGAAATGTTGAAAAAGTGCTGCAGCCTGAAGATTTTGCCGAACTTGTTGTTGCGAGCTTGCAATTGCCAAGAAGGGCAATGCTGAAATCGGCTTCCTTGTGGTCTACAAATCCATAAAAAAACAACTTCTTTTACGCCTTGAAACTTTGTACCTTTGCCCCTTTCAAAACAAATTATGAGAATCGACATCATTACCATCCTACCCGAATTATTACGGAGTCCATTTGAGGCTTCCATCATGAAACGTGCCATCGACAAAGGTCTGGTGGAAGTTCATTTCCATAATTTGCGGGATTATACGACCAACAAGCAAAAGAGTGTCGATGATTATCAATTTGGCGGAGGTGCCGGGATGGTGATGATGGTGCAGCCTATTGACGATTGCATCACCAAATTGAAAAACGAAAGAAGCTACGATGAAATCATCTACATGTCACCCGATGGCGAAACATTGAACCAGAAGATGGCCAATACGATGTCGATGTACGAAAACATAATCATCCTGTGTGGACATTATAAAGGTGTCGACCAACGTGTCCGCGACCATTTCATCACCAAGGAAATTTCCATTGGCGATTATGTCTTGAGCGGTGGCGAATTAGGTGCTTTGGTTTTGTCTGATGCGCTGATACGATTGATTCCGGGAGTTTTAAGTGATGAGACTTCGGCCCTGACGGATAGTTTCCAAGATAATTTGCTTTCAGGACCAATCTATACACGCCCTGCCGATTACAAAGGCTGGAAAGTACCTGAAGTCTTAACCAGCGGACATTTCGCCAAGATTGACAAGTGGCGCGAGGATATGGCGTATGAACATACTAAAAATAGGAGACCTGATTTACTCGGGGAATAAAAAATAGAGGAAAGAAGCAAGAAAAAAGATTTATAAGCTAAGTTGTCTTGCTTCTTTCGTCTTGCTTCTTGCTTCTCAAGAAAAAAATCTCAATTTATCATTTAAAATTCAAAATATTTTCTATTTTTGCACCCTCATTGGACCAACCTCTGGCGATAACCGTGAATGTTGATTTGATTTAAACCATAAATTAGAAATAAAATGGCAGATTTGATGAAATTCGTTCAAGACGAATTCGTAACAAGAAAAGATTTCCCTGTATTCGGAGCTGGAGACACGATCACAGTTTACTACGAAATTAAAGAGGGTGAAAAAACTAGAACACAGTTCTTCAAGGGAGTTGTAATCCAAAGAAGAGGTTCTGGTAACACAGAAACTTTCACAATCCGTAAAATGTCTGGAGCTGTTGGTGTAGAGCGTATCTTCCCGGTAAACTTGCCAGCTTTGCAGAAAGTTGAAATCAACAAAAAAGGTGCAGTTCGTAGAGCTAGAATTTTCTACTTCAGAGAACTTACTGGTAAGAAAGCAAAAATCAAAGACAGAAGAAGATAATCTATTGTCTCTTACTTATAAAGATCCCGATTCGTTTCAAGCGAAATCGGGATTTTTTTTGACCAGGAATTACATCGGCGAGCAAATCTCCACCAGGAAACCATCGATATCGCGAACATAACAGACCGTTTGTCCCCAAGGCTTTTGTTTCGGTTCCTCGGCCATTGCAGCACCCGCTCTTATTGCCTTTTCAACCGTTTCTTGCACATTGTCCGATATAAAACCTATTTCAATCCCGAAAGGCTTGTCGTCCAGACTGGCTTCTAAAAAACCATCTTTCAAATTGGAGCCTGCCAACGTTTTCGATGCAAACGAAAGTGTGGTTTCACCCGTAATCAATTCACCATAATCATTGTCCGGCGTTATGAATTTTCGCTTGAACCCAAAAGCATTTTCATAAAACAAGATGGATTTTTGAACATCCGAAACATACAAGATCGTATAACCTAATTTTACCATTTCCTATACCTTTTAATTAAACTATCCCAAATATACAATTTGCAAGCCAACCGAAATCGCATGTTTTATAATTATTCTCGGAAGCGAATCATCCGGGCGGAAAATAATCCATATTCCTGCTGCATGCACTATCTTTTGTTCTGAACCCCAGAACAAAAGGATGGTTGCAACCATCAGGGCTAAAAGCCAATCCTTTTTATCCAAGCGTATGGAAAATTGGCTCGATTCTCAACCCGTATGATTCGCTCCTAAAAAATCAATAGCACTATAAAAAAGCGCTCTATATTGTTGATTTCTCAATTATTAAACCTTTAATTGCCATATTCACAAATCAAACGTTTTCGTTGGGTCTAATTCTGAAATTTGCACTCGTTTTATTATATTTGTAGCCCTTACAAAATAGCAAACAAACTTTTATACAATGTCAAATAAAGCAAAGATTTTTTACACCATTACGGACGAAGCTCCGATGCTAGCCACTCATTCTTTCCTTCCTATTGTTCAATCTTTCACGGCTCCTGCGGGAATTGCCGTGGAAACCAGAGACATTTCATTGGCTGGAAGGGTTATTGCCAACTTCCCGGAATTTTTGAATGAAGACCAGAGAATCAAGAACGATTTATTGGAACTTGGCGAATTGGCGACAACTCCAGAAGCCAATATCATCAAATTGCCTAATATTTCTGCTTCTGTTCCCCAATTGAAAGAGGTGATCAAGGAATTGCAGAAATTGGGCTATAACTTGCCGGAATTGCCGGAAAATCCGCAAACGGACGAAGAAAAAGCAATCAAGGCAAAATATGCAAAAGTTTTAGGTTCGGCTGTAAATCCAGTCTTGCGTGAAGGGAACTCTGACAGGAGGGCTCCGAAAGCGGTGAAGAACTATGCAAAAAAACATCCACATTCAATGGGTGCCTGGAGTGCAGACTCTAAAACACACGTTGCTTCAATGAGCGAAGGCGATTTCTATGGAAGTGAAAAATCGGTTACCCTCAAGGATGCTGATACCTTCAAGATTGAATTCGTTGGAAACGACGGGACTGTAAAATTATTAAAAGACACTTCTCCTCTAAAAGCGGGTGAAATTATTGATAGCGCTGTTTTGAGCGTAAAGGCATTGAAATCGTTTATCGCAAAAGAAATTGAAGATGCAAAAGCACAAGGCGTTTTGTTCTCGGTGCATTTGAAAGCAACAATGATGAAGGTTTCAGACCCGATTATCTTTGGTGCTATCGTGGATGTTTTCTTTGCCCCTGTATTTGAAAAATATGCAACGCTTTTCGCTGAACTGGGTGTAAACACCAAAAATGGTTTTGGCGATGTATATGCAAAAATTGCAGGACACGCTCAACAAGCTGAAGTGGAAGCTGCAATCAATGACGTTTATGCCAACGCACCAGCTTTGGCGATGGTGAATTCTGATAAAGGAATCACAAACCTTCACGTTCCTTCAGACGTAATCGTGGATGCTTCCATGCCTGCAATGATCCGTACTTCTGGACAAATGTGGAACAAGGAAGGTAAAGGGCAGGATACAAAAGCAATCATTCCGGACCGTTCTTATGCTGGTGTTTATGTGGCAACGATTGATTTCTGCAAGAAACACGGTGCTTTCGACCCAAAAACAATGGGAAGCGTTCCAAACGTTGGCTTGATGGCACAGGCTGCTGAAGAATATGGTTCGCACGACAAGACGTTCCAGATGGATGCCGACGGAACTGTAAAAGTTACCAATTCTAAAGGCGAAGTGCTTACTGAACAAAAAGTAGAGAAAGGCGATATTTTCAGGATGTGTCAAGTGAAAGATGCTCCAATTCAAGACTGGGTAAAACTGGCCGTGAACAGGGCAAGATTATCTGATACGCCTGCCGTTTTCTGGCTGGATGAAAACAGGGCACACGACAGGCAACTGATTGAAAAGGTAAACCTTTACTTGAAAGACCACGATACAAATGGATTGGATATCAGGATCTTGAATCCTATTGCTGCTACGAATTTTTCTCTGGAAAGGATCAAGGAAGGAAAAGATACGATTTCTGTAACAGGAAATGTTCTACGGGATTACTTGACCGACCTCTTCCCTATTTTGGAATTGGGAACATCAGCAAAAATGCTCTCAATCGTTCCGTTGATGAACGGTGGTGGATTGTTTGAAACAGGAGCTGGTGGTTCTGCACCAAAACATGTGGAACAATTTATAGAAGAAGGCTATCTGCGTTGGGATTCTCTTGGAGAGTTCTTGGCTTTAGGCGTTTCTCTGGAGCATCTGGGTCAATCTTTGAACAATTCCAAAGCATTGGTGTTATCTGAAACTTTGGACCAAGCGACAGAAAAATTCTTGGAAACTGATAAATCTCCTGCTAGAAAAGTAGGCCAGATTGACAACAGGGGTTCTCATTTCTACATCGCCTTATATTGGGCTCAGGCTTTGGCGGCCCAAAATAAAGATGCTGAATTGAAAGCTACTTTCACTGAAATTGCAAAAGAATTGACGGATAATGAAGCTAAAATCAATGAAGAACTAATCGGTTCCCAAGGAAAGCACCAAGAAATTGGAGGTTACTACAAACCGGATTTCAAATTGACAGACAAGGCAATGCGACCAAGCGAAACATTAAACAATGCTTTGGCTAAACTACTGTAATCCAGTGGTGAACAAATAAATATTAAAAAAAGACGACTTCCAGGGTCGTCTTTTTGCTCTTTAGCTGTTATATATACATATGGAAAAAACCTCGAAAGTAATTGTTGCTTTTTTATTCTTATTATTGACGTCCAATCTTACCTATGGCCAGTTAGGCTTTTGCCTGGGCAGCAAGGGGTTGCCTATCTTCACGGAAGATTTTGGCAGTGGAACCACTTTTGGACCTCAACTGCCCGCAGGAACTACCTCCTATAATTATGTCTCAGGAACTCCAAATGATGGTGACTATACACTATCTTCCCAGATAAGCCTCAATAATTCCTGGCACAATACGCAAGACCATACATCAGGAGATACCAACGGAAAAGCTTTGATTGTAAATGCAAGTTTCACTTCAGGAGAGTTTTACAAGAGGACTGTAACAGGATTATGCGTCAATACTACTTTTGAATTTACAGCCTGGCTGATGAACATCTATAACTCGGCTTCAGTTGGCGCCTGTCCCGGAACCGGAATTCCAATCAATGTAACATTTGAGATCTGGGATGCAACAGAAACCACGCTTTTGGAATCAGGAAGCACCGGCGATATCAACGGAACCCCTACTCCTGTCTGGGAACAATTTGGTCTGACTTTTACCACTTTGGCAGGACAGACTTCAGTGGTTTTAAAAATGAAGAACAATGGTGTCGGAGGCTGTGGCAATGATCTGGCCATTGACGACATCATGTTTCGCTCCTGTGGGGATTTTACGCTGATTGCTACAGGTCCCGGAAATGACGTGTCTTTTACAGCCTGCCAGGACCAACTGCCAACCAATGTCAATCTGAATGTATTTTCCGAAGGAACCAATCTGAACGTATACCAGTGGCAGGAAAGCAACGACAATACCGTTTGGACCGACATAGCAGGAGAAACAACCGATAATTATGTTCCTACCATAACGGCAACTAAATTTTTCAGGGTAAAAGTGGCCGAAGACGCAGCCAATTTGGCCAATCCTTATTGCTTTACAGTTTCCGAAGTGTTCACGGTTACAGTCGTTCCTAAACCAGTTGCTCCAACAAGTAACGGCGACGCAGATATCTGTGATGGAGAGCCGATTCCTGCCTTGTCCGTGACACCTGGTCCGGGCGAACAGGTAAATTGGTTTGATGCTCCAACGGGCGGGAACCTTTTGCTGGCCAACAGCACTACCTTCACACCAACCCTTGAAGGAACTTATTATGCGGAAGCTTTTGTCCCGAATGCAACTTGCGTGAGCGATGCCAGGACCGCAGTCAGTTTCAACATCCGTGAAACCCCGGTTGTAACGGATGGCTCGGCAACATTTTGCGAAGGAACTTTCGTAAACATCAGTGCTGAAATTGACAGTGTAGATTACGTATGGAGCACCGGTGAAACGACCAAAACTATCAGGGTGACTTCTGCGGGAACTTACACCGTAACGGTTACAAATTCCGTTGGATGCTCAAATGTTCGAACGGTAACGGTAACAGAGACTTTGATTCCTGTAATCGATCAAATCATCATCAACCATAGGACCGTTACCATAACCACCACTACAACCGGAGATTATGAATATGCCCTTGACGGACTGGATTACCAGGATTCCAATATTTTCGATAACGTTACTGGTGGTGTCAGGACGGCATTTGTGAGAAACAGGTGTGGAAGGGATACTGAAGAATTCGACTTGATCATACTTCCGAAATTCTTTACTCCGAACGGCGATGGCTATAACGATACTTACCAGATCGAGGGAGATTCAATGCTTCCAAAAGTAAAGATTGCCATTTTCGACCGCTACGGTGCCTTGATCATCTATCTTGACGAAAGAAATTCAAGCTGGGACGGAACTTTCAACGGAAATCCACTTCCTGCAAACGATTATTGGTACAAGGCCAATTTTACAGACGGAAGCGAAATGAAAGGACATTTTTCATTGCTTCGCTAATTTCTTGAAGCTGTTCCTGCTGTCCATTACAAAAAAATCTTGCGCTAAAAAGTTTTGCAAATCCCGCAAGGAGCTTCCGTTGGTCGCTCTTGCAGGATAACAAGACTAGATTTATCGCAAGATTTTGTTTTTCATTACCATCTGGGCTAGAAAGGACATTCCGATAAAGTTTATTTATCTTTACAAGCAAATCAGCATTATTCCGAAGCTTCGGGACAGAACTCAAAAAATCTAAAAACCAAATGTCTTCACATCACATTGTTCGCGACGACCAGGAACCTGCTTTAATAATTGCAAACGGTGCTTCGTGTAGTTCCGAATTGTTGGGGCAGCTGTTGGAATGGTCGCCACTTGTAATCGTGCTGGATTCTGCCATCGAGAGGGTGATGCAGCTTGACATAAAGGTGGATGTCCTTTTAGGCGACTTCGACAGGAATTTCGACACCAGGAAATACGAGGAATTGCAATATCCAATCGAAATCGTACATACGCCAGACCAAAATAAAACAGATCTCGAAAAAGCAATCGATTATCTGATTGAACGAAAAATCCCTGCTGTAAATATCGTTTGGGCAACAGGAAGAAGGGCTGACCATACCATTACCAATATCACCAATATCGTCCGATTCAAGAATTTAATCAAGATTGTAATCCTGGACGATTATTCAAAGGTATTTCAATTGCCTGGAAATTTCCAGAAATGGTATACTGCAAACACCAACATTTCGCTGATTCCTGTTGGCGAAGTTTCGGGAATAAATTCTGAAAATCTGGTTTATCCTTTAAAAGATGACACGCTTACAATGGGCTACCGAACCGGAAGCAGCAACGCTGTCGAAAAAGACGGAATCGTAACCATCACACACGAAAAAGGCGATTTATTGATGATGGAATGCATCGATTTACTCTGATTTTAAATGCAACAAAGCATCCCTGATTGTTTCAAAATGTGTCCATGGAATAAAGTGGTTCGCATCCTTGATTGAAATCAAATCCATACGCTTTGCATTTACAAATTGCTTTTGAATAAAATCCACATTGCTGTACGGCACCAATTGGTCTTTCGTACCGTGGATGATGGTAACTTCAGATGTGATGTTTTTCAACTTCGGTTTCAAGTCTACCAAATCTTGTTTCAACAACCATAATTCATCATTTGCAGGTCGCATTGCACCGGGAATCAAATAACGGATTGGTTTCACTTTGATGATTTTCCTCCAATTTTCAGGTTTTTCTGCATCAGGGTCAATCGATCCGGCAATAATTACAAGTGCTTTGTACCTTTCAGGAGACAATGTTGCCATTTCTGTTATCACAGGACCACCCATGGAATGTCCGACCAAAATTACGGGTTGCTTGTTCTCTTTTGTCTTTAAAAAGGCATCAATCAGCTTGGATTGTGTTTGCAAATCTTCGGCTTCACCGAAATTACTATAACCAAAACCCGGACGGTCGATGGCAATCATCCGGTATTTTTTTAGCAAAAGCGAATCTTTCAAATACTCCTTGAAAGCATCCCAACTACCCGGCGAACCGTGTACAAAAACCAATGTAGGCTTGCTAGTTTCACCTGTTTGGATGTAATTAATATTGTGATCCGCGAGCATAAATTTTTCATTTACGAAAGTTGTGTGTGCCTCTTCAAAAAAGGATTTGGTTTTGTCTGGAGACATTCTCATCCTCATACACGACTGGCACATTACCACATAAACCATAAAGATTCCCAATGCCAGATAGCGCTTCTTAAATTTCGGCTTACTTTGGTATGAAGTCATAAAAGTGCATTTTATTTACATAAAAGTAACGCTTTTAATTTCAACAATAGCGTTGTTTAATTATCAAAAGGCTTTATTTTGCATACTGAAATTGAATAAACCACGTTTATCAAATCAATCCTTAAATTCAATCAAAGATGAACAATCCCAACGTTACCATTACCAATACCGAAATATTATCCAAAAACTGGTACATTCTAAAAAAAGTGACCTTCGATTTCAAGAAGAAAGACGGTTCCGTCATTACGCAAGTGCGGGAAGCTTACGACAGAGGGAATGGTGCGGTGATTTTTCTATACAACAAGCAGACTAAAAACATTATACTTACGAGTCAGTTTCGCTTGCCGAGTTATTTGAACGGCAACGAAACAGGTATGCTTATTGAAGCTTGTGCAGGTTTGTTAGACGAGGACAATGCCGAAGATTGCATCAGACGTGAAACAGAAGAAGAAACCGGATACAAGATTTCCGACGTAAAAAAAATATTTGAAGCCTATATGTCACCTGGCTCGGTTACCGAAATTCTGCATTTTTTTATAGCGGAATATTCCAAGGATATGAAAGTAAACGAAGGTGGTGGTGCCGAAGGCGAAGAAGAAAATATTGAAGTCCTCGAGCTACCTTTTGATCAAGCCTACGAGATGATTGCGACCGGAGAAATCAAGGATGCCAAAACGATGATGCTGCTCCAATATGCCAAAATAAACCGTCTTTTGGATGCCTAAACCTGCTTGGCTGTTGCCAAAAAAGGAAAGTGTATCTTTGTCCTGAAAATGAGCAAGATGAAACCCACGATAACTCCCGAAAAATCAGCATTACATCCAAGAAACCCACACCGTTTTAGATATGATTTTGCACAATTGATGCAGGCTTCTCCCGCCTTGAGAACTTTTGTATTCACGAATGAATTCGATATTGAAAGCGTAGACTTTAGCAATCCTGAAGCCGTAAAAGCGTTGAACAATGCTATCCTGATAAGCGAATACGGCATTCAAAACTGGGACATTCCTAAAAACTACCTCTGCCCTCCTATTCCCGGACGAGCGGATTACATTCATTATCTGGCTGACCTGTTGGCTGAATTCAATAACGATGTTATCCCGCTAGGCGATACGGTCACCGGACTTGATATTGGCGTTGGAGCGAATTGCATTTATCCAATAATTGGCCATTCTGCTTACGGTTGGAGTTTTGTAGCAACGGATATTGATGAAAAAGCTATTGCAAATTGCGTGGCAATCATCGATGAAAATCCGAAACTTCAAGATGCCATCAGCCTGCAACAGCAAATCAACAGCCGTTTTATATTCAAGGACATCATCCAGCCCGAAGACAAGTTTGCCTTTACACTCTGCAATCCGCCATTTCATGGTTCGGAGGAAGAAGCCAATAAGGGAACGATTCGTAAAATCAATAATCTGGAAAATACCAAAACCAGCAAACCCGTTTTAAATTTTGGTGGACAAAATGCTGAATTATGGTGCGAGGGTGGCGAACTTGCCTTTATCACCCAGATGATCTACGAGAGTGCCAAATACCCGATGCAGGTGCTTTGGTTTACTACCCTGGTGGCAAAAAAATCCCATCTGAGCAGCATCTACAGAACCTTGGCAAAGTTGAATGTGGCGACAATCAAAACGATTGATATGGCACAGGGCCAAAAGACAAGCCGTATCGTGGCCTGGACCTTCCAATCGGAAACACAGCTAAAAAACTGGAAGTTTTAAGTTTTTGTAAACCCTGTCCATTATTATTTTTTTGTATTTTTGATCAAACATCATTGACTATGGATACTGTTGAGCTTAAAAAAATATTGATTTCTAAGATTTCTGAAATAGAGGACAATGCTTTTCTTGAAGCTTTGCATACTATCTTGAACCGTAAATCTTCTGATATTGAAAAAAAAGATTATAAGCACTATAATCTTGACCTCTTAAAAGCAGAAGAAGATATTGAAAATGGAAGATTGTATTCCCACAATCAAATCAAAGAAAAAGTAGCTTTATGGAAAAAGAGATAGTTTGGACTGAAACTGCTCAAGAGCAGCTACAAGACATCTATTTTTATATTTTGGAAGAATCAAAAAGCTTTTCAATTGCCGACAAGGTGATTGATGCAATTGTTGAATCCGTTACAATTTTGAGCACTAAATGGGAAATTTACGAGATAGACGAAATGAGACTGCCAAATTTTCCTGATTATAGAGCCTATGAAATTTACTCTTACAGAATATCTTATAAAATAACTGATAGCTCAATTTTCATAATACGCATCAGGCATACCAGCAGAAACTCAAAAAGTTTCAATTAATTTTTACATAATACCACACCCTACCCAAATGAAATTCCAAATAGTATCCGATTACCAACCCAAAGGCGACCAGCCCCAGGCTATTGAAAAATTAGCGCAAGGCTTGGTTGATGGTGAAAAATTCCAGACCTTGCTTGGTGTTACAGGTTCTGGAAAGACCTTTACCGTGGCAAATGTTGTGGAGAAAGTGCAACGACCAACCTTGGTCCTGGCACACAACAAGACGCTTGCGGCACAGCTGTATTCCGAGTTCAAGCAATTCTTTCCGGATAATGCCGTGGAATATTTTGTCTCGTACTATGATTATTACCAGCCAGAAGCCTTTATGCCAGTAACGGGTGTCTTCATCGAGAAGGATTTGTCCATCAATGAAGAGTTGGAGAAAATGCGATTGAGCACCACTTCTTCCCTGCTTTCGGGGCGTCGCGATGTATTGGTTGTCGCTTCGGTTTCTTGCCTGTACGGTATTGGAAACCCGGTTGAGTTTCAGAAGAATGTGATTTCCATACAGAAAGACCAGGTCATTTCAAGAACCAAACTCTTGCATCAATTGGTGCAAAGTCTATATTCACGGACAGAAGCTGAATTTACTCCCGGAACATTTCGTATAAAAGGAGACACGGTGGAAGTTTTTCCAAGTTATGGTGATGAGCCTTTCCGGATTCATTTCTTTGGAGATGAAATTGAAGAGATTGAAGCCTTTGATGCGAAGACTTCCTTGGTATTAGAAAAATATAATAAACTGAATATTTATCCTGCGAATATGTTTGTTACTTCGCCTGATGTGTTGCAGGGAGCAATCTGGGAAATACAGCAGGATCTTGTAAAACAGGTAGATTATTTCAAGGAAATCGGGAAACATCTTGAAGCCAAACGTTTGGAAGAACGAACCAATTTCGACCTTGAAATGATACGTGAATTGGGCTATTGTTCGGGAATTGAGAATTATTCCCGCTATCTTGACGGAAGGCTTCCCGGAACTCGTCCGTTCTGTTTGCTGGATTACTTTCCAAAGGACTATCTGATGGTCGTGGATGAAAGCCACGTGACGCTTTCGCAGGTACATGCGATGTTCGGAGGCGACCGTTCTAGAAAGGAAAATCTCGTGGAATATGGTTTCCGATTGCCGGCTGCCATGGACAATCGTCCGTTGCGGTTTGAGGAATTTGAAGGCATGCAGAACCAGGTGATCTATGTATCCGCGACTCCGGCGGATTATGAATTGCAGAAGACGGATGGTGTTTATGTGGAGCAGATCATCCGCCCGACAGGACTTATCGATCCTGTGATCGAAATCCGTCCGAGCTTGAACCAGATTGATGACCTGATAGAAGAAATACAGCTTCGCGCTGAAATAGACGAGCGCGTCCTGGTGACAACGCTTACCAAAAGAATGGCCGAGGAATTGGCCAAATACTTGACCAAAGTGGGCGTCCGTTGCCGCTACATCCACTCTGAAGTGGATACGTTGGAGCGTATCGAGATCATGCAGGATTTGCGAAGAGGTATCTTTGATGTACTGATCGGAGTAAACTTGCTTCGTGAAGGATTGGATTTACCGGAAGTTTCGCTGGTTGCAATCCTGGATGCCGACAAGGAAGGTTTCCTGAGAAGCAATCGTTCGCTGACACAGACTATTGGCCGTGCAGCCAGGAATCTTAATGGCAAGGCGATCATGTATGCCGACAAGATTACGGACAGCATGCAGAAAACTATTGATGAAACGAATTATAGGCGTACGAAGCAGATCAACTATAATACGGAGCATAATGTGACGCCACAGGCCCTGAACAAGAAGATTGAAAGTGCCTTCACGAAAAATCCATTGGTGGATTATGAGCTGGGCAATACTGCCAAGATTGCTGCAGAACCTGATACTACCTATATGGCGAAAGGCGATATCGAGAAAATGATCAGGGAGAAACGCAAATCGATGGAAAAGGCGGCAAAGGATCTGGATTTCATCCACGCTGCAAAATTGCGTGACGAGATCAAGAAATTGCAGGAACAGCTGGTATAATAGATTATTTTCTATTATTCATTCCTATTGTTTAGCTATTGCTCCAAAGGATGGTCATTTTCAAACAACCAAATAAGATTTTTTCTATACACAGCTTCGAGTCACGGAGCTGTTTTTTTATTTGTGCCAATGGAATTTCCACAGATAGAATTGGTGAGACCCTTTTGACAATTTACGTAAAAAAATAGTACATTTGAGTATAACAAGAAAAGTTAAACCTTGGCAAGCGTTTTGCATCAGGTTGGCCTAATTGCAAAATGCAACAGCAATTCTTCAATTGATAAAAGATATGAGAAAAATAGCCTTGATAATTTTATCCATTTTTATATTCTCCTGTGAAGATGAACCTGTTGAGTTTACTCCAGTTAATGACTATTCGACAGCATTGGACACTTTAAAAAAATTCAGTGATTATATATTGGGCGATTTCAATGGAAAATTTTTAGTAAGCACAAATGCGCATGTCAAAAGTTATGGTGCAAGTATTGTTTCCATGCCATTGGATTCAAGCCATATACAATTCCAATTGGCTTATAAGCTGCTTGATGATAACCTCGAAAAAAGTGTATTTGTCACGTATAGGCTTCTAGAATCAAAAAACAGATTGGATGCAGACAATGGCTACAAGTATAACTATTTTTCAGATTTCATTGATTTTTTTGATCGGGAGAAATTTAAATACTATCAACTGGACCAACCAATAGACGACACTCATAATGTAACGCTCTCTTATCAGAATTATTACGATATAAATAATGATGTAAACGGCTTTGACACCTACCATTATGATAAACAGATCACGCCTGATAATTTCAATTTTGTAATTGATAGCATAAAGGCAATTGAAAGCCCTGTAAAGAAAATTGCAGTTTATTATTCCTTTAAATGCATAGGTGTGAATTATTATGGTGATGAATTAAAAATGGAAAGCGGAAAAGGGAAATCAACATTTATATACTAATAGCCTATTGCCAAACCTGCTTTGCAGCGGGCCTTAACAGATAATTTTTGAACCATGAAACATACGATGTTTTTATTACTTGTATCAATGGCGTTTTTATCGTGCGACAAGAACGATGACTATGATAGGGAAGAATTACCAGGTACGCCTACCTCAATAGTGGGAAATGTAAAAGATTATCATCGAAACATCAATATAGATGATTTTGAAATTGCGTTGATCAAGATATGGTCGTGTCCGGATGGAGGAATTGGTCCCAATTACTGCATAAGGGAGGTTGGCAAGGTACTTACCGATTCAGATGGAAACTTTGACTTGGAATTTGAGTACAATTTAAGAGCGGACGAAACGTATCGCCTTCTTTTCAACGAGGATCGGGGTGATTATCGTTATGTAGAGTATTTAAATGCAAATGGTGAGTTTACTACCGACTACGAAGCTTTGAATATCATCAAGGGGCAGGAAAATAGTCTGACTTTGAATGCGTTCAAACCGGTTAAAGTCAGCCTTAATCTAACGGTTTTGAATAATCATACGCCTCCATTGGTTACTGGAATAAAATACAATGGGAACTTTGAATTCGGGACTAATTTTACTTATACGAGTGAACCTTTTGAGAAATTTGAATTAATGACCCGGCCAAATTCTGAAGTGGAGGTTCATTTCTGGTACATCGAAAATTATACCTCCAATAATCCAATTTTTCATTTTGCTCCTTCTTTACAGTATACTACAAGCGCCACGGATGATAATGAGATTACTATCGAAATTGACTGTAATGATTTTTAAATTTTCTAATAAATAAGAGACAATTACTACAATAAACATCAAATCTCAAAGACGATACCTGCAAATCAGAAAGCAGCAAGACGTAAAATTCCAGCGTCCTATTAACACATCAGACAATGAAAAATCTACTTTTACTATTTCTACTTTCTATATTCCTTTTCTCGTGTAAACAAAAAGACGAAGCCAATAGTTTAAACAAGAAAAAAGATACTGCACTGAATGACTCGCTGACTAAAAAATTAAATTTGGCTTACGAAAAAGGTGCGATCATGGGATTTTCAGTCGCAGTAGTAAATGAAAAGGGATTGCTTTACGATAAGGGATTTGGATTTACAGATATCGAAAAAGATACCCCATACACCTCAGCTACGATTCAAAACATTGCTTCTATATCGAAAACGCTGATAGGAATATCGCTGTTGAAGGCACAGGAATTAGGAAAATTGAATCTAGATGACCCCATCAACAACTATCTGCCTTTCAAGATTGTCAATCCACATCATCCTGGAACTCCCATCCTCATCAAGCATCTGGCCTATCATACTTCTTCAATTGTGGATCTGGATGAAGTCTATGCCAGATCGTATGTCCTGACAAGAAACGAGCATGCTGCCAATGAAGGGGTTTTTGACTACTTCAATAAGCCAGAAACCAATATTCCTGTAACAGGGTTCATCCAAAACAGTCTCTCCCGAGAGGGAAAATGGTATGCAAGAAACACCTTTTCGAACGCAAAACCGGGAGAAAAACGTGAGTATTCCAATATTGGAGCCGCTCTTTGTGCCTTGGTGATAGAAGCTGCAACCGGACAAGACTATCGTTCTTTTACCAAGCAGCACATCCTGGAACCACTGGAAATGAATGCCTCAGGCTGGTCCTCAAAAGACATTGATCCTGCAATGCGTTCCAGGTTGTTTGCCAACAAGGAAAAGATGATAGCCGAGTATTCCCTGATAACTTATGCGGATGGCGGCTTCCTGACGTCTGGCAGCGATCTGGGATTATTCCTATCCGAACTGATAAAAGGGTATGGAGGAAATGGAAAACTGTTAAACAACGAGAGCTATAAGAAACTATTTCAAAAACAGCGATTTTCAATGGATGGAAAAAATGAGGATTATGGAATTTTTATCGAATTCCGTGACGGCTTTTTAACCATCAAAGAAGACCTGATTGGTCATAATGGTTCTGATCCCGGTGTATTTACCGCCATGTATTTCAATCCGGAAACTAGAATTGGTAAAATCGTCCTGGTCAACACCGATACGGATTTTACTGAAGCCGTCTGGCCCGAGATAGAGGAAGTATGGAAATCGTTGGCAATAAGTGGTAACTATGTTGCAACCCCAATTAAATAAACGCTACAATTTTTAAAATGCAGACAGAACATCTATTACAACAAGTAGCTTTCATAAAAGAGATCGACAAGCTGAAATACATCCAGCGCAAGACCAGATTGTTCAACAGCGACCGGCATGAAAATGATGCAGAACACAGTTGGCATCTGGCAATGATGACCATTGTATTGGCATCGCATTCAGACAAGCCGATTGACGTGCTCAAGGTTTTAAAGATGGTCCTCATGCATGACATCGTAGAAATTGATGCGGGCGACACTTTTATTTACGATGCCGTAAAAAACCATACCAATACGGACGAGGAACTCGTTGCAGCGGAACGAATATTTGGACTTTTGCCTAAAGGACAGGCAGAAGAATTTATTGCAATCTGGAAAGAATTTGAAGACGGACTGACCGATGAAGCCCGATTTGCAAAAGCAATGGACCGCTTTGAACCATTGCTGCAAAACACCTCCAACAATGGCGGTACGTGGAAAGAATTTGATGTCCCCTATCAAAAAGTGTACGACAAGAAAAAAGCAATCAAGGACGGTTCGGCCGCCATCTGGAACTATGCGAAGCAGTTGCTTGACGAGAGCGTGGAAAAAGGCATCCTGATAAAAAAGTGATGCACAAGCATAACATCTGATCGATCTACAGGCAATCGCTGTCTGCAGATGTTGCCGGAATACTTCTTTTTCATAACTTCGCCTTAATGAAAGTTCCACCATACCACACTAGCCCAAGCGTCATAGGGGACAGACCATTCCTGTCCACAGACATCGCTGATATTGTAGACATTTCCTTCTACGACGCCATCCAGGCAACCACAATTGAAATCGCAACGGCTATGCAAGAAAAGATTGATCAGGATATTCGTGACGGCAATTCGATCCATTGGGGCATTGCCGATAATACAACCGGGAAGCTTGTCGGAACTTGCGGTTATTACCGTGGACTAGACAAAGGCGAAGGTGAACTTGGCTGTGTCCTGCTTCCACAGTTTCAAGGACAAGGATTTATGACCAGCGCAATGCAATTGGCAATTGACTTTGGACGGAACAACATCGGGCTGAAACGCATCTGGGCTGCTACATCAAGGGGAAATTTCAAGGCAATAAGCTTGCTTGAACGGCTCCATTTTGTTAAAGTGGAAGATCTGGAAAATGAAGAAATTAAGTATGAATTTATAACTTGATTACGAAAGACACTTGCTAAACATCTAGTAGTGATCCCTATCAGGCTTGGATAAAAAATGTTGAAAGCATCTTCATCCGATTTATTACGCTAGCCGAATAAACTTATTTCTATAAATTATGAAACCATTCTTATTCTATACCTTGTTATTTGCAACCGCTCTTGGATTTTCTCAAAATGGAAACCTCAATGGAAATATTGTTTTTTATGAAGATAACAGTCCTCTTGCTGGTTTGAAACTAGAATTGATTAGCAATGGTAGCACAATTTACGAAAGTCAGACGGACTTTGATGGGAAGTATGATTTAAAAAATGTTCCAATTGGAACATATGATTTAAAAATGAGCTATTTGGGTTTTAGGGCCATGACTGTTTCTGTTCAAGTAGATCCAGGGAATAAAATACTCGATTTTAGCTATCCAGCTCCTTGTTCTAAAGTATCCAAGACGTGTCCGGATGGACATAAGAATAATATCATTCCTATTGTTTACGGTTTACCTGATGCGAAAACCATGAAGAAATCGAAAAAAGGGAAGATAAAGCTTGGCGGATGTGATCCTTCATTTTGTGAAAGATGGCATTGTAAAACTCATAACATTGATTTTTAATAAAATTGACCAAAAAGATTAAGTTTAAATCTACTGAAATGAACAACACAAGAGTATTTAAAATGTCTTTTGCAAGCGTATATCCGCATTACATAAACAAGGCGGAGAAAAAGGGACGGACAAAGGAAGAAGTCGATGCCATCATTTTTTGGCTGACAGGCTATGACGAGCAAAGCTTGCAACAATTGATCGACAACAAGACTGATTTCGAAACCTTTTTTGCGCAAGCACCACAAATCAATCCGAATGTTTCGAAAATTACGGGCGTGATCTGCGGCTACCGGGTTGAAGATATCGAAGACAAACTGATGCAGCAGATTCGCTATCTGGACAAGCTGGTTGATGAATTGGCGAAAGGAAAAGCAATGGAGAAGATTTTGAGGCCTTAAATAGTAAAAAAATGAATTTCCTCGACATCAACTACCTCAAAGACGGAAATCAAAAACAGGCCAGGGCATTCGAAGTCCTGACCGAAAACAATATCCTGTCCCGTATTTCTGAATTTGATCCGATCCTCGTCGGCACTGTTCCCATTGCTATCGACATCGAAAGCAGTGACCTGGATATCATCTGCCATTGGGAAGACAAGCAGGATTTTATGGAGAAATTACAATTGAATTTCGGGAACGAGGAACAATTCACGATCCGGGAAACCATCATTGGCAATACCGAAACCGTAATTGCAAATTTCAGAACCGATGCTTTTGAGATTGAGCTCTTTGGCCAAGATGTCCCTGTTGAAAATCAAAACGGCTACAGGCACATGATGATCGAATATGAAATTTTAAAAGCCAAAGGCGAAAATTTCCGATTGGAAATCATAAGACTCAAGCAAAGTGGCTACAAGACTGAACCTGCATTCGGAAAGTTGCTTGGCTTGACAGAAGATCCGTATCTGCAGTTATTGGATTATAAGATTTAAAATCAATTGTGCTGTTCCTTGAAAGCATCAAACAATGCCTTGGGGTTGATGATCCTGTTGGGAGAACATTTAATAAGATCCAGAACCCGCTTGGTTGCTGCCGGATTCAATCCCATATTGATGGCCATTTCCTTGATGGCGATCTCTTCCTTCTCGTGCAATTCCCCGTCAATGTGCATCAATAAAGCCAACCGATAGAACTGCTGGATCCTTTGTATTTCTGACTTGATCACATTTGTTGGAAGCTCCTTATGGAACAGGTCATTAAATTCTGCCTTTTCGATTTTCAGTTCACAAGCCACCAGGTATAAGAATTGATATTCCCTTTCGTGCAAGCGGCCATCAACAATTGAAAAGGCAATCATTTCGGCCAATAAGTTTATTTTTTCCTGATGGGTATTCATGAAATTGTTATTTTTAGCTAAAATATCCTTTTTATATCAAAACACAAAATCCAGATGTCAAGACTCCTCTTTTTTTCTATTATATTGCTATTGGTTGTACTAGAATTGAATGCACAGGAAAGCACCCTTTCCAAAAATGTATCCACCTTTATGATCGAGGCACCGCAACTCAAAACCCAGAAGAGGATCTGGCTGTACCTGCCCGAAAATTATAAGACATCCGGCAAGAGATATCCTGTCATTTACATGCATGATGCCCAGAATTTATTTGACAAGAAGACCTCCTTTGCTGGAGAATGGGGCGTTGATGAAACCTTGGACAGCCTGAAAGCACAAGCCATCGTGGTTGGAATCGAACACGGAAACGAAAAACGCCTTGAAGAACTCACTCCTTTCATAAATGAAAAACACGGGGGAGGAAAAGGTGATGATTACCTGGAATTTATCGTGAAGACATTAAAACCACATATCGATTCCTCTTACAGGACAAAAACCAAGGCAAAGAATACAATCATTTTCGGAAGCTCCCTGGGCGGATTGATTTCTTATTATGCAGTTTTAAAATATCCCGAGGTGTTCGGCAAGGCAGGTGTCTTCTCGCCTTCCTTCTGGTTTTCGGATAAGATCTATGAAATGACTGAAAAGTCGGATAAGATAAAGGCAAAAATATACTTTCTGTATGGAGATAATGAAAGTGAAGAAATGGTACCCGATGCAAAAAAGATGGAAACCCTTCTGGACCGCAACAGATGCTATTGCTTGCACCTTGACAAGTCCGTAATCGTGAAAGGCGGACAGCACGGGGAAAAATTATGGCGCGAAGGTTTCAAGGATGCCATCAAATGGCTTTTATAATGGATTATGGTATTCGCCTTGCCTGCAAATGCGGTCAGGGAAAAAATAAAATCTATCTTTACACAAAATTACCGATATGAACAATAATGATGTTTTCAAGAAACTTCGCGTGGCACTGCAGTTGCGTGACGAACAAATAATAGAAATCCTTGCTTTGGTTGATTTCCGTATGGAGAAACCAGAATTGAATGCCCTCTTCAGGGCCCAGGACCATCCCAATTTTATGGAATGTGGCGACCAGGTGCTGCGCAATTTCCTAAACGGATTGATCATTCATCTGAGAGGAACAAAGGAAGAGCCTAAAAATGCAATGGATGTGATCAATAAGAACAGGGAAGAAGTCAAGACCCGTCTTTCTTCTGACAAGCCCAAGACAGGAGCTCCAAAAGCGTTTGTAAAGAAAAAGCCTGCTTCAAATCCCAAGTCAAGAGACAAGAAACCAGCTCCAAAGGTGCAGGTCGTGGAAAAAGTGCAGTATAAGAATGGCAAGAAATAGGAAACTTAATCTTGTTGCAAATGAAAAAATTATTCATCATAGTGTTTCTTGTTGCTTTTACACATTCTATAAAAGCACAGGAAGCACGCTATCTGACCAAAACCAACATTCATTATTACAGTGAAGCGGTCAATAAAAGTGATGCATACATACAGGAAAGATGTGTCCTTGACCTCTATTATCCTGAAAATACCAAAGATTTCCCCACCGTTGTCTGGTTCCACGGTGGCGGATTGACCGAAGGCCAAAAAGAAATTCCCGAAGCACTTACCAAAAAAGGGATTGCCGTCATTGGTGTCAACTATAGGTTAAGTCCCAAGATTAAAGCTCCGAAATACATTGAAGATGCTGCTGCTGCCGTAGCCTGGGCTTTCAACAATATCGAGAATTTCGGTGGCGACAGTTCCAAGATCTTTGTTGCAGGACATTCTGCCGGAGGGTATCTGGCCATGATGATTGGCCTGGACAAGAAATGGCTTCAAAAAAATGACATCGATGCCAACAAGATTGCAGGATTGATTCCTTTCAGTGGGCAGACCATCACGCATTTCAATATCCGACACGAAAAGAATATTCCCGAGATCCAGCCGACAATCGATGAATTTGCACCTTTGTTCCACGTTCGGGCAGATGCTCCACCTCTACTTCTAATTACCGGCGATCGTGAACTTGAAATGTTAGGGAGATACGAAGAAAATGCCTACCTGATGCGAATGATGAAAGTTGCCGGACACAAGGAAACCAGGCTTCTGGAACTTGACGGCTATAATCACGGAATGGCTGAACCCGCTTTTCCCTTGCTTTTGAATGAAATCAAGCGAATAACTGCAAAGAAATAATCTTGGAATGATTTATTATGAAAAGATCAATCTCGATCGCCATCCTAATTTTCAACTTGTTTATGGGTAAGAATGCCGCTGCCCAGGATTGGGCCAACCTGAATCGTTATGCGAAGGATAATGAAAGAATAACAGCACTTCCACCAGATAAAAATAGGGTAGTCTTTATGGGAAACTCCATCACAGAAGGCTGGCTGACTACTTATCCTGATTTCTTTTCTGGAAAACCTTACATCAACAGGGGAATTGGTGGACAAACCACACCTCAAATGCTCTTGCGTTTCCGGGCCGATGTGATCAATCTCAAGCCTGGAACCGTAGTCATCCTTTCTGGAATAAACGACATTGCTGGAAATACTGGCCCTTCCACACTAGAAATGATCATGGACAACATTATATCGATGTCCGAATTGGCAAAAGCCAATAATATAAAAGTAATCTTGTGTTCCGTCCTCCCTGCCAATAATTTCTATTGGAATCCGGGAACAAAACCTGCCGAAAAAGTGCTTGCATTGAACCAAATGATTCAAAGCTATGCCAAGGCAAACAACATTCCGTATGTTGATTATCATACACCTATGAAAGATACAGAAGACGGATTAAGAAAAGAATATGGTCCGGACGGCGTTCATCCCAATGCGGAAGGATATAAAATAATGGGACCTCTTTTAGAGAAAGTGCTTTAAATTAATCCATTTGATCAAAATTACTGCAAACGCATCTGTGGTTTCAAGATTGCCTGACCTATTCTTCCTCTTTTGGATCATAGCGTTCAAAAGTCTGTGCCGGCTTGTTGTCCGTAATATTCTTGATGGTCAGCACGTCCGATTTGAGATTTACAATGTTGAATGTCTTCGGCGTCCCAAACATGGAAATCGTCAACGTTTTTTGCTTCCTATTTAGGCCATATTTTACCTTCACATTCGCAATCATATTACCACTGTCCCCTTCTTTCATCTCCAATGTGACAATGCTGTCTGAAGCGAAAGTAAAAATTCCAGTATTGGTGGTATTATTATACGACTTCTGCATCCAGGAACCTATCAGCAGATTATAATCCGTTTCAGAATCGTTTTGCAAAGCCAGGAATAAAAAAAGTAGCAGGAAGTATTTCATCAGTATTGCAATTAAAATTAAACTTCATTTGGGGAACTGGAACTTAACAAACACGATAACATGGTTTTAAAAACTATTCCAGCAATGCTAAAATAATAATTTTCATACAAACGAACAATTTTTTCTTCAATGCACCGTAATCTTTGCTGCGACTTATTGTACAAATCGCTCCAAAGTATAAACAAAAAATCCCGAGCTCACACTCGGGATTTTTTTATAACCTAGGTATTAGAAATAATTTGAACACTATAACTAATACGTTTTACTCTTATTTATTCAAAGCCGCCTTTACTTGGTCAGCAGCTTCTTGGAATTGAACAGCTGATAGAATCGGCATTCCAGAATTGTCAATCAATTCCTTAGCGATTTCAGCATTTGTTCCTTGCAAACGAACGATGATTGGCACTTTGATAGCGTCTCCCATGTTCTTGTAAGCATCAACAACACCTTGGGCAACACGGTCACAACGAACGATTCCTCCAAAAATGTTAATCAAGATTGCTTTTACGTTTGGATCTTTCAAGATAATCCTGAAAGCCAATTCCACACGTTTGGCATCTGCAGTTCCACCAACGTCCAAGAAGTTAGCCGGTTCAAAACCTGCATACTTGATCAAGTCCATTGTTGCCATTGCAAGTCCGGCACCGTTTACCATACAACCTACAGTTCCGTCAAGATCCACATAGTTCAAACCTGCCGCTTTCGCTTCAACTTCAATTGCGTTTTCTTCACGAATGTCTCTGTATTCTGCTAATTTTGGGTGTCTGTATAAAGCGTTGTCATCTAAATTCACTTTAGCATCAACTGCAATAATTTTGTTATCAGAAGTTTTCAAAACCGGATTGATTTCAAACATGGAAGAATCAGAACCGATATATGCCTTGTACAAAGCATCAACGAACTGTACCATTTCCTTGAAAGCATTTCCAGAAAGACCTAAGTTGAAAGCAATCCTTCTCGCTTGAAAAGCTTGCAAGCCAACATTCGGGTCAATTTCTTCAGTAAAGATCAAATGAGGTGTATGCTCTGCAACTTCCTCGATATCCATTCCACCTTCAGTAGAATACATGATCATGTTGCGACCTTTACCCCTGTTCAATAAAACGGACATATAAAATTCAGAAGTTTCACTTTCACCTGGATAGTAAACATCTTCCGCAACTAGAACCTTGTGTACTTTTTTACCTTCAGCAGAAGTTTGAGGTGTAATCAACTGCATTCCGATGATTTGTTCTGCTAATTCCTCTACTTGTTGCAAGTTTTTGGCAAGCTTCACACCACCACCTTTTCCTCTTCCACCTGCGTGAACCTGAGCTTTAATAACGTGCCATCCTGTTCCGGTTTCAGCAGTCAATTGTTTTGCTGCAGCAACCGCTTCCTGTGGGTTGTTAGCAACATAACCACGTTGAACTTTCACACCATAACTGGCTAATATTTCCTTTCCTTGGTATTCGTGTATATCCATAATGAAGTATTTGACTTTTTTAATCCCGAACCTTCGGGAGCACAAAAATAACTAAAATCCTCTAATAGAAAAAGAAATAATGGTTTTTATTAGGAGCTTTATCGTGCTACCTGCTCCATTTTTTAAACCTCGAAGAAAGCAGCAGTGGGAACTGCTTCAAATGAAATTTTCTGAACTTCTCTAAAAATAAATGTATTGTGAAATAATCAGACACATACCCTAATATAAAGAAGCAACCTTTTTTCATTTTATACATCTAATTCATAAGAACACAAAAATCAATCAAATGAAAAATTTCAAATCACTAATTGGACTTTTTACCGTATTATCAATATTCGGTTGCTCAGATGATGACAGCAATATAAATCCAACTGAAACCTTGACCGATAATTGGACTTTGGTTACCGCTACAGGAACAATAGCCGGAACCACTCACGAATTTGCTCACGGGACAATCGTATGGAAATTTAATGCAGGCAATACCGTAACGGTTGTCAATAACAATACCAACGAAAACCTGCAATCTGGTCTTGCTTCAGGAACCTATAATTATACAGTATCAAATAATTCAGAAGTTGTTGGATGCGAAAAATCGATCATCATCAATACTACAGCAGAATATGGATGCCTTACGGTTTCAGATACTGAAATGGACATTGACCAAGGTATCGCTGACGGCATCAATTATCACTTTGAAAAAGTAATCGCATTTGAAACCAATTAACTTACATACAACTGACTCAAACTATTCCTAAGTTAATTATTGTTTCTTCCAAACAACAATGAGTTACAAACGTAACTTATTGTTGTTTTTTGTTAATAACGCGACCCTTTTTTGTTTATTGGTTCGAAGTGTGATAGATTTGCAGAAAATTAAATGCAATGTCTCCAAAAGAATTAGTACAGCTAGCAGAAGAATTCGGCAGTCCTTTATATGTATACGATGCCGAAAAAATTCAAAATCAATATTTAAGATTAACAGATGCCTTTTCAAAAGTAGAAAGCCTTCGCATCAATTATGCAGTCAAGGCCTTGTCAAATATTGCCATTTTGCAACTTCTGAAACAGATTGGTTCTGGTCTGGACACGGTTTCCATTCAGGAAGTACAATTGGGACTTCACGCTGGTTTTACGCCAGACAGGATTATCTATACTCCTAATGGGGTTTCATTTGAAGAACTTGAAGCTGTTGCCGAATTGGGCGTCCAGATCAACATCGACAACCTTTCGGTCTTGGAGCATTTCGGTGCAAAGCATCCGACGGTTCCGGTTTGCATCCGAATCAACCCGCACGTAATGGCGGGAGGAAATTCCAATATTTCTGTTGGACATATTGATAGCAAATTTGGAATTTCAATCCATCAGATGCCACATATCTTGAGGATTGTAGAAAATACGGGAATGCACATCAACGGCTTGCACATGCATACAGGTTCTGATATTCTGGATATCGGTGTATTCCTTTATGCCGCAGAAATTCTTTTTGATGCTGCAAAAAACTTCAAGGAACTGGATTTCCTTGACTTTGGAAGTGGTTTCAAGGTACCTTACAAGAAAGACGACATCGAAACGGATATCGAGGAACTTGGAAAAAAACTTTCCAAGAGATTCAATGCGTTTGCCAAGGAATACGGCCGTGATTTGACTCTTGCCTTTGAACCGGGAAAATTCCTGGTAAGCGAGGCTGGTTTCTTCCTGGCAAAAGTGAATGTTGTGAAACAAACCACCTCTACTGTTTTCGCTGGAATCGACAGTGGTTTCAACCATCTGATCCGTCCTATGTTTTATGGTTCACAGCACCACATTGACAACGTTTCAAATCCGAAAGGAAAAGAGCGTTTCTATACCGTCGTGGGTTACATCTGCGAGACGGATACGTTTGCAAACAACAGGAAAATTTCAGAAATAAAGGAAGGCGATATCTTGTCGTTTAGAAATGCAGGGGCTTACTGTTTTTCGATGGCCTCCAATTACAACTCAAGGTTTAAACCTGCGGAAGTATTGTGGATAAACGGAAAAGGCGTTCTGATCAGGCAACGCGAAACGTTTGATGACCTCCTTAAAAATCAAATACCATTTGAAATTCCGGTTGCTCTAGAAGTATAGTTTAGGCACTTTTTTTCAACCGAAATTTTAGATTGTTTACTGGCAGGCGTAGGAACCTGTCGGACTAAATCCAATAATTCATTTTATTGGATTTTTTTGTTCTTATGGGAACTTGAATCTATGGGAAAAGGTTCCAAAGTTCCAATAGTTTCCTGCCAGCCCTGATGGTGCTATTGTCTGAGCTCTTGAAACTGCACAGAAAGCAGATTCAAAGCAAGTGGCTCCAGCAGGAATACGGTTTTAATCCTGACGCCAAGGATTCGCTCCCCAATCAGGGTTAAATAACATAAAAATAATACAGGTTGCGCGTTAGTTTTTTATCTTTGGAGCCTTAAACAAACAGAAATGGATAGAAGGAAGTTTTTTAGAAACGGGTCTTTGTTTACGATCGGGACTGCGATTTTGAATCCGTTTGACTCGGCTGCAGGCAATGTTGGTCTTGCTGCTCCAGACAAGAACAAGAAGGCTAAAAACATCATACTTCTCGTGAGCGACGGGATGAGTACCGGAACGCTTAATATGGCGGATTTGCACTTGAACAGGAAGACCGGAAAAGGTTCGAATTGGCTGCAACTCTACAGGAACAACAAGGTTTCGAGGGCTTTGATGGACACGGCTTCAGCAAGTTCTATCGTGACGGATTCAGCTGCTGCAAGTTCTTCTTGGGGCGGTGGCTTCAGGGTCAATAATGGTTCGTTGAATGTGGGTCCAAATGGAGAAATGAACTTGCCGATCTGGCAGAAGTTTAAAAAGACTGGGAAAATGGCAGGCTGTGTAACCACTGTTCCAATAACGCATGCAACTCCTGCCGGATTTTGCGTGAGCACGAAAAGCCGTAACAGCCAGGACGATATTGCAGGAATGTATCTGGATCTGGGTTTTGATATTATGATGGGCGGCGGTTTGAATTATTTTTCTGCCGAAACCAGAAAAGACAAGAAAGACATGTTTGCTGCTTTCAAGGCCAAAGGTTATCAGGTGGCGAGAAACCGTTCGGAAATGATGAATACCACCAATGAAAAGCCGATCCTCGGTGTTTTTGCTGAAGATGCACTTCCCTACTCGATTGACCGGAATAATGATGTGAAATTGCAGGAAGCGATTCCGACTCTGGCAGAAATGACCCAGAAAGCCATCGACAGGATGAAATCCCACAAGGATGGCTTTGTCCTTCAAGTAGAAGGCGGAAAAGTAGATTGGGCTGCGCACGCCAATGATATAGGAGGTCTGATTTATGACCAGGTCGCATTTGATGAAGCCGTGAAGGTCGCAATTGATTTTGCCGAAAAAGATAAAAATACGCTCGTCATCATCACGACTGACCATGGAAATGCAAATCCCGGTGTCATCTACGGCAAGAATGCCAATGCTAATTTTGATTCCATCCAGAAATACAAACATACGAACGAATGGCTCCTGAATGAAATCCATCCGACTTCGACCGTTGCACAAGTGCGTGAAATCATTGAATTTGCGAATGGAGCAACGTTGAATGATGAAGATGCAAAAACAGTCTTGAGCTATTACGACGGATTGCACAAGGAAGAAGGTGGCTTGTATAATTATAAGAAATTGCCGTTCAAGGCTTTCGCCGAAATGCAACAGAAAACCAATTCCGTGGGCTGGATCAGCATGGACCACTCGGCTGATTATGTCGAGTTGGCGATGTTCGGACCTGGAAGCGAACTTTTGAAGCCTTTCATAAAGAATACCGACTTGCACTACCTGATGCTTCAGGCTGCTGAAGTCGAAAACAAGTTTTAGGCTTTTGGGAACTATAATTTACAAATGCGATAAAGTAACATTTATCGCATTTTTTTATTTTGACAATTCTAAAAAATAATATATTTGATCAAAGTTTAATGCTGCGAAATCTATAATTTATGTTCCACGAAAACCTCCTGCTCATCATCTCCTTGCTTTTTGCCGTTTCAATGCTGGTGATGTTGGGGCAAAAACTGAAAATTTCCTACCCTATCTTCTTGGTCCTGGGCGGATTGATGATCAGCTTGATTCCAGGAATTCCGAGCATCCAGATGGATCCTGATATGATCCTGACCTTATTCTTGCCACCATTATTATACGAAGCGGCTTGGTACACCTCGTGGCGGCAATTCTGGAAATGGAAACGTCCAATCGTATTATTGGCTTTTGGATTGGTGTTTTTTACATCAACCATTATTGCCTATCTGACAAGCTCTATGATTCCTGGGTTTACGTTGGCACTTGGATTTCTTTTGGGAGGCATCATTTCTCCTCCAGATGCGGTTGCGGCAACTTCGGTCTTGAAGGACTTGAAAATACCTAAAAGACTTACTACCATTTTAGAAGGCGAAAGCCTGATCAATGATGCGGCAAGTTTGATTGTCTTCAGGGTGGCATTGGTTGCGGTGATTTCAGGTCAGTTTTCTTTGGGAGAAACCGTGGCCGACTTTTTTATCGTAGGTTCGATGGGAATCGTTGTGGGATTAGTAATTGCACATCTTTTGTATGTCATCCATCGCTTTTTCCCTACAACTTCCGATATTGACACGGCCTTGACGCTGATGTCACCTTATGTTATGTACATCATTGCGGAACATTATGATTTTTCCGGAGTTTTGGCGGTTGTCTCCGGCGGACTTTTTCTTTCCTACCGTTCGCATGAGCTTTTAAATTATTCTTCAAGAATACAGACAACCAATGTCTGGGCAACGATAATTTTTATGCTAAACGGAATCGTTTTCATCTTGATTGGATTGGAACTTCCAGTGATTATTGATGGTCTGGACGATTCTTCACTTGAACAAGGCATTCAATACGGTTTGATTATCAGCTTGATTACGATCGCCATCCGCTTTATCTGGGTCTATCCGATTGCGCATGTTCCAAGATTCTTAAGTAGGAAAATCAGGGAAACAGAACCTTCTCCTGGCTGGAAAGGACCACTGATTACAAGTTGGGCCGGAATGCGTGGCGTGGTTTCGCTCGCTGCCGCACTTTCGATTCCGTTGACTTTAAATGGAGAGGCATTTCCGCAGCGAAATTTGATTTTACTTATTACCTTTATTGTAATTTTAATCACCCTGGTAGTTCAAGGTTTGAGTTTGCCATTAATCATACGATTGATAAAGATTGAAGAAATTGATGATTTGGTTCCTGAAGAGGAACAAATGGCAAATATAAAATTAAGGCTGATGAAAGCATCGGTACTCTATCTGGAAAAGAATTTTCAACAGGAAATCAAGCAAAATGAATTGGTTGCCAATTTAAAGAAACGTATTGAAAGTACTGCAGCATTAACTTCTGAACGATTAGAATCGCTGGAGTGTCAGACGATCGATTTCAATGAAGTTCGTGAATACAAGAGGGTTTTTCTTTACATCATACGTGCACAACGAGATGAACTCTTAAAGATGAGAAATGAAAAGGTTTTTGAACTGGAAATCATTCAGAAGCAACAAATGGAACTTGATTTTGATGAAAGCAAATTATCTCAAATCTAACATTAAAACAACATTCATACTATGGAAATAGACAAGGTTTTCAAGAACAATGAAAAATGGATTGCCGAGAAACTGGAACGCAATCCTGATTATTTTGCTGATCTGTCAAAAGGACAGAATCCGGATATCTTATACATAGGATGTTCTGATAGTCGGGTTACTGCCGAAGATCTGATGGGAGTTGCTCCCGGTGAAGTATTCGTGCATCGAAATATTGCCAATATGGTCATCAGCATAGATTTGAACGTGATGTCGGTGTTGAATTATGCTGTTGAGCATCTGAAAGTAAACCACGTCGTAGTCTGTGGACATTATTTTTGCGGAGGTGTAAAAGCGGCGATGCAGGCTAATGATCTGGGCGTCTTGAATCCTTGGTTGCGTAATATTCGTGACGTTTACCGCTTGCATAAGAATGAATTAAATACGATCGAAGATGAAACGGCAAGATACAACCGTCTTGTGGAGCTCAATGTCCAGGAACAATGTGTCAACCTGATAAAAACCGCCGAAGTTCAAAAAGCGGTGACGGAAAGAGGCTTGCAGGTTCACGGCTGGGTCTTTGACATCCATTCCGGCAAATTGATCGACCTGAAGATTGATTTCGATTATGTATTGCGAAATATAAAGGAAATTTACAACCTGGGACACGATTAATTCCTAACCGCAAAGAACGCAAAGAAAAAAACGCAAGGTTCACAAAGCTATTTCTTCAATAACGCTTTGCGAACTTTGCGAAAAAACCTTGTGCCTTTGTGGTTAAATTTAAAAAGCAATCAACGTTTTCTTCGCCTCTTCAAACTCCGAAACCATATCGTCCACAATATCCCTGACTGATTTTATCTCGTGGATAAGCCCCGAAACCTGTCCTATTTCCAATTCACCTTCCACCAGATCACCTTCGAACATTCCTCGTTTTGCACGGGCCCTGCCAAGCAATGTTCTCAGATCCTCAACCGTTGGAGCACTTGCATATAAATCCTGGACATCCTGATAGAACTTGTTCTTGATCAGACGGACCGGAGCCAACTCTTTCAAGGTTACCTGAGTTCCACCTTCTTCCAAATCAACAATTGTTTGCTTGAAAGCATCATGGGCAGAACTTTCAAACGAAGCTGCAAAACGGCTTCCTACTTGCACGCCATCTGCTCCCAGAATCATAGTCGCCAGCATTGCTTTTCCAGTTGCGATTCCACCTGCAGCAATCAACGGGATTTGTATTTTTTCTCGAACCATTGGGATCAGCGTCAGCGTTGTGCTTTCTTCCCTTCCATTATGTCCGCCTGCTTCAAAACCTTCAGCAACGACCGCATCAACGCCCGCATCCTGGGCTTTCAAGGCAAATTTAGAACTGCTCACTACGTGCACTACAGTGATTCCTTTTTCCTTCAGGAAAGCCGTCCACGTTTTTGGATTTCCAGCAGAAGTGAAAACGATCTTCACACCTTCCTCCACAATAATATGCATGATTTCCTCGACATTTGGATACAGCATCGGAACGTTTACGCCAAAAGGTTTGTTGGTTGCTTTCTTGCATTTCTGAATGTGCTCTCTCAAAACTTCCGGATACATCGAACCGGCCCCAATCAAGCCCAGACCCCCAGCATTACTAACGGCACTGGCCAATTTATAACCGCTGTTCCAAATCATTCCACCTTGGATGATCGGGTATTTTATATTGAATAATTGTGTGATTTTGTTCATTTCTAAATATTGAAATTTGATATTTTTATTGTAATTGTTATTGTTATTAGGAGCGAATCGTTCGGGATTAATCTTCAATCCATTTTCCCGCCTTCCTTCCAAATCTTTTCTATTTTTAAAGAAAAAATAAAAAGGATTTTCCCTCCAGTCGGGGCTAAATGGAATCTTCCTTTGTGTTTTTAAACGTTCAAACTTACAAAATTTCGTCTGATTTTTTCGACAAAAACAGCGGACAGAAAATTAATGACAATAATAATGATGCAATATAAGTCACCAATAAATTTCCAAACTTATAATCTTCTACAATCCAGACTTTACAACTTGTAATCAACAGTGGGATTATGAGGATTAGTAACCAATACCTAATGCTTATCTTTTTGTCTACAGTTTTATATTTTGGCATTTTTAAAATAACCAAAAAGATTAAAATGGCTCCCAAAAACGTACTTGAATGTTGCACTATCTTCAAAATAGCTATTTCTAAATTTAGAAAGAAAATACTGTTCTCAAGGATTGGAAATACATTTACGAAATAGCCGTCATAATGAGTGAAACTGTCCCAAAAAAGATGAGATAGGGCTCCAATCAGGATAGACATACATACAACCCAATAATTTTTAATGAAATATGCATTCCAATCAAATGCTTTAAAAATAAAAAATCTTGATTTGAAAAATAGAGGTAAATTGTCAATAAACTTCTTCTTTACAAGATTATGAAAAGTGAATGATACCAAGATTGCAAGAGGTAGGTCGAACCATAACATACCTTCTAGAGTATGGCTATAATTACTTTGCAACTTCATCCTTAAAAAGTATTCAAAATCTGGAATCATACTCCCAACTATGAGCCCAGTTAGAGAAAAAAAACGTTTTGGCAAAACAGCTAAAGGCAAAACTATTGCCGGATGGGAAAAAGTAAATGGCATTTTATTTCTTAATTAATTTTCCTCTCTGCGAAACATTCCCGGAAACTATTTCATAAAAATAAATTCCACAACCAAGATCTTCCAAAGATAAATTAGAAGAATTAACCGTCATTTTTTCTAACAAGATCCGCTGTCCTAAATTATTATAGATACTAATTTCTCCCGTCTTAAGATCTTGAGGAAATTTCAGATTCAAAATAGATGCAACAGGATTCGGATAAACAATAAACTTGTTCTCAACAAACTGATTGGTTCCTAAAGCATTCTGAACGATCAAATTAAAATCTGGAATTCCATACCCGAACTGGGCATTGGGAGTGGCATACAAATTCGCCGATTCCTTTATCAATTGCACGATTTGACTGTTTGTTTTATCAGGCAAGGCTTGCCACAGGCAAGCTACCAATCCGGCAGTAATGGGACCTGAAAAAGAAGTTCCATCTGAAGTTACAATATTTCCCATCTCATCGGAAACCACCGCATTTTTGCCCTGCGCCATCACATCAGGCTTGACCCTTCCGTCAAATGAAGGTCCGATTGAACTAAAGGTCGCATAGCTTTCGTCGGGCATGACCGCACCCACAGCCAAAGTATGTTCAGCATCAGCCGGAACTGCAATATTTGGATTCTCAGAAGTTCCAGAATTTCCTGCTGATGTAACGCAAATTATTCCACGCGAAAAAGCAACTTCGGAACCTCTGGAAATAAACGAAGTGATTCCGTTCATATCCGCATAAGTATAGTTATAATTGGGGTTATCAAAACCAAAATAGCCTAGAGAAGTATTGATGACATCCACACCCAGACGGTCGGCTTCTTCGGCGGCTTCAACCCAGAATGATTCTTCAACAGGGTTTTCTGCATTGATGTCTTCCGTGATAAAAAGATAATATTGGGCATCGGGAGCAGTACCCACCAGCTGATTTTCGACATAACCTCCCATCGTGGAAAGCACCATGGTTCCGTGAGAACCGCCTCCATAGAAATTGGTACTCGAATTTACAAAATCGTAACCTCCCAAAATAAGGTTATTATCTTGCAATCTCTGAAAAGGACTTGTCGCATCAACCCCGACAAAGCCAGTATCCATCACGGCAATTATTTTTCCACTTCCTGTAAAATCCTGTTGATGGAGCAGATGTCCGTTTAGCATTTCAATCTGATTAGTCGAAGTTCCGTAACCGAAAGTAGCAAGGGCTTCCAAATTTTTGTTGACCTGACTAATGCTTTGTTGCAAAGCAGTTCTTGCTGAAGCATTAGTATTTAGACTCTTGTCTGCAAATTCAATATGGTCCACAAAAGCTAAATTTTCAAGATTTTCAATATCGGAAATCGTACCACGAATATGCAAGGCATTCAGCCATTTGGATTTGGCTTTTACAGCAATTCCTGTTGAATTCGTTATTTGATTAATATAGGAAATAGCAATCGGAACGTCTTTTTCATCCAACGGAATATTCTGTGCAACCCTTCTGTCCAAAGCTCTCTGTGAAAGCATTTCCAAAGGATTTGCTAGATAATAAGCTGCCTCTGGCTTGTCTGTAAAATAGACCCATGCATCCTCTGTTTGCGCAAAAGAAAAAATACTGATTTGAAGAAATATAACTGCTAGAATTTTTTTCATAGAATTTCAAAAAGAGGCTTAAAGTTTCAAATTTACGAATTGTTATTGATATTTTTTAAGTTAGGAATCAACATCGATCAATATTATTTTTAAAGATTCACTTCGAAAAACCAAATAAAACCAATTTACAAAGCACTGACTTACAATCTTTTGAAAAATAAATTAAAATTTATTTGGATTTATAAAATTTTATGCTCTAAATTTGCACTCAAGTTCTTTAAAAAATTATTCTTATCCAGAAAGACCGAGGGAATTGACCCTATGACGTCTTGGCAACCTGTCACTCTTGAGTGATAAGGTGCCACCTTCAACCCTTAGCCTTTGGCTGGGAAAGATAAGCTTAGAAATTGTACATAATACCTCAAAATATTATATGCTCTTCTGACTTATCGGAAGAGCATTTTTTGTTTGTGCTCCTCTGATATCTGGTTTTGAATGTTTTTTTTAATCAACAAAAAAAAATATTTACAAACATTAAAAAATTTAAAGATGCAAGAGCAAACACAAATCCTAAATTACATTCCAGTAGACGAATTAACCGGTTCAATCTCGGTGCCAATTTACCAAACTTCAACATTTGTTCAGGACGAACCTGGCGTTCACAAAGGTTTCGATTATGCGAGAAGCAACAATCCGACGCGAAAAGTCCTTGAAGATTTGGCTGCAAAATTAGAAAACGGAACCAACGGTTATGCTTTCTCAAGCGGTTTGGCTGCCATCGATGCAGTTGTGAAACTTTTGAAATCAGGTGACGAAATCATTGCTGTTGATGACATTTACGGTGGTGCTTTCCGCCTGTTCACGCACATTTATGAGAAATTCGGAATCAGCATAAAATATGTCGATGCTACAGATGCCCAGAATGTTGCCAATGCGATTTCAGACAAGACAGCCTTGATCTGGATTGAATCGCCAACCAATCCGACCTTGAAGATTGCCGACTTGAGAGCGATTGGTAAAATTGCAAAAGAAAACAAGGTTTTGTTTTGTGTGGACAATACTTTTGCTTCGCCAATTGCACAAAAGCCAATTGAATATGGAGCAGATCTGATTGTGCACAGTGCTACAAAATACATCTCCGGACACAGTGATCTGATTGCCGGTTTGGTAATCACAGCGACTGAAGAATTGGGTGCCAAGATCAAATTCATTCAAAATGCCTCTGGTGCCATACTTGGGCCATTTGACAGCTGGTTGGTGATCCGAGGAATCGAAACTTTAAGCCTGAGAATCAAGCAACACGCTGAGAATGCCCAGAAAGTTGCCGAATTCTTGACAACTGAAAAATTAATCAAGAACGTTTTTTATCCTGGTTTGAAAACACATCAGAACCACGAGATTGCAAAAAGCCAGCAGAAATATTTTGGTGGTGTTGTGACTTTCGATTTGGTTATTGACGACAAGGAATTGGCTTCCAGGATTGTTTCTGGAACAAAATTATTCAAGCTGGCTGAAAGCTTGGGTGGCGTAAAAAGCTTGTGTTGCCTGCCTTGCGAAATGACTCATAAATCTATTCCGGTTGAAAAAAGATACCAATCTGGCGTTACCGATAGCTTGATCCGATTGTCTGTTGGCTTGGAAGATGCTGACGATTTGATTGCTGATTTGAAACAGGCCATCGAAAATGCTGTAAAAGAAAATACAACTGTTGCTTCATTATCAAACTAAAAAAATCAAACACAGCTCGCACAAATTTTCACAGATTAAAAAAACTGATGCTATTTAGTTTTTAATCTGTATGAAAATAACCCCTATCAGATAAAACCATCAAATACTCAATTTGTGTAATTCGTGTTAAATCAAACAAAGCATATTTTAGACTTAACTGTTCACATCCGTGAAAATTTGTGTAATCTGTGTTTATAAAAAAAAGAAAATGTCAAGAAAAAAATTAAATATAGGACTGTTCGGTTTTGGATGTGTAGGTTTCGGACTTTATGAGGTGTTACAAAAAACGCCTGGCCTTAAAGCCAACATCAAGAATATTTGCGTGAAGGATAAGGACAAGAAGCGTGAAATAGGTGCTGAAAATTTCACGTTCAACAAGGAAGATATCTTCAACGACCCGGAAATCAATGTGATTGTAGAACTGATTGATGATGCCGATGCCGCTTACGAAATTGTGACTACGGCCTTGAAAAGTGGTAAAGCAGTCGTTTCTGCCAACAAGAAAATGATTGCGGAACATTTTGAGGAATTGCTGGAATTGCAACGCAAACACAATGTGCCTTTATTATATGAGGCGGCGTGTTGCGCGAGTATGCCGATCATCAGAAATCTTGAGGAATATTACGACAATGACCTTTTGGAATCCATCCAAGGGATCGTGAATGGCTCGACAAATTATATCCTGACGAAGACGTTCAAGGACAATCTGTCTTACGAGGATGCTCTGAAAGAAGCCCAGGAAAAAGGTTTTGCAGAAAGCAATCCTATTCTGGATACTGGCGGTTTTGATGCAAAATACAAGTTATTGATTTTGCTGGCGCACTCTTTCGGATACATTGCAAAACCAGATGATCTGTTGAACATCGGCATCAATAATATCGGTGGATTGGAATTGAAATATGCCCGTGAGAAGGGATTGAAAATTAAATTGGTGGCGCAGGCCTTCAAGAATGCTGATGGGAATATTTCTGCATTCGTGATTCCTAAATTTGTGGATTCAGACGATAGATTGTTTAACGTGGATGATGTATTCAATGGCGTGATCACGAAAACAAGCTTTGCCGACGAGCAATTTTTTGTAGGCAAGGGTGCCGGAGCTCATCCTACTGCTTCAGCGGTTTTGAGTGATATTTCGGCCTTGAGCTATGACTATCAATACGAGTACAAGAAAATAGCACAACAGGAAAATTTAAGCCTGTCAGATGATGTCAATTTAAAGGTCTTTTTGAGACATTCAGTTAAAGACGCTGTGGTTTTAAAAGAACAGTTTTTAACTATTGACGAATCCTATCTGAACCAAGAATCAGGTTATATTACAGGAATTATTTCTTTGGAGAACTTGAGAAACATCCATTTTGATGAAAGTTTTGAAAAATCTTTTGTTCTGCTGGAAGTTGTGAAGGAAGTGCAGCCAGTAGCTGAAAGTTTGAAGATTTCAAATCTTGAACTTGCTTAAAAATTTAAAGTTTTTTGTTTGTTGGATAAAAACCCGTTAGGCTTTAGGGCTTGACGGGTTTTACTTTTTCAACGTTAACTATTTTTGAACCATTAAGGTATTAAGTTTCATTAAGGTAGAAGCACTTAATTTTTCTTAATACCTTAATGGTTTTAATCTTTTAATTACAACATCTTTCGAGCCTTCTCCAAATCTTCGAGCGTATCAATTCCTATGCTGGCGTGGGTGGTTTCAACCATCTTGATGCGTTTTCCGAATTCAAGATAACGCAATTGCTCCAGTTTTTCGGATGCTTCCAGAGATTTCATCGGAAGGCTGTGGAAATCCATAATGGCTTGCTTGCGGAACGCATAAATTCCTATGTGCTGAAAATAGCGAACGCCTGCATTTTTTTCCCTTGGATAAGGAATTACAGAACGGGAGAAATATAAAGCAAAATCATTCTGGTCCACTACAACTTTTACATTGTTGGGATTATTGATGTCGTCTTCATTGGTGATTTCGCGCATCAGCGAAGCCAGATCTACTTTTTTATCGGTGTCGTTTTTAAAAACGGAGAGTACTTGTTCCAACGGACCTTTTTCAGTAAAAGGTTCATCGCCTTGCACGTTTACTACAATATCCGCATCAATATCTGCGACGGCTTCGGCAATTCGGTCGCTTCCTGATTCGTGTTCCTTGATACTCATGATGGCTTTTCCGTTGTTTGAAATGATTTCGTTGTAAATCAGATCCGAATCGGTTACTACAAATACATCATCGAACAATCCTGTGGCAACACTGGCTTCGTAGGTTCTTAAAATAACGGTTTTGCCTCCAAGGTCCTGCATTAATTTTGCTGGGAATCTTGTGGAGGCGTATCGTGCTGGTATGACGGCTATTGTTTTCATTTCTCTAGTTGCTAAGTTACTGAGTATCTAAGTTGTTAAGTTATTTCCATTAATTGTCAATAAAATATTCATCCTTAAACCCAATCAAATATAATTTATCTTTTGCTCTTGTGATGGCGGTATACAACCATCTGACATAATCTTTATTGATGCCTTCAGGCAAATACGGTTGTTCGATAAAAACGGTATTCCATTGGCCTCCTTGTGATTTGTGGCAGGTGATGGCATAGGAGAACTTGACCTGCAAGGCATTGAAAAACTCGTTTTCCTTTACCTTTTGGAACCTCTTGTATTTGGTCGTTTCATTTTCATAATCCTTAATCACTTCCTGGTACAACCGGTTGGACTCTTCGTAAGTCAAGGATGGCGATTCACTTGTAATGGTGTCCAATAACAGGATAGTTTCAAACGGAATCTGATTTGGATAATCGACCATTCTGATTTTTACCTTTGCAAATTTGAATCCGTAGAGTTCCATAATGCCAAACAGCTCCAAGACCTCGATGATATCGCCATTGGCAATAAATCCTGCCTCGTCGGTTTCTTTGAGCCAAAAGTAATTATTTTTTACAACCATCAGGAAATCTCCCGTTGATAATTCACTTTCCTTGTCGAGGATTCGGGTACGGATTTGTTGGTTGTATTGGTTGGCCCTTTTATTGGAACGCACTATAAAAGCCGTGTCCTCTATACTATAATTGCTGTAGGCGGAATTGATGGCATCCTGGATATCATAGCCATCCGTGAGGCGAACGATATCCTTGAAACCCTTTAACTTGAATTGAAACGTATCATACAAATCGTCCTTCAATAAATCGCGAAGTTCGGTGGCATTGAAAAGGATACCCGAGTTTTCCTCCTGGCGCATTACCTCGTCCAGCTCGATTGATTTTACTTCCTTGTCGTAATTCATAGAAAGCGAATCGATGTTCAGGGCTGGCGAAACATCCATGTTGACGGGTGGAAGCTGGGCTGTATCCCCTAACAGGATCATCTTGCAATTTTGTCCGGTGTAGACATAAAAGATAAGGTCATCAAGCAATGAACCATTTTCATACATCTTGTCATTGGAGTCGGAATCGGAAATCATTGAGGATTCATCGACAATGAAGATCGTATTCTTGTGCTTGTTTTGCTGCATTGTGAAAGTGACACCTCCTCCTGCTCCCTTCTTGGGAAAGTATATCTTTTTATGGATGGTAAAGGCAGGCTTGTTGGAATAACTGGCGATCACCTTGGCGGCACGGCCTGTTGGCGCGAGCAGGACATACTTTTTTTTGACTTCAACAAGGTTGTTGACGATGTTTGAAATGACAGTTGTTTTCCCCGTTCCGGCATATCCTTTTAAGACGAATATTTCATCCTGGTTTTCGTTGGTGATGAATTCTGCGATTTGCTGGAAAAATATATCCTGCTTGTAGGTTGGGCTGAACGGGAAGCTTTGGCTTAATATTTTATAGAATTGGGCAGAAATCATTGGAATGTGTTTAGGGCAAAGTTAAGCGATTTCGTTTTGTTTTTTTGCCACTGGTTCACAGATTCTTTTTTAATGCTTTGGTTATTTTTGCCACAGATCGCAAGTTTTTTTTGCCACAGATTGAAAGGATTAAACGGATTTTTCGCGGATGGTTTTAAAATCTGTGGAATCCGTGGCTTGATTATTCGTAACGTTTGAAAGATTAAAAAGGGAAAAAGCGATTGAGACTGGCCCCGATTGAAGTGGAAATCCTTTTTGTTCCGGGGTTCGGAACAAAAAGATTGGGAACGGAAAGCGGGACGATGTTGAAAAGATGCGGAAGTTTTTGCTCCTAAAAATTACTGTCGTTTAAAAAAATTGTAAGTTTGCCAGCAGCAGTAAAATTCAATGGCGGTTAACACAAACATAACGGAAAAGAAATATAAAAAACTGGTCCTTCAGGTATCTTTGAATGGATTTTATTTTTCTGTGGTGGATACTCTGTATCACTCTGTTTTGCTGTTCAAGGAGGTTGATTTTAAGGATTTCCCAACTTCGGCAAAGGTAGAAGACCATTATTGGAAAGCCTTTCTCGATCATCCGGAATTGACAAAAATGTATGACGAAGTGGTTGTCCTTCACGACAATAGCTTGAATACTTTTGTCCCTGCGGCTTTGTTCGATGAGCAGTTTTTAGGGAGTTATTTGCAGTATAACACGAAGGTTTTTGAGACGGATTTCTTTACGTTTGATGCGATTTCGAATCTGGAAATGAACAATGTCTACGTGCCCTATGCGAACATCAACAATTATTTGCTGGACCAATTCGAGAGCTTTGATTACAAGCATGTGAACAGTATCTTGGTGGGCAAATTGCTTGAGAAATCGAAAAATGTGGAGGAAAAACAGGTGTTTGTGCATTTTGGAAAGGAAAAATTTGAAATCGTGGTCGTGCAGAACCAGAAGCTGATTTTATTTAATTCGTTTGAATATGTGACGGAGGCTGATTTTATTTACTATCTGCTTTTTACTGCCGAACAGCTGAACTTGAATCCCGAGCATTTCAAGCTGCAACTTTTAGGAAACATTGCCGAGGAGAGTTCACTTTTCAAGATGGCCTACAAATATGTGCGACACGTGGAATTGATGGACGTGTCGGATGTACAAAAAAACAATTCATTTTCAACTGCTGATAATTTGAAGCATTTTATACTTTTTCAATCGTGAGGATCATTTCGGGTAAATACAAAGGAAGAAGAATTTCTCCGCCAAAAGGCCTGCCAGTTCGTCCGACGACGGATATGAGCAAGGAAGCCTTGTTTAATGTTTTGAATAATTATTTTACTTTCAGTGAATTGAAGGTGCTCGACTTGTTTGCCGGAACCGGAAACATCAGCTTTGAGTTTGCTTCGAGAGGGAGCGAAAACATCACTTCGGTAGATGCAGATTTTGGTTGTGTAAAGTTCATCAAGCAGATTGCCCAAGAATTTGACTTTAACCTCGCAGCGATAAAAAGTGACGTTTTTAAGTTCTTGGAAAAGAACAACACTTCGTACGATATTATATTTGCCGACCCGCCTTATGCTTTGGATCAAGCGACTTTCGAGAAAATTGTAACATTGATTTTTGAGAAAGAATTGCTTCAGGAAGACGGCATGATGGTGATTGAGCACTCAAAATATACCAAACTGGACCATATGATTAATTTTTCGTTCAAGAAAAGTTACGGTGGTTCATTTTTTAGCTTTTTTGAATTGAATTCGGATGCCAGCGAAGAGGTCAGTGATGACTTTGATAGTGATGAAGGGTAAATTTTTGAAACGAATTTCACTATTTTTTTTTGGGATTAACAGTTAGTTTTTTCACCACATAGCCATAAAGAAAAAAGAAAGTTTTAGACCAATTTCTTGGTATCGCATAGCTGCTCTTTATCAATATCCATACTTATTTGGTTTGTTCCAACCAATTCAACCAGTCCGAAGCTATAGCATCCCAATTATAGATTTCTTCGTTTACAGTTCCATTTTTATCGATGGGGAAATAATTGTGCTCCAGATTCAAGTAACTTTTGAAGTATAGGTTCTGTTTTCGTTCCCTGATAGCTTCAATTTGAAACAAATCATTGAAGGATGCCGACCAATCCTTTGTTCCATACGTTACGAGGACTGGTATTTTTAAACCCATCAGGTTGTCTTTCTGCGGAAGCGAAAAACTATAAGTCGTTTTATAGGAATCTCCATTTGAGGCATTGATTTCATTGGGATTACCTACTACCTTCTTCCAATATTCAATCGTGTTATCGCCTTCGTTTAAAGTATCATTGTCAAAACTTCGGCTTTGCGACAGTATGTTCATTATCCTGCCGTAAGGATTTCCTCCGGAATAGATCAGGTGCGTCACTTTTTTGTTGATGGAAGCCATTTTGGAGGCAATCGTGCTTCCTTCCGAATGTCCGGCAACCAGGAGTTTTGAAGTCCTCACCCACCGTTCCTTGAACAATTGCTTGAGGATGGAATTGTTTCTAAAGACATAATAATCGAGATAATTTCGTTCGATATAGCCTTTTGGTGGTAGCTTTTTTTCGACATCTTTTAAATAGACATAATTCGCTCCAAGCTTGCTGACATTTGAAATGATCGGGATAAAAGGTTTATCAATTATAACGATATGATACTCTTCAAGGAAAGGTGTTTCATCGAAAGGTAATGTTGCGTACAATCCAGTTTCACCGTATTTCACAACTGGTTGAGGCAGGCTTCCTTGACAGAATAGAAAAAGTGGCTTGGCTATTTTCTCTTCGCCAGGTTTGGAGATTACAATGATATCAACTGGATCATTCTGGTATTTGAATTTTAAATGCCGATAGCCAAAATCTTCGGGGATTTTTTGAGAATAGGCAAAAACTTTTGAGACCAGGAACATAAGCGTGATGATTAAGGTTTGCATTTAGTATTGAATGAGTTGGAATTTCCAATTTTAATTTTGTCATTTGGAATTTGCCATTTTTGATTTTTTACTCTGATGATTGAAACTCGATTACTGATTAGGTAACACTGCAAAAGTGCCATCATTTTTTGGATGCGTGGGTTAATCGTAGGTTAATGCAGCGTTAATGTCTGATTTTTCTAATAAAAGCTTTATTTTTGAAGTGTATTTCCTTAAAAATGAAACAGAAAATAAACTTGCTCATTGCGTTTTCGGCGGTTGTTTTGATTGCCCTTTCGGCGATGCAATACTATCTGGTAAAGACTACCTATGACTATAAAGTAGAACAGTTTCGCACAGAAATCAAGGATAAGATTGCAAAGATAACGAACGATTACAGCGATATTGATTCGACTATTTTCTATAAGAAGGATTTGCTGTATAAGGAATTGGCAGAAAATTATCTCTTGGATCCGGAACGGAGAAATCAGATCAAGAATGCCATTTTACAAAATAGTTTCAAGGCCGAACTGACCAAGAAATTACAGAAGGAATTTGAGCGTGAGATTCCGAATCTGGAATTGGATTTTGCCATCGTCCTGGATAAATTTGTAATTTACAACAACACTGAAGCCGATACGATTTTTGCTGAGAAACCTTTTATAGAAAACAAGATGTATGGCAACCTGGCTTCATTGGAAGATGCTTTTTTGGTTCGGAATTATGTAGGAACCACAAGCGGAAAAGCATTGAATGCTGATTATAAGTTATTGACGGAAGATACCTTGTATGTATCGGTAAACAATTGGGAAACCATTATCTTGAAAAGGATGATGCTGGTTTTCGTATTTGCCGTATGCTCCATTCTGACCTTGATCACGCTTTTTGTAATTGCCATTAAAGCCTTGATCAAGCAGAAAAAAATGAGCGATATCAAGACGGATTTCATCAATAACATCACGCACGAATTGAAAACCCCTTTGACAACGCTTTCTGTTTCTACTAAGATTTTGGAGCGAAAAGAGGTTCGTGAGAACGACAAAGTTTACGAGAATGTTTTGAGGACCATCAACCGTCAGAACAACAGGTTGCAGAATCTGATTGATCAGGTCATGACCAACTCTTTGGGTTATGAAGAAATAGAGTTGCAAAAGGAGAAAGTGTCTATGCCGAGTTTCTTGCATTCAATTGTAGATGATTTTCAGATTGCTTATCCAAATGTGAAGATTTTGACTGATTTTGATTCGAGAAAAATCAGTCTGGATTTGGATAAATTTCATCTTACAACGGCCATCACGAATGTTCTGGAGAATGCAGTAAAATACGGTTGCCGGAATATTACAATTGCAACTTCACTGGAAAGCAACCAGTTTAACATTGGGATCCAGGATGATGGAATTGGGATTCCCAAAAACAAGCATTCGCTATTGTTTGACAAATTCTACCGTGTGGAACAAGGCAATCTCCACAATGCGAAAGGCTTAGGTTTGGGACTTTACTATGTGGACCAGATTATCAAGGCTCATCAGGGAAGTATCAATGTTGTCAGTGAGTTGGGGAAAGGTGCTACTTTCAATTTCAGATTTCAGATTTTAGAATTTTGATTTTAGAAGTTTTACTTGATAGGGCTTTCAACTTTACAACTTTAAGACTTACGACTAAAAAAAATGAAAAAAATACTCCTAGCCGAAGACGATGCTGATTTTGCCAGTGTTTTAAAGCAATACCTTGAAATCTACGACTACACTGTTTTTTGTGCGGAAGACGGCGAACAGGCCTTGAAATTATTTCAAAAAGAAACCTTCAACATCTGTGTCTTTGATGTTATGATGCCCAAGATTGACGGTTTTACCTTGGCTGAAAAAATCATCAAGATCAATCCCGAGATTCCTTTTGTTTTCCTTACCGCACGACAATTGAAAGAAGACAAAATAAAAGGCTTGAAACTAGGTGCCGACGATTATATCATCAAGCCATTTGAGGCGGATGAATTGGTTTTGAGGTTGAATAACATCTTGAAGAGGTCGGAAAAAAGTACTACTTCAAATCCTGTTTCCGATGAAATCAGTATCGGAACATATACTTTTGACACGAAACGCCTAGAACTCAGATCAGAAACAAGAATCCAGCAACTTACTGAAAAGGAAGCTTCCTTGGTTTTATTCTTCTATCAGAATAAGAACCAATTGATTAAGCGAGAAGAAATCCTTAATGCAGTCTGGGGCAACGATGACTTTTTTTCCGGGAGAAGCATGGATGTCTTTATCAGCCGATTACGGAAATACTTCAGTGAAGATGCATCCATAAGAATTGAAAGTATTCGGAATGTTGGGCTGGAGTTTAAACTGAGTAGCTTAGATACTTAGTCACTAAGCAACTTAAAAAAAAAGCAGACCTGTAAGCCGGATTCTGTTCTCATTTCGTTCCGAAGAACAAAACGATACCTTATCATTTATCTAGTTCCGAAATTACTCCCGGAATCAATCTTTCTACCCTTCGGCAACGGACGAGTAATCCTTAAATGCCGATATACTTGAAATTTCACCGCATAGAGTTTACCTGGTTTCACTACAGCATTACCTGTACATACTTTCTGCTGCACTTGTCCTAATCCAGTCCCGAAAATTCGGGAGCGAACCGACGGGCGTTACCCGCTATGCTACTCTGTGGTGTCCGGACTTTCCTCTCCCCGCCGCGGCGGGCAGCGATAAGGCGGTCTGCGGTGCAAAGCTACAATTATTAAACCAAAAACGGAGCATAATATTATAACTTTGAGTCCAAATACCGTAACCAGATTCGTATTTAAAAATTGTATTTTTAGAGTATTAAAGACAATCTAAATATAATTATCATGGAAAATCAAATGTATCATTATGCCACCGTTTCAAAGGCATTGGAAGAATTGCAACAAAAAGGCTTTACAGTCGACTTTAATATCCAAGAAGACAAGATAATGAATAGTCCGGAAGACTTTACCATAGAACATGTTTACCGCTATGAAGGCGAAAGCGATCCGGGGGACGAGGCGACTGTATTCGGAATCAGTTCAAGCAGTGGCGAAAAAGGAATTTTTGTTGCCGGCTTATCTGCCTTTACAGAAAACAGTGCCGCAATGGTTTTGAATGAATTGTTTATCAGGGGCAGACAACAGCAACAGCAAAAATAATATCCTGAATGAACCGTTTACAGACCAAACTTGAAAAAATTGGCAGCAATCCACAGGTAACAGCGAAAGCAGTTGGCTTGAGATATGCTGCCAATTCTGATAAAGGCTACTACCGCAATAAAATGAACGGTGACTTCGTCTACACGGATGAGAACCGGAAAAAGATCAGGAACAAGGAAATCCTGGAAAGGATCAAGAAGCTTGTTATTCCGCCTGCCTGGGAAAATGTATGGATTTCGCCTTATGAAAACGGACACTTGCAGGTTACAGGTATCGATGCAAAAGGAAGGAAGCAATACCGTTATCACGCAAATTGGAACAAGATCAGGAACCAATCTAAATTTTACAGGTTGAGAAGATTTGCTGATGCCTTGCCTATTATTCGTGAACAGGTGGACCAGGACCTGAATCGAAAAGGTCTTCCTTACGAAAAAGTAGTAGCCTTGGTGGTGAAACTTATTGAAATGACAAATATCCGTATTGGAAATGAAGCCTATAAGAAGCTGTATGGTTCTTTTGGATTGACGACTCTTCGTGACAAGCACGTGAAATTTGAAAAGACATCGGTATCCTTTGAATTCAAAGGCAAGAAAGGTGTCAATCATAAGATCAACCTTCAAAGTAGGAAATTGGTGAACCTGGTCAGGCAATGCAAGGAAATTCCGGGCCAGGATTTATTCCAATACTATGATGATGACGGGAAACATCACACGATTGGTTCGGGAGACATCAATAATTATTTGAAACAGATTACCCAGGAAGATTTTACGGCAAAAGACTTCAGGGTCTGGGCAGGGAGCGTAAGTGCCTTGTTTGCTTTCCAGGAAATTGGTGCGTTCGAAACCCAGACGGAATGCAAGAGAAAAATCGTCGAGGTCTTGGATCTGGTGGCTTCCAAATTGGGAAATACGAGAACGGTTTGCAAGAAATATTATGTCCATCCGACTGTGATTGCGACTTATGAAAATGGGGCAATCAACAATTACAAGGTGGAACAGAACATCAAGAACAACAATTTGAATCCTGAGGAAGAAGCCTTGATCCGCCTTTTGGAAACTGAAAAGATTGCCGAGGTTTTGGGCTAGCCTTTTCAGAAAGATAAAATTGTACACTATATTTATTATTGGCTTAAGTTTCAGATAGCGAAGCTAACCCCGACATTCGTGGAAAGCCTTTTGAAAAAAACGGCTAATTTTTCTTGACAAAAAAGAGCGACCCACGGAAGCTCCTTTTTTGTTTAGAAAAATAGCTGTTTATGAAAAAGCTTGGAATGTTGACGGGAAATAGTTCCTGAGAAAACTTTAGCAGAAGCTCCACTTAATTGTCTTTTGGAATTTGCTTTTTGGATTTTCTACCCCTATATTTGCTTTTCAAAATTTTCTATGGAACAGTTCGTCGTATCGGCCCGAAAATACCGTCCTCAAACATTTAAAGATGTGGTGGGGCAACAGGCAATTACGAATACTTTGTTGAATGCCATAGAAACGAATCATTTGGCTTCTGCCCTGTTGTTTACTGGACCGAGAGGTGTCGGAAAGACGACTTGTGCGAGAATCTTGGCACGAAAAATCAACCAGCCGGGTTATGATGACCCCAATGAGGATTTTGCTTTCAATGTTTTTGAACTGGATGCTGCTTCGAACAACTCGGTTGATGATATCCGAAATTTGATCGATCAGGTTCGCATACCGCCACAAACAGGCCAATACAAGGTATATATTATTGACGAGGTGCACATGCTGTCTCAAGCTGCTTTTAATGCTTTTTTAAAGACATTGGAAGAACCGCCGAAACACGCCATTTTTATCTTGGCAACAACCGAAAAGCACAAGATAATACCGACGATTCTTTCGCGTTGCCAGATTTTTGATTTCAAGAGGATCACCGTCAAGGATGCCAAAGAACATTTGGCAGAAGTTGCCAGAAGCCAGGATATTACTTTTGAAGACGATGCCTTGCACATTATTGCCCAAAAGGCCGATGGTGCGATGCGCGATGCCTTGTCTATTTTTGACAGGGTGGTAAGTTTTTCCGGCAAGAATCTTACCCGTGTGGCCGTTACTGAGAACTTGAACGTTCTAGATTACGAGACTTACGTGAATGTAACGGATCTGCTTTTGGAAAATAAGATTCCTGATGTCTTGATGGCCTATAATGAAATCCTTTCAAAAGGTTTCGACGGACATCATTTTGTTTCCGGACTGGCTTCACATTTCAGGGATTTGCTGGTTTCCAAAACACCTGCAACTTTGACTTTGTTGGAAGCTGGGGAACAGGCCCAGAAATTATATTTTGAACAATCCAAGAAAGCTTCGCAAGAGTTCCTTATGAAGGGAATTGAAATAGCAAATGATTGCGATCTGAAATACAAGGTGAGCCAGAATCAACGCCTTCTTGTTGAACTTTGCCTGATGCAACTGGCCTCCATCACTTTTGATGGAGAAAAAAAAAAGTTGACGGATATATAATTCCTCCCCATCACTTCTTCAGCAGGGTCTTGGAAATTCCTGTTGCATCCCCAGAACTTGTAAGTGTTCCAATTACTGTCCATATTGCCGAGGAAGAGGCAGAAGTTATAACCGTACCTATTGAAACTATTGTTACGGCTCCAAAAACAGAACATCCACCAACCACGGAAACTAAGGTTTCAGCTCTTTCATTATCGAGTATCCGTGCAAAAAGAGAACTCGAAAAAACTCAAAAGGCAACCGTCAGAGATACTGTTCACTTGCCAACGGAACCTTTTACCGAAACCGACATGCTCCTGCAATGGAACAAATATGCACAGCGATTGGGAGACAAGGGACGTAAAATCATGGAGTCCTTGCTTTTGGTAAACGACCCCAAATTGGACGGAACCACCATTATCCACGAACTTCCGAATGAAGGTTCCAAGATTGATTTTGATAGTGAAAAATTCGACTTGCTGGGCTACCTGCGTGGAAAATTGCACAATCACGACATTATGATCGAGATTGTGGTCAACGAAGCAATGGACAGCCGCCGTGCCTTTACGGCACAGGATCGCTTCAACCGATTGAACGAGATGAATCCGAATTTGGAGTTATTGAGAAAAACCTTTGACTTGGATATCTAATATAAAAAACAAACCATTAAGAAATTAAGTTTCATTAAGCTTCTCTAAACTTAATTTCCTTAATCTGTTAATGGGTTCAAAATGGACTACAATTGATTGGAAAGTTCTACATAATCAAATCTTTCCGTAATACAAAGCCTTTACAATTCCATCCGATAATCCAATTTTGGGAACATAGATGTTTCTGGCCCCGCTCCACTTCATAGCATTGAGGTATATTTTTATAGCAGGTACGATAACGTCGGCCCTATCGGCATTGAGACCCAATTCTGAAATCCTTTGGTCGTATGTAAGGGCACTCAAAGTAGTGAACTGGGAATTGAGGTAAATGTACGATAGCGGTTTTTCCTGTTGCTTTCCTGACATCTTGAAAAGCTTGTTGATGTTTCCACCCGAACCGATCAATGTCACTTGTTCGTATTCTTCCGTATTGGCTTTGATCCATTTTTCGATTTCCTGCCAGACGATGTCGCTTACCATATTGTTCAGCAATCGAACGGTTCCAATCTTGAATGACTTTGAAACCACCATCTTCCCGTTTGCAAAAAGGGAAAATTCAGTGCTTCCACCACCAACATCCACATAGAGATAAGTCTGTTCCGTTTTCAGGAGATGATGCAAATCTGTCGAAGCAATAATGGCTGCTTCCTTTTTACCATCAATTATATCAATTTTAATATCGGCTTTTTTCTTGATCAATTCAACCACTTCCTTGCCATTGTAGGCTTCACGCATAGCAGAAGTCGCACAGGCCATATACTTTTCAACTTTGTGCACCTTCATCAGAAGCTTGAATGCTTTCATCGCATCAACCATTCTTTCGATATTCTCTTCGGTAATTTCTCCAACCGTAAAGGCATCCTGGCCCAAACGGATTGGCACGCGAACGAGCGAACTCTTGCTGAACTGTGTTTCCTTTCCTTGTTCCTCGACAATATTTGCAATCAGCAACCGCATCGCATTGGAACCGATGTCTATTGCCGCATATTTTTTTATAGTGATCATATAAGCTCTTACTGTTTGGGCTAAACTAAATTTATTTTATAATTTTTCTGTAATCACCTCCAATTTATCCCTGTAATAATTGTAGGTTTCCAGTTGTGCCCTGAACAATGGATTTTGTCCACGCACCCGGTATTTGTTGTCTAGATTTTCTGAATGAAGACGTGCCTTTACATTTCCTTTCCAGCCAATATCAAAATTATCAATCAATTCTTTTTTGATGCCCTTGTCGTAGATCGGGCAAGTCACTTCCACCCTTCCGTCCAGATTCCTGGTCATGAAATCCGCTGAAGAAATATACACTTCCGGGTCGCCGGCATTTCCAAAAATATATACCCTCGAATGTTCCAGATAATTATCCACAATACTCACTGCTTCTATATTCTCGCTCATTCCCTTTATTCCTGGAATCAACGAACAGATACCACGGATTTGCAATTGAATCTTCACTCCAGACCTGCTGGCATCATACAACTTGTCAATCATCTTGAAATCAGACAAGCTGTTCATCTTCAACTTTATATAGGCCACTTTTCCAAGATGGGCATTCATAATTTCTCGGTCAATCAAGCGATAGAATCGTGTTCTGGTATAATGGGGCGAAACAATCAGATGCTTGTACCGGTGCAGCCTGTAATTGATATTAAAGAAATCGAATATCTTCGAAACATCTTTCAATATTTGCTGATGGCTGGTCAAAAGCGTTACATCGGTATAGACTTTTGCCGTTGATTCATTGAAATTTCCTGTAGAAATAATGCCATACCGGTGTATTTTTCCCTCTTCCACGCGTTCCACGAGACAGATCTTGCTGTGTACCTTCAATCCTTTCACCCCAAAGATCAGATCGATTCCTTCCATCTGCATCTGCTCGGAATACGAAATATTGCTGGCTTCGTCAAAACGCGCCTGCAACTCGATCTGGACCGTTACCTTCTTGCCATTCTTGGCCGCATTTACAAGGGAACTGATGATTTGCGAATTCTTTGCCAGTCGGTACAATGTTATCTTTATCGCTGTAACCTTAGGATCCAGCGCAGCTTCACGCAAGAATTTCACGATATAGGAAAACGATTGATAAGGAGCATTTACCAGATAATCCTTTTGCTTTATTTTCTCCAGGATACTCCCTTCCAAACTCAAGCCCTCAACAGGCAATGGCGTATTGGACTGGTACAACAAATCAAACCTTCCGAGGTTTGGAAAATCCATATAATCACGTCGGTTGTGGTATCTTCCACCTGGAATAATACTATCCGTGGAATCGATATTCATCTTGGAAAGGAAAAACTTCAAGGTATCTTTTCCTATCGACTGATCGTATACGAAACGGACAGGCTCACCGATCCTTCTGTCTTTTACACTGGTCGCAATTTTTTCGAGCATGCTCTTGCTCAGATCACTATCTATCTCCAATTGGGCATCACGTGTAATCTTGATCATGTGTGCCTCAACGCTTTCATAGTTGAAAATATTAAAGATATTGCTTAGATTATACCGAATCACGTCATCCAGAAGGATGATGTATTGCTTTTCATTATTGGATGGAAGCACAACAAACCTGTTGATTGTTTTCGGAATTTCGATAACGGCATAATGCACTTCCGCTTTCGGTTTTACCAAGCCCAGCATCGAGGATTTCTCCTTTGGTTTCATTACCAATTTTACTGCGAGATAACCCGAAGTATCTTTCAAGATTGGGAATTCTGCCAAATCATTCAAGATGATGGTAACCAGTGCGGGACTTACCCTTTGGATAAAAAAATCCTTGATGAAATTTTCCTGCTCCTTGGAAATTTCCTTTTCATTGATGATGAAGATATTTTCAGCTTCAAGCTCCTTTTCGATGATGCTCAGGATCCTCAAGCTTTCAGATTGCTGCTGGATGACTATCTCGGTGATTTCTTTCAATAACTTTTCTGCCGAAATTCCACCAAGCACCTTCTCACCGGACAAACCGGCAAGACTCAATCTCCGGATTGCAGCAAAACGAACCCGGAAAAACTCATCCAGATTATTGGAAAAGATCCCTAGGAAACGAAGCCTGTCTAATAGTGGAACCGCTGAATCTCCAGCTTCTTGAAGTACTCTTGCATTGAATGAAAGCCAACTTTTTTCTCTATCTGTATATCTATTCTCTACCATTATTATTTTAAATCTCTAGGAAAAACCATCTTCTTAATCTCGCCTTTATGAATGTCTTCCCAGGAATTGATTTCAAAATTAATGGAAACAAATCCCGAAGTAGGAACATTCTCTATAAAAACATCCGTAAATTTATTAACAAAATCCGTGATGGCCTCATTGTGCCCGAAAAGAATAACACAATCATAACTATCACTGCAGGATTTTATGACTTTCTCCAATTCCTTGCATTCAAATGTGTAGAGTTCCTCCTTGTAAAGAATACTTTCCAAAGGACACGACATGTTCTGGGTAAAGATAGTTGCCGTTTCCGAAGCCCGCTTTGCAGTACTGCACCAGATGATAAAGGTCTTGGGCAAATATTGTACTATTTCTGAAGACACTAGATGTGCGTCCTTGACTCCTCGCTTTGATAACGAACGATCCTTGTCGTTGACTGGTGCATACCAACTCGATTTGGCATGCCTTACTATTATTAAATTTTTCATTTTGTGACAAGGTTGGTTAAAAACTTAAAATTAAATTTAAGCATTTATTTTTAAAAACAGCTCCGAAAAAGATTTAATAAACTTAAGATAATAAAGTTTAATTTCAGGGTGAAAGCCGCTCTATTTTCCAAGAAAAATCATCTTGCAGCTGATAACGGATCCGGTCGTGGAGTCGGTTTGGTCGCCCTTGCCAGAATTCAACTTCCACAGGTTTCACGATATAGCCTCCCCAATAATCCGGACGTGGAATTTCCTTTCCTTCGAAATCCTTTTCCAGTTGATGCAATTTTTCTTCCAGGACTTCTCGGGAGGCAATCACTTCGCTTTGATTGGAAACGATAGCTCCGAGCTTGCTTCCATCAGGACGGCTTTCGAAGTATCCATCGGAAAGATTTCCTGCAATTTTTTCAGCTTTCCCCTTTATGATGACCTGACGCTCAAAAGAATGCCAGAAGAAGGACAGGCAGATATTTGGATTATTGGCAATAGCTTTCCCTTTTTCAGAATCATAATTGGTATAGAAAATAAACCCCTCGTAAGTGAAACGCTTCAACAAGACGACACGTGATTTTGGATAACCGTCCAAGCCGAAAGTGGAAACCGTCATTGCATTGACTTCTTCGGTCGAACCGAAATCTACTTCGTGGAACCATTTCTGGAACAATTTGATGGGGTCTTCCGGAAGATTCTCTTCTGTAAGCTCACTTTTCTCATAAGATCTCCTGTAATTGCCAAGGTCTTCCATTTTTTGAACTGCTAAGTTTGTGAGTTGCTAAGGTACTGAGATTTTTGGAAAAATAAGGCACGTCATTCAGCCCTTGTATCTTACATTTTTCTTTTTTTTAAAAAAAATTGAAGAAGAATTACTTAAAGGAAAATATCTTTTTCAATAAAAGCAGGACTTGAGCTTTAGTGAACGGGTAAAGCAAAATAGATACGGAAATGCCACATTTCACCAAAAGCCTTAAAACTCGAATGTCTTGCCGTCGTCCGACAAGAGGACGTTTGGAAATATGGTTTCGGCTTCTTCCTTGAAAAGCTCGATGGAAGCATATCGGGTGGAATAATGTCCCATCACCAATTGCCTTACGTTGGCCTTCAAGGCAATCGTGGCTGCCTGCTTGGCTGTCGTATGCATTGTTTTTTCAGACAAATGGGCTTCAGTTTCCAGAAAAGTAGATTCGTGGTAAAGGATGTCCGTGTTTTTGATTATCGGAATGATACTTTCGTCGTAAACCGTATCGGAACAAAAGGCATAGCTTTTCGGTGGAATCGGATCGAATGTAAGCTTGTCGTTTGGAATTATCGTCCCATCTTCCATTTCGATATCCTTTCCGTTCTTGATCTTTTGATAATAGCAGGTTTCAATATTGTGGTTCAAAACGGCATCCATATCCAGTTTTCGGTCGCCTATTTTTTCCTGGAACAAGAATCCGTTGGTGTAAACCCTGTGCTTCAGTGGAATTGTCTTCACGATCACCTTTTCATCCTCAAAAATCACCTCGCTCTCGCTGGAAGCCAGTTCGTAGAAATACAGATTATAGGAAGTCCAGGAATTGGATAATTTTAGTTGAAGCAAGATGATCTCCTTGATGCCTTTCGGACCATAAACGTGCAAATCAGCCGTACGGCCGAGCAACATAAAGGTAGAAATCAAACCTATAAGTCCGTAAAAATGATCCCCGTGAAGATGTGAGATGAATATGTGATTGATTTTTGAAAACTTGACCTTGTTCTTGCGCAATTGCACCTGGGTTCCTTCACCACAATCAATAAGGAAAAGCCTGTTTCTTATTTCTAAAACCTGTGAAGTTGGATTGGTAAACGTTCGGGGAGTTGCGGCATAACAGCCAAGTATGGTAAGATTCAAATTAGTTGTCGGTTATCGGTTATCAGTTGTGACTTGCAAGTTCTAGGTTGTGAATTACCTAAATCTAAATTCTGAACTCTAAATTCTAAAATTTAAAAACCCAAATCCCTTTCAATTTCTTCCATTTCGATGATGTCGTGGGCTTCAAGTAAAGTCGGAACAACCGTCATCTTTGCAGGAACATCATTGAAATCTATGGCATTCGCAACGATGACAAATGACTTTTTAGCTTTTTTATGATTGGTACACAAGGTAGAAAATGACTTTATGTCCTTTATGGTCAAATCATCATACTTCGAAACATCAACAATTACATTGTGCTTTTCAAAGGTCTTGAACTCGTGTGTCAATTTCATCAGGAAACCCATCAAATCGCCTTGAGTATCTCTTATAGTCGTGGTATGTCCTTTAGTTTCTACTTTCATTTCTTGGATTATAAAATTGCCCTAACAAAGATACGAAGTTTGTTTATTTGATCTTTGATGCCAGAAGATAAATTACCGCCATCCTGATCGCTACCCCGTTTTCAACCTGGTTCAAGATTACTGATTGCTGCGAATCGGCAACATCAGAAGAAATCTCGACACCACGGTTGATCGGCCCCGGATGCATGATGATTATTTCCTTGTCCAAGGAATCGAGCAATGCTTTGTCCACTCCATATTGCTGGGCATATTCTCGTGTTGAAGGGAAAAAATTGACGTCCATTCTCTCATTCTGAACGCGAAGCATATTGGCCACATCGCACCATTCCAGCGCCTTGCGTAAATTTGGCTCGACCGTGACGCCCAAAGATTCAATGTATCGTGGAATCAATGTCTTGGGCCCGCAAACTTTTACTTCTGCACCTTGCATCTGCAAAGCGTATATATTTGAAAGTGCTACTCTTGAGTGCAAGATATCACCCACAATTACTATTTTTTTTCCGGCAACTTCGCCTAATCTTTCCCTGATGGTAAAGCTGTCCAACAATCCTTGTGTTGGATGCTCGTGGGCTCCATCTCCGGCATTTACGATGCTTGCTTTTACATTTTTTGAAAGAAAATAAGCCGCTCCCGGATTGGAATGCCGCATCACTACCATATCCACTTTCATCGAAAGGATGTTGTTTACGGTATCTATCAGGGTTTCCCCTTTTTTAACCGAAGACTGTGCTGCAGAAAAACTGATTACATCTGCCGAAAGGCGTTTCTGGGCCAATTCGAAAGAAAGTTTTGTCCTTGTACTGTTTTCGAAAAATATATTGGCAATCGTGATGTCCCTTAACGAAGGGACTTTCTTTATCGGACGGTTGATGACTTCTTTAAAATGATCGGCAGTTTCAAAAATAAGGTCAATATCTTTCTTGTTGATATATTTTATTCCCAATAAATGATTTACGCTTAATTCGCTCATTTTGATATGTGTTGTGTTGTTGTGTGATTAATTTGTGATCAGTGAAACGACATCCTCTCCATCATTTTCGACCCAGCTGACCTTTACCTTTTCGTTGTTGATGGCATCCACTTGTCGGCCACGGTAATCGGGCTGTATAGGCAAATGACGACTGAAACGTCTGTCAATCAGGACCAAGAGCTCAATTTCTGAAGGTCGTCCAAAAGATTGAATCGCCGTCAAAGCGGAACGGATACTTCTTCCCGTATACAAGACATCATCTATAAAGATGACTTTCTTGCCTTCCACCAAGAAATCGATCTTGGTCTTGTTGGCTTCAAGCGGTTTTTCTGTTCTTCTGAAATCATCCCTGAAAAAGGTAATGTCCAAATAGCCGATGTTGATCTTGCTGACTTTGTATTCGTCTTCAAGGAGCTGTTTCAGCCTTTCGGCAAGAAAAGTTCCCCGAGGCTGGATGCCAACCAAGATGGTATCTGAAAAGTCCAAGTGTTTCTCAATTAACTGACAAGCCAAACGATGAAGGATGATATTGACTTCCTTTGAAGTGAGCAATATTTTTTGACTCATAATGCTGTGTTGTTTGGGACGTAAAAGTAACTAAAAATTTTAAATCCTTAAAATTGTATTTCAGAATCTTTAAAGGGAAAAAATTTCAAAGCTGAATATTAATGCTTAATTTAGTGCTCCCAAATTCAATGTAACTTACAATACTGTATCTCAAAATGAAGAATATTTTTCTTACAGACGATGATATCGATGACTGCTCCATGTTTTCAGATGCACTGAACGAGGTGTACACCGGCGCAAAACTCACCATAGCCAATAATGGGCTGAAACTGATGGAGGCATTGGAACAAGCCGTTCCGTCTTCGCCTGAACTTATTTTTCTTGATTTGAACATGCCGCTTAAAAATGGTTTTGAGTGCCTTGAAGAAATCAGGAAATCACCAAGATATCAGGATATTCCCATCATTATCTTCTCCACCTCTTCCAATAATGACATTGTGGAGAAAACCTACCTGCACGGTGCTAATTATTACATCTGCAAGCCGGCTTCCTATTCCATCTTGAAAAAAACAATCCTGTACGTTCTAACTCTGGACGTAAAGCAGCTGCAGCAACCTGTAAGGGAAAATTTCGTTATCAATGTAGCTTAAACGACGCTATCCATGGGAAAACTTATACGCTACCGCATACAGATCATATTTACCATTGCCATAATCGTACTGCTGTCGCTTTCGGTCTTCTCCTTTCTCCGGATCAACAATCTCGTAAAAGCATCCGCATTGGTCAACCATACCACCAATGTAAAGCTTGAATTGGAAAACATATTTTCTACCGTTGCCGATATGGAATCGGGACACCGGGGTTATATCCTGGCAAAAGATATCGGCTTCCTGACCCACTTTAACAGCCTTATCTACAATACACAGCTGAAATTAAGTGAAATCAAAGTATTGATAATTGACAATAAAGAACAGCAAGACAATTTTACAAAGCTCAAGATGCTGGTCAACAAGAGGATTGACCAGATGAAAGAAGCTGTCCTGCAATCAAGGTCGGCCGAACTTACTCCGGAAGCCTGGGCAAAGGGCAAGGCCACAATGGATGATCTGCGGAATCACATTGACAAGATGATGGCACAGGAAAAAATCCTGTTGAAAGAAAGAACAGATTCCTTGTCCTACGAAACTGTCCTTACTCCCGTTTTTACGATCGTCTTGATCTTTTGCTCTCTTGGGGTCTTGTTCTTGTCCTATTTTGTAATCACTAGAGAATTAAAGATTTCCAATCTATTAAAAAGTGATCTGGAACTCCGAAAGAAGGAACTCCTGAATGTGAACAATTCACTCTTGCAAAGCAATGTCTCCTTGAAAGATTCAAATGCTTCATTGGCCAAGATGAACAAGGAACTTGAATCGTTCACCTACATCTCCAGCCACGATTTGCAGGAGCCCTTGCGCAAAATCCAAACCTTTATCTCGAGGATAATTGACATGGAAGAACATTTATCGGAAAATGGGAAAAATTACCTCAACCGCACACAGGAATCAGCGTTCAGGATGCAAAACCTGATTCGGGATCTGCTGGCTTATTCCCGATTGAAAACGGAAGTATTTCCAATAGAAGCCTGGGATTTGAGAAGCCTTGTTGAAGAAGTAAAAAATGACCTGGATGAAGAAATCAATGCGAAAAACGTAATCATTGAGGTTCTGGGTGAAAGTGAAATCAAGATAATCGTGTCCCAGTTCAGGCAATTGCTGACCAACCTTATTTCTAATTCCATTAAATTTTCTGACAAGGAAACTTCTCATATCAGGATTGAAAACAAAACGGTAAAAGGTTCTGAAATTCCTGAAGAGGAAATTTCAAGAGACAGCCTATATTCCAAAATCATACTTTCTGATAACGGAGTCGGTTTTGATCCTCAATTCCGTGATCGGATCTTTGAAGTCTTTCAACGACTCCACGACAAGAAATTCGAGGGAACCGGAATTGGATTGGCCATCGTCAAAAAGATAGTCGAAAACCATAATGGATTTATCTCAGCTGATGGAAAAGTAAGCGAAGGTGCTGTTTTCACTATCTACATTCCCAGATAGTATATGGAGAAATCATACAACATTGCCATAATCCTGTAATAAGTTTCTTCATAGGGTTTTGGATATTTGTAATATCAAACAACATAAAAAAACATAATTATGAAAAATCATATCTTAAGAATCAGCTTGATGTTGATGGTTTTATTTACAGCTACAAGCTGCGAAGTGGTAGAAGGAATCTTCAATGTAGGTGTTGGAGTCGGTGTCTTTATCGTTATTGCAATCCTGGCAATCATCATCTGGATTGTCAGCCGATTCAGAAAATAATAAAAATAAAAAATCCCATTTTGATCAAAACGAAATGGGATTTTCTTATCAATTCAAAAAGATTAAAGATTGTACATCTTCTTTCTCAATTCCTGTACTTTTTCATCATCAAGATAATCGTCAAACGTCATGTAGCGGTCGATTGCTCCATTTGGTGTAAGCTCGATAACCCTATTACCAACCGTTTGTGCAAACTCGTGGTCATGTGTCGTGAAGATTACCGACCCCTTGAAGTTTTTCAACGAATTGTTGAAAGCCGTAATCGACTCCAGATCCAAGTGGTTTGTTGGTTCATCAATCATCAGTACGTTTGCCCGTTGCATCATCATCCTGGAAAGCATGCAACGTACTTTTTCTCCTCCTGATAAAACGCGACTTGTCTTCAAAGCTTCTTCCCCAGAGAAAATCATCTTTCCAAGAAAACCACGAACATAAACCTCGTCCCTTTCTTCTTCCGTTTTAACCCATTGACGCAACCAATCCACCAGTGAATAATCATTTTCAAAGAAAGAATGATTTTCAACCGGCAAATAAGCTTGATTCGTGGTAATACCCCAGTCAAAAGTTCCTGCATCTGCTTCCTGCAATCCATTTAGAATCTCATAAAAAGCAGTTGTAGCACGTGAATCTTTAGAGAACAAGACAATCTTGTCTCCTTTGGCCATATTCAAATCAACATCTTTGAAAAGCAAATCGCCATCAACAGAAGCACTCAAACCAACCACATTCAAGATTTGGTCTCCAGCTTCCCTGTCCTGATCAAAAATAATCGCAGGATAACGACGGCTTGAAGGCTTGATTTCAGAAATATTCAATTTGCTGATCATTTTCTTACGAGAAGTGGCCTGTTTTGATTTTGCAACGTTGGCACTGAAACGTCGGATAAATTCCTCCAGTTCCTGTTTCTTCTCTTCTGCTTTCTTGTTCTGTTGCGCTCTTTGCTTGGCGGCCAATTGGCTCGACTCGTACCAGAACGTATAATTTCCTGAATAATGGTTTATCTTACTGAAATCGATATCCGATATATGCGTACAAACTGCATCAAGGAAGTGACGGTCATGCGAAACGACGATTACCGTGTTTTCATAATTCGCCAAGAAATTCTCCAACCAAGCGATGGTTTCAAAATCCAGGTCGTTGGTAGGCTCATCCATGATCAGCAAATCAGGATTTCCAAAAAGGGCTTGTGCCAAAAGCACACGAACCTTAAGTTTTCCTTCAATATCACCCATCAAGGTATAATGATTGTCTTCTGTAATCCCCAAACTTGAAAGCAATGAAGCCGCATCAGAATCTGCATTCCAGCCGTTCATTTCTTCAAATTGAACTTGCAACTCTCCTATCCTGTCGGCATTTTCATCCGTATAATCCAGATAAAGCTGGTCCATCTCCTTTTTAACGGCATACAGGATCTTGTTTCCCATCATTACCGTTTCGAGCACGGTATGCTCATCAAACATATTGTGGTTCTGGTTCAAAACCGACATACGTTTTCCCGGCTCAAGGTGGATATGTCCCGATGTAGGATCCATATCGCCTGAAATTATTTTTAGAAAAGTAGATTTTCCAGCACCGTTGGCTCCAATCACTCCGTAAATATTACCGTGTGTAAAGGTGGTATTTACTTCATCGAACAAAATCCTCTTGCCAAATTGAACTGATAAATTATTTACTGTTAACATTGATTGTAATTTTTAAAAAAGTTTTGCAAAAGTACGAAAAATAGTTTAGAATCGCAGCGCAAGTTATCAGGTACATAACGGTTATCAGGTGTACTGTTTTATTTTCGAGAAATTATTTTAAACCAATCTATATAAATGAGTTGAAAATCTTATTTAACTATGCATTAACAGTAATATCACTTCCAAGTAAATATTTTTGTTCCACCATAACATTCTACAATGCATAACTTAAACGTTAGACTGCTCCTATCCCTTTCATTCGTTTTGGGGCTCTGCTCCTGCAACAAGAAATTCAAGGATGATAATTTCACGGCCTATTTTGGTGGCGAAGTATCGAATCCGACGAACCGGTATGTGCTTTTCTGCAAGGACTCGGAGGTTATTGATACCATTCCGCTGAACGAGGACAATACTTTCTTCAAGACGTTTGACTCGCTGGCTCCCGGCTTGTATTCATTCAAGCACGAGCCTGAGTATCAATACGTTTATTTTGACAAGAATGACAGCCTGATGGTCCGCATCAACTCGCAGGATTTTGACGAGTCCATCATTTTTTGTGGAAGAGGCGAAGAAAAGAACAATTTCATGATGGAATTGTACTTGAAGAATGAAGACGACAAAAACAAATTGTTCGAGGTGTTTGATTATGATTTTTCAAAGTTCTCCAGCAACATAGATTCCTCTTACAAATCCAAAGAAGCATTCTACAACAAGAAAAAAGAGGAACTGAAATGGAGTGAGGATTTTGACAAGTATGCGAAGGCTTCGCTTGATTTCTTCCATTATTCCAAGAAGGAAATCTATCCGCTCGTACACGAGATGAGAACCGGCGAGAACATTGAAAGTCAGCTCCCGAAGGATTATTATGATTTCAGGAACAATGTTGATTTCAACAATGCCGCCTTTACGAATTTTTCTCCTTTTGTACGGTACCTTTCGAATATGATGAACAATGTGGCCACCGACAAGGAATTTGCAAACGTTTCTGAAATCGACAAGGCGCTTGAAGTGAACATCAAGAAATTGAATATTGCCGATACGCTTTTCAAGAACGAGGAAATCAAGAACATTGTCCTGAACAACATTGCCTTTACTTATCTGCTGGAAGACCAGAATATTGTAAACAACAAGAAATTCCTCGACAAGTACCACGCCTTGTCAACTGACAAGGACCAGCACAACGAGATTGTAAAAATCGGGAATGCGATCCAATCCTTGAAAACAGGCAACCATCTGCCCGATATCAACCTGGTTGATACCGAAGGAAAAGTACACTCCATAAAATCCATCATCAAGAAGAAGACGGTTGTCTTTTTCTGGACCAAGAATCTGGAATCACACATGGTTGCAGTTCACAAGAAAGTCTTGGAATTCCAGAAGGAACATGCTGATTATGACTTCGTGGCCATCTGTGTAGACGAGAACCAGGACAAATGGAAAGCTTCGCTGTCCAACTACAAATTCAAGGGCATCAAGGAATACAGGGCTGAAAATTTTGAGGACCTGAAAGAGAAATGGGTGGTCAACAAGATCCACAGGACGATCCTGACCGATGCAAATGGAAAAATTGACAATGCGTTTGTAAGCTTGTTTGATTCGAAATTCGAGCAGAATTTAAGATAAAGTGTTCAGTGTTCAAATTTCGAAATTATGATACTAAAAAGGCGATTTTCATATGAAAATCGCCTTTTACTTTTTTATCAAGTATCAGAAAAACTGCCTACTGGATACTATTTATTTCCTTTTTCGAAATCAGCAATGAATTGCGCCAATCCGATATCGGTCAATGGGTGTTTCAACAAACCAGCAATTGCAGAAAGCGGTCCCGTGATAACGTCCGCACCAATCTTTGCACAATTGATGATGTGCATCGTGTGACGAACAGAAGCGGCCAGGATTTCAGTCTCGTAACCGTAGTTGTCATAGATAAGACGGATTTCCTCGATCAGTGCCAAGCCATCCGTTGAGATATCATCCAGACGGCCAATAAATGGAGAAACATAGGTAGCTCCCGCTTTTGCAGCCAATAAGGCCTGTCCAGCAGAAAACACCAATGTTACGTTGGTCTTGATTCCCTTGTCAGAAAAATATTTACAAGCCATTATTCCTTCTCTTGTCAAAGGCAATTTCACCACGATCTGGTCGTGCAGGTCGGCCAATTCCTCACCTTCCTTTATCATTCCCTCGTAGTCAACAGCGTTCACTTCCGCACTTACATCACCATCTACAAGGTTGCAAATGTCAACGTAATGTTTCAGGATGTTGTTCTTTCCCGTGATTCCTTCCTTTGCCATCAATGATGGATTCGTAGTTACACCATCCAAAACACCTAATGTCTGTGCTTCTTCAATTTGAGCCAGGTTCGCCGTGTCAATAAAAAACTTCATATCTATATATTTAATTGTGTGTTTCTTCTTTTCCCACAAAGGCTCCAAGTCGTCAAGCTGAATCTCAAAGCTTTGCGCCTTTGGGCTATTTTAAAATCGGTGCAAAATTACAACTTATAATGGTTCATCAGCATTTTTTCATAAACTTTATCGGGCAGGATCCGCTTCAGCACGATCGAGAACTTTTGCATGAAGACACCTACCTTGTAATGCACTCTTGGATTTGGATCCTGAATGATCTTGTAAACGGCTTCGGCCATCTCGTTCGGATTGCTTCCGGAATCCACGTGCTCGTCCATCATTTTCAGGGTGTTTCCGTAAGGAATGGCGTAATCCGAACCCGGAATCAATGGTGCATGGAAACGTCCCGAAGCGATATTGGTTGCAAAATCTCCCGGAGCCACATTCGTGATGTGGATGCCCAACGATTTCACTTCCATCCTCAAGGCTTCCGTGATCAATTCCAATGCTCCTTTTGAAGCCGAATAGACACTCCTGTAAGGCAATCCCATATAGCCTGCGATCGAGGTGATGTTGATGATCAATCCCGATTTCTGGGAACGCATCTGTGGCAGAACGGCCTTCATCACTTCTATCGGTCCGAAGAAATTGGTCTCGAAGTTGTTCTTGATCTCGGCTGTTGGAATTTCTTCCAAGGGTCCGGTGATGCCGACGCCTGCATTGTTGATGACCACATCCAATCGTCCTGAAACCTGGATGATTTTTGAAACTGCAGCTTGAATGCTTTCAACGTTCCGAACATCGAGCATGACTAATGGGAATACGGAGTTGATTACCTTTTCGGGATTCCGGCTGGTGCCGTAAACGATAAAACCCTTGTGGTGCAGGAACTCGCCTATTGATTTTCCGATTCCGGAGGAACCTCCTGTTATGAGTATTACTTTGGACATTTTATTGATTTGGAAATTTGATAATGTAGCAATTTGGTAATTCGAAATTGTTTCCAAATTTAGTGTTTTGGATTTTTTAATTGTAGAATTTGAAGAGGAATTTTGTTTTCCTCTTTTTGCCACAGCTTTCACTGATCAAAAGGATTTTAAAAATCTGGTAATTATCAAAGTAGATTGTGAAGTTGTACCGCAAATTCGCCAATTATTGTCCCAAAAGTTAAAAGAATGCCTTTTGTTATTGATATAGCCCTGAATGGAGGGAAAAACCTTTTTTATTTTTTCCTTATTTTGGAAGGCAGTACCCTTGCTGTGTTCCCATCCTGGGGGAGTCTGCAGGAGCTGGTCGTGTTTGAAAAGGAATTTTGTTTTCCTTTTTTTGCCACAGATTTTACTGATTAAAAGGATTTTAAAAATCTGGTAATTATAAAGTAGATTGTGAAGTTGTACCGCAAATTCGCAAATTATTTTCTCAAAAGTTAAAAGGATGCGTTTTGTTATTGATATAGCCCTGAGTGGAGGGAAAAACCTTTTTTATTTTTCCTTAAAAAGAAAAAAGTTTTGGAAGGAAGGCAGGAACTTCGCTTAAAGAAAACTTTTCGATTTGCTCCAAAAAAAAATCCTCCAACAGTGGAAGATTAGAAAAAAATGGCAAGCTACCTACATCGCACCGCTCAACCACGTACCCTTGCTGTGTTCCCACCCTGGGGGAGTCTGCAGGAGCTGGTCGTGTAGGACTTGCCGCTGCAAATATACAATCTTTTTGTATTTTTGCAAGCCTAAAAGCGTATATTCATTATGTTTGTATCTCGTAAAATTTTTAAATCACCAATGAAAAATCATAACTTACTATCAGTCATTTTATTAGGATTAACTATCATTAGTTGTGGAGACGGAAATAATCCTTCAAAAAATCATTTCAGCTTTGATGGCGCAAAACTCCAGGAGCAATACAAGCCGGGCGAGTCGATTGATATGGGGATTTTAAATGCGGAAAATAAAAAAATTGACAGCATTGTCTATTATGTGAACAATAAAAATATTGGCTCTAAAAAAGGTGCCGAGAAAATTGCTTTTGACTTGTCGGCTGAAAAATTAGGGTACAAGAACCTGAAGGCACTGGTCTATTTTGAAGGTGAACACCAGGAAACGGAAACACGAGTGGAATTGGTTTCGGGCATCCAGCCAAGATTATTGTCGTATGAAATTGTGAATATTTATCCTCACGATATCAAGGCCTACACGCAAGGCTTGGAATTTTACCGCGACACGCTTTTTGAAAGCACGGGCAACGGTGCCGGAAATTCAACGGGCATCAGGGGAATCTCGAGCTTGAGAAAAACGGATTACAAGACGGGAAAGGTGTACAAGCAGGTGGACCTGGAAAACAACATGTTTGGCGAAGGGATGACGGTACTGAACAACAAAGTATATCAGCTGACCTACAAGGAAATGACCGGATTTGTTTATAATGCCGATAATTTCAAAAGAGAGCGATCGTTCAAATATTTCCGCCAGATGGAAGGCTGGGGATTGACAAACGACGGAACAAACCTTTACCAATCGGACGGAAGCGAGAAGATCTGGATCCTGGACCCTGAAACCTTGAAAGAGGTTGACAACATCAACATCTATACGGGTCCTGCAAAAGTGAAAAATGTAAACGAGTTGGAATGGGTAGATGGAAAAATCTACGGGAACGTCTACCAAAGGGATGCGATTGCGGTGATCGATCCTAAAACTGGAGCCGTGGAAGCGATCCTAGATTTGAAGGATTTGAAAGCAAAAGTATTGCAACATCCGGATGTGGATGTATTGAACGGGATTGCCTACAATGCGAAAACGAAGACATTTTTTGTGACGGGAAAAAATTGGGACAAGATGTTTGAAATCAGGATCAAATAGAAAAACCACAACGTTAATATTAAGATAATTGCAGGCTATCAGCCTGCAATTATTTTTTATATTTGTTTATACCTCAAAGACAAAAACCATGTTTAAACTCCTAGCAAAACTCAACAAGCTCCTTCTCCCGAATTTCACCAAGCAGGGACTGGACATTGCCAAGGCAAAGAAATGGCAGCTGGCCGTCATTGCCTGGAAATATTATGTCACTAAAAAAGCATTGGACTAATACACCAAAGGCGAGTAGATTTCATATCGGCTGATCTTGTCCCTTCCGTTCAGGAACGACAACTCCATCAGGAAATTGAATTGGACGATCTCTCCTCCCAATTGTTCGACCAACTCTCCTACGGCTTTTGCTGTTCCGCCTGTTGCGAGCACATCATCGTGTATGAGCACCTTTTCGCCTTCTTGAATGGCATCGGTATGGATTTCGAGCGTATCGGAACCGTATTCCAGCTCATACGAAGCCGAAATTACTGAAAACGGTAATTTTTTTGGTTTCCGGACCGGAACAAATCCAACGTTCAATTCCTGTGCCAGAAGCATCCCGAAAAAGAAACCGCGGCTCTCCACTCCTACTACTTTATCAATCTTTTTATCACGCAAGCTGCTCACCAACAGCTGCAAGCATTCCTTTCGTGCTTCGGGATTGTTGAGCAGGGGCGTGATGTCCTTGAAGCTGATTCCCGGTTTTGGAAAATCTTGTATATCACGGATGTAATCGCTTATTGTCATTTTTTTGATTTTTATATTGGATTTGATTTGCAAGTTAAGCATATTTCCTTATATTTGCACCCGAATTAAAGGCCTCGTGGCGCAACTGAATAGCGCATCTGATTACGGCTCAGAAGGTTACTGGTTTGAATCCAGTCGAGGTCACGAATTTTGATAGTCAATGACTGCAAACGATAACAAAAACCCAGTAGATACTGGGTTTTTTCGTTTCAACCTTCTTTTATTTTCCTTATCCAATTTTGCCCCAATTGTTATCCCCTCCTATCATTTCGAAAAAGATTATAGATTGGGCTTTTTCTCTTGAACTACCAAATCACATAATTCCAAGACCGGTTCCAATTTAGCAATCAATTGTTCTGGTACAAAGCTTTTACCCTAATTCAAGAGAAACCAATTTAAACTCTCATTTTCTTTTACTAAAAATGCCCCCAGACAGTATCTAACTTCCTGGGGGCATTGCTAAATCAAAGAGGCTCTTATTTTACTATCCCGGATATCCACAACTTGGCAGCGTACCTCCGCATGCCGCTGCAAGTGTTGGAATATTCCACATTCCGAAAATGGCGTAGTTTCCGCCTACCAATGTTGACACTGTCACCACTGAACCCGTTGTCGGTATTTTCAAACCTGGAAACAATACGCCATCAACATGCACATAATACGGACCAGCAGGCCCACCAGTTACACTAAGCTTCATTGTGCCACCCATGCAAGCAGTGACACAGGCCGAGACAGCAACCTCGGGTTTCTTAAATTCTTCTTTCTTTGCAGGTTCACCAGGAACCGTGAAACCAAACAGCAACAGGGGAATTGCCAGTAAAAGTAATCTTTTCATAATTAATAGGTTAAGGATTAATATTGAAGCTAACTTACAAAATTATATTGATATTCAGGCATTTAGAACCTACGATTTTTATCAAGCACCTATCAGCAATAGAAGAAGTATTGGAAGAGCTGCCCACTATAGAATACTATTAAAACTTTAGTCCGCGATTGGTGACTTGCTATCTGATATGTCCGCCTGCAATTTTCTTATTCTACTTTCAAGATTATCCGTATCATGCATTCCCCAATAATTGCAAATCATTTAATAGTATTTCCCGTGCCATACTCCCCTTTTCTGACAGCTGTAGTGCGATCAAATCTTCAGGGGAAACTTTCGTTATATTTTCTTTCAGACACAATTGGGTTACAATCTCGTTAAAATCGCCATCCAAATCCCGTACCTGCATAGCGCATTTATTGCTCCCTTGAAATCGGTTTCCACAAGCTCCGAGAACGTAGCCACCCTGCCAACCTGATTGCTGGCATAAAATGTATTGCTTATGGTAATTCTATTAACAGGTCAGTTGGATTTAATATTTATTGATGTAAACCGTCTTCCTGTTTACAAATTCCTGGATGCCATCCTGTGAAAGTTCACGGCCGTATCCTGAACTTTTGGTCCCTCCAAAAGGCAATCTCTGGTCACTCTTTACGAGTTCATTTACAAACACCGCCCCTTCCTCAAATTTCGGCACCAATCTGGATGCCTTTTCAAAGTCCTCTGTAAAAATTGCAACCCCAAGTCCAAACGGGCTGTCGTTTGAAAGCCGAACGGCCTCTTCTTCATCCTTAAAAGTCGTGATCCCGATCACAGGACCAAAAACCTCTTCCTTAAAAACAGCCATGGCTGTTGTAACACCACCTATAACGGTAGGTTCGAAATAAGCCCTATTCCTTTTGCCTCCCAGTAAAATTTCTGCGCCCTTGTCCAGAGCATCCTGAAGCTGCCTTTCCAGTTCCTCGGCAAGGTCAACACGGGCCATGGTACCTATTGTTGTTTCCTCATCCAATGGGTCTCCCGGACGAAGATTGCCGACACCTTCCAGAAAAGCTCTTGTGAATTCTGCCGCAATGGATGATTCCACCAGCAGACGCTTTCCAGCGATGCAGCTTTGCCCCGCATTCTGAAAACGTGCCTGCACACAGGTTTTCACGGTCTGCTCAAGATTACAGTCTGCAAAAACAATCAAGGCATTGCTGCCCCCCAGTTCGAGTACCGTCTTTTTAATTTCACTTCCGGCAATGGCTGCCACAGCCCTTCCTGCTGCCTCACCTCCCGTCAGTGTAACCGCCTTCACCTTGGGGTTCCTGATGATTTCTTCCACCATCTTGCTGCCAATGGGCAGATTCGTAAAACAACCTGCAGGAAAGCCTGCCCTTTCGAATATCTTTTCGATACTCATGGCACTTTTCATCACATTGCTTGCATGTTTCAACAGCCCAACATTTCCTGCCATCAGGGCGGGTACAGCAAAACGCATGACCTGCCAGAACGGATAATTCCACGGCATGATCGCCAAAACAATCCCTATCGGCTCGTAGCTGACATAACTCTTGTGCGCTTCTGTTTCAATTATCTTATCGGCAAGCATTCCGGAAGCATGCTCTGCATAGTAATCACATAAATCAGCACACTTTTCCACTTCTGCCAACGACTGGGTGATGGGCTTTCCCATCTCCTGGGTAATAATTTGGGCATATTCACGAGCGTTTTTCCTCAGTTCCTGGCCGGCAGCCCTTATCAATAGTGAACGTTCCGAAAAGGGAACTTCTCTCCATGACTTGTACTGCAACTCCGCCCTGTCAATTGCATGCTCAACTTCCTGCTTCCCGAATTCAGCGACCTCATATACCGTCTGCTGGTTGTAAGGATTTATAGACTTTATCATAATACTATTATATTTTACCTAATTTAATTAAAAGCTCTGTAAAAGGTACAATTTATTTTAATTTTAATATTGCATGAAGCGGGTTATTTTCCAAACTACGAGACATACCTTTCTGTCTGACCATAATCATTCTTTTTTTAATTAAACATTTCGTGCACAAAGCAAGCCAACACTTCATAAATCGACAAACTGATGCTTTACTAGCACCTTACGCCACAAACCTCCAACATAAAAACCTGACAAGCAATACCCTGTGTCCCAAAAGGGCACATTTATTCTTTCTTTTCCCTTTTTGTGCTCACGGATTGAATTTTAACATTCATACTCTATCCATACTGTATCCATACTCTATCTATGCTCTAAATGGGGGGAAGTTGGGAGATGGAAGTGGGAAGTTAGAAATCAGAGGTTAGAAATTAGGATTTGGGAATTTGGAGATGGCATAAAATTTTCTCCACTTCTGATGCGCTTCTGAAAACTGTTCGGATGCTTTTGGCAATTTTGTGGTTTTGAATTGCTGCACGCAGCAGAAATCATATGTCTATGAAAGAATACAAGAAGATTATGCCTCTAAGTAACGTACAGCTCATCACCGGCAGGACCTACAAATATGCCCTGCGCTACCTGCCAAGATAAGGCGGATTACAACAAGCAGCCAAGCAGCTTGTAACGGTTGCGGAATTCTGCGCCTACACGGGAATCCCAGCGAAGGAAGTATGGAATCTACTGATCTGATTGCAGTGCCGGATACTGCACGCCAACTGGAAAAAACATTCATCAAACACTATAAAAATGAAGCAAGTACAAAAATTCTGGAAATGGTTCCAGATGAACGAGGAAGCACTACAAAATGCCCTGCTGATGGGAATGAATAATAGCACTAAGATATAGATGTAAATCTATTTTAGGATTAAGGGTAAATATGTAAACTTTTTTCAGGACGAGACATTTTTATTTTCACGAGCGGGACGCTCGCGCCAGCGTGGGGAACTATTTGTTTCTTTCCTACCAATATTATAGTTATAACTTTTAATAGAACAACAATATAATTACCCCCGTAAAAATTTATCCATGCGTAAGCCTTATAAATACTCGGATTTCCCAAAACGAAAATAATCCCGTCGAGATCACAAAAAAAATCCTTAAACTCTTTAGCCATACATACCCATACCGTATCAAAGCCACATCAAAGTACATTTCTATCCTACATTATCTGATATAACTACTTTACAACATAGGTCAGCTATCCAGAGGAATAGCACATCAAGAATCCGTTTCGAAACATCAAACCTTCAGAAGTTCGATTACCTTATACCAAGAGCATAAAAAAGGAGGATGCTCAGTTACATCCTCCTTTTTCTTCAAACATCCATAATTTATTTCCAACCACTACCAAGCTCCTCCTACGCTTGGACCACGGCATTCAGCTGTTCCTTCTTGGTTTCAATCAGTTCCAATTTGGATTCCAACGCATCACGCTGGTTCATCAATACCTCGAAGTAATCCCTTGGTTTCTGAAAAAGCGGCAAACGTAATACTTGATCTAATAGATAAGGCAGGGAAACTTCTATTTTGATATATTTAAAAAAATTTTACAAACTAAAGGCTCTTTTTAATGTGCCATAATCTAGAAGCAGAAAGCCCCTCCGTTTAAAAAACTTTGGGGATTCCAATAACAAAAACTAAATCAGAAAATTATCGCTTGAGGGAAAAATGGGCCCTGAATTCCTTGGTTGCTCCATGTTCAGGATACGTAACAGTAAACCAGTAATCAGTCGACGGCAGCCGCGAACCGTTATAGGTACCGTCCCAACCCTGCCTGTCGTAGGGCCGCAGCTGCTTGATAAGTTTTCCATACCGGTCAAAGATATAGATCATTGCTTCCTGATAGTCGGCCAATGTGGTGATATTCCAGCTGTCATTGTAACCGTCACCATTCGGGGTAAAGAATTTTGGATAGTCTATGATCATAATGTCCTCTATGTCCAATGTCGAGGCATCACAAGGACTGTCTGAAACGCTCCTTATGTGTACGGTATGCAGGCCGGAACCCACATTAGCAAATACATTGCTGTCCTGGTAGGGACCATAGTCAAGGCTGTACTCGTATTCACCTTCTCCCTCGACAACTACGGTAATTACCGCGTTGTCACTAAAGGCATTTGTTACCGTATAGCTGGCCTCTATTGGAGCGGCAGGTTCACTCCTCGTGACCGTTACCGGTGCCATTGGCTCCGATACGCAATCGCCAGGCACTGTGGTCACCCTGACTGCATAACTTCCCGCCTCTGTCACTTCATGGATCGGTCCTGAAACTCCAGGGATTACTCCTCCATCCCGGTACCACACAAAGCTGTTTCCCGCTGCGCCTAGCCCAGTGTCAAGGATGTGGGTGCTCAGCACTTCATTTGTTACCGCATCGACGCAGATGGTGCCTCCTTCCAATTTCGGCTCCGGAAGCTGTTCCACATGCAGGAAGAAGCTGGTAAAATCAGGACAGCCACTTATGGTGGAGGTATTCACGATGCGTACCCATATCTCTTGGATATTGGCGGTCTGGCTCTGGTAGGCGGAAGGGCCGGGGATCGGATCCTCCCCGCTTTGGGCATCCGAGGCCGAAGTGTGGTAGGTAATAGCACGTGTTGCCGGGTCCTGGGTTCCCAGTACCTCACCTTCCACAAGGGTAAGGTCGAAGACAAACAGCCCGTCGTTATCACCATCAGTATCACATTCCATGAAGCTGCCGGACACTACCGGATTGGCAATGGCCTGCTCTTGCACCACAAGGCCAAGGCTGCCAATGTATACGCAGCCGGTGGCTGTATGGGTTACCTTTATCCAGATGATGCCCGAAGGAGCGAGATAGATCATGGGCAGTGCCGTATCCGGATCTCCATCGAGGGCTGCCTGCTCGGATGCGTAGTAAGCTACTTGGTATCCCTGCACCCCACCTGTTATCTGAGGGGTTATCTCCGAGAGGTCGAACCTACCTTTTCCTGATTGCGTTTCACAGGCATAGAACGGACCGAGACCGTCCATGACGGGAGCGGGTGCCACCCTGATGGTAAAGTGGGTAATGTACTCGCAGTTGTATACATTTTCCGCAGCCACAAAGATGATCTGCTCTCCTGGAACGGTATTCTCAAAGGCGGCAGGATTAGTGATTGTTACGAGGTTACCCGCCTGTTCATAAGAATAAACCAGTACGAGTGAGGGCTCATTGGCAATCTGCCCATATTTTGTAGTAAGGTCAAAGGTTTCTATCCCGTTACCAGGATCATTGGCATCACAGAGGATGTAATCAGGTATGGTGTCGTTCAAGTCCGGCAGGGGGTTCACAACAAGGTCCAACTCACCGCTGACCGTACAGCCCGGGGCATTTATATTATGAACCTTGAAGTATACCGTTTCATGATAAGCCATCGTGTTCACATAGGATGCCGGCGCCATTATCGGTTGGCTTCCAACCATATCTGCAAGATTCTTATAGAAGACCACCTTGAGGTCATCATTGCCACCCGTGATCTGGGGAATGACCTGGGTAAGGTCAAAGTTTGCAGTGCCTCCTCCCTGTTCCTCTTCGCACGCAATAAGGTCCTCTGGTTGCGTAATAGTTGGCATCGTGCTTACGACAAGTTCAAAAGTGGTGATGTCATAGCATCCACTTCCGATATTGGTGACACGGGCATAGAGGGTCTGGGGATTCACAGTGTTGGTGTAGGGCGCAGCAGGCAATGGTTCCTCCCCTGCCATGGCCAGTTCTTCTGTTGGGTGGTAGGTTACGGTATAACCTCCAGGGCCTTGATTTCCCAGGATGGTTCCCGTCTGGGTTGACAGGTCAAAAACGGCAAAGCCATCGCTTGATACATCGTCGCAGGCAAACATATCTGCTGCTTCATTGGCAATTGCTCCCTGCAGAATGGTAATTTCCTTTTCCAAAGTGATTGGGTAGCCCAGATCAGTAACTATATCCACAGTTACCATATAGGTACCGGGAGCACTGAAAATATGGGTTGCCTCTATCTCAGTTGAAGTATTATCGGCTCCGGAATCACTATCACCGAAATTCCAAGTTGCCGAGGCCAGTTGTGAATGGGTTTCAACTGCCAGCGTGGTGGGCTGGCCATAACATCTATTTGCAAAGGACAACTCAAATTTGAAATACGAGGAAATAAACTGGGGAAGGCCCAAATTACAAGATTTTCCTGCCAGGTAAACCCCGTTTTCTTCGAAATTACAAGCCGCTCCAACTTCATTAGGGCTGTGGATAATACTCAGATATCCAGGAGTACCAAAATATTTCGACACATATATCTTTCCATCAATACCCAATTGCAGAGCACCATACTGATATTGCGGCGCCACAATAGTTTCAGAAGACTGGATAGCTGACAAAGTGGGTTGGCTGAGGTCATACTGGTAGATCCTATAGCCTGAAATGGCTCCTGCACTGCAATACAGTATGCTGCTATTGGGAGAAAATTCAACTCCATACGCAAATAAAAAATCGTTTAGCATTATAGGGTTGGAAACTATTCCAGTAGCAGTATCAAAATCAAACAGTTCCAGGCTAAAGTTAAAGGAGATTGCACTTGCCAACCTACTTCCGTCTGGTGATGCTTTCAAATAGCCTATAGTACCACTTCCATAAATACTGTCCTCATTTACAGCACCCACACTACTGACCACCGCAGTTTGAGAAACTCCTGAAGCGGTAACCAAGAAGGCAATAAATTCATTTGTTCCAAAAATGTGAGAGATTATCCAAATGTCCTCGCCATTTGCATGGTAGGTCGCGGCTATTTTTTCAGCTACAGGTGTGGCCAATTGAATATTCTTTTCAGAGCCAACTACTCCACCCAGTCCCCCATCCAGTTCCATGTCAATCTTTGAATACGTCAAACCATTGCTGTTTCCTTCATAATCAACCACAAAGACATAATAAATAGTGTTGCTCCCCGGGGCGGGAACAATAATGGCAGATTGCGTGCTGCTGTCATGGCCCAACAGTCCGGTGCCATTCAACATTGATTGATGGTTCGCGTTAAAAATTTCAATGCCATTCGTATAGAACAATAGATTCCCTTCAGAATCTGAAATCGTCGCACAGCCCTCATTCTGGTTCAATTGTCCATCAGTCAATGCAACGGGAATTCCTGAATTAAAATCAACACCCGCGTGATTCCCGAAATACCAGTTGGCTCCTTCCTTTTGTGAAAAAGAGTAAAAGGAGACTAAAAAAATTACGATCTTTATAATGTGCTTTGTCATAAAATTATTTTAAAACAAGGGTTTACTGTATCCTTTTGGTTTTAGTGTCTGCCAATCCTTACATTGATCATGTTGCGGAATCGGAATATAGCACCAGCATTTCAATACGATCTCATTCTTTCCAAAATGTGACCATTGGTTCTGCTCAAAATCAAAATATCCCAGCTCAAAAGATTCCAAATTTTCACCGTAAATGATGACCGTCACACTGAAGGTTGTATCACCTGCATCTGGAATCGGTTCCTGGGACATTGGGTAAAATAAATTATTTTCCATATTCTTCTATTTAATTTGGAGTGCTGGCCTTCCTTTTTTATCCTGATGACTACTGCGAGAGTGGCCCGCGGTTCTTCTATTTCACGATCAGGAACTCGCTTCGCCTGTTCTGTGCATGCTCCTCTTCGGTACAGGCTTCCTTGCAGTCCACCTTAGGCTCGCTCTCGCCATAGCCCTTTCCTGAGATCCTGCTGGCAGGAATCCCTTTCGAGATTACATACTGTACCGTAGACTTGGCTCTTCGGTCAGACAGGTCCAGGTTGTACTGGTCGCTTCCGCGGTTGTCCGTGTGGGCCTTTACTATGATGGCCAGCTTGTCGTTGTTTTTCAGCACCTGAACCAGCTTGTCCAATTCGAACGCACCGTCCTGTGTGATGTTGCTCTTGTTGTACTCGAAGTTGATTTCCTTGAGTACCACTTCCTTTTCGGTCACGATAACATCGATCGGGTTCAGTGGGGCGTCAACCTTCACCTTCCCACCCTTGTTTGGTATGATCTGGAATACACCGCTCTCATATCCGTCCTTGGCTGCCTGTATCGTGTAGGCCGTGTTGCACTCCACATTGTAGACCACCTCGCCGTTGGCTCCCGTAGTCCTGGTCTCGATCACGTTCTTCTTGGCATCCAGTATCGCAACCCTTGCATTGGCAAGCAATCCTCCTGTCTTGGCATCGGTAACGACCGTCGTGGCCTCCACGCTGCAAAGCGGGTTGGCCTCATACAGGTTGTCGTCGCCTGTCCTGTTGCTGGCGAAGAACCCGATGTTCTTTACCGTATTGAAGGAGAACGAGAAGTCGTCCTTCTCGCTGTTTACAGGCTTTCCAACGTTCTTGGATTCTTCGGTTGTATTGAGATCGATCGTGAACACGTCAAGTCCCCCAAGTCCCTGCCTTCCATTGGAAGAGAAGTAGAGCACGTTGTCGTCCGTGATGAACGGGAACTGTTCCTTGCCCTCAGTGTTTACCTTTGGCCCAAGGTTTTCCGGCTTGCCATACTGGTCACCGCTTACCGATACCTTCCAGATATCGGACTGGCCGATGGATCCCGGCATGTCCGAGGAGAAGTATAGGGTCTTGCCGTCCTTGCTGATGCTTGGGCTGCTGGCAGAATAGCTCTTGCTGTTGAAGGGAAGTGCCGTGATGTTCCCCCAGGTATCACCTTGCTTTGTGGCCTTGAAAAGGTGCACCTGGCTGAACTTTGCCTTCAGCTTCTTGTCCTTCTCGAAGCTGTTCTCAGCGTGGCTGTCCCTTGAGAAGTACATCGTGTTGCCATCGGCGGTGATGGCCACTGGCCCATCGTGCCATCTGGTGTTCAACGCTGCAACCTCCTCCGGCTTGCCATAGGTCTTGTCCGCATTGAAGGCCGACTTGTAGATGTCCAGGTAAGGCTCGTCGTTCCACCCATCCGTCCTCTTGGCCTTGTTCCTTGAGCTGGTGAAATAAAGCGTATTGTCATTGGCAAGGAAAGGACCGAAGTCCGACTTCTCGCTGCTGATGTTCAGTGACTTGATATCGAAGCTCTTCTGCTTGTCCAGAAGCCTCGGAAGGTAGTTCGGGTTTTCCTTGAAGGTCTTGGCCCTCTGGTCATTCGGTGCCTTGCTGGCAAAGGTTGCCATCTGCTTGTTGGCCTCCTCATACTTGCCGTTGGCCTTGAGCATCTGGGCATACCTGTAATACGTCTCGGCATCCTGCGGGGTCGCGATTACCTTGGCATACCACTTGGCAGCCTCGGCCGTATTGAACATGTTGTAATAGGCATCTGCCAATTGCTTGTATACATAAGGGTCCTGCTTGCCCTTTTCTACTAACTTGAGGTATTCCTCGGTAGCCTCGACATACTCGAACTGGTTGAAGAGCAGGTCGGCCTTCTTGGTCTCCTTGGTCTGGGCTGTCAAATTGGCCGCGCTTACTAACACGCAACCTAATAGGATATATAGTCTTTTCATTATCGGTGTTGCTTTTATGTTAGAAATATCTTGGTGAGCGTGATACCTTCTTTGGGAAGTTCACATCGAACAGCAGTATGATCTCGTGGGAGGACGGTGCAACGGTCTTGATCTCAGAGATGATGTTGTCATAGGCATATCCGATCCTGATCGAGGGGCTGATGGCAACATTGATCATCGCTCCGAAGCTGTCATCCACCCTGTAGGTACCTCCGATCTCGAACTTCTCGTTGAACAGGAAGTTGGCAGAAAGGTCAAGCGAGCTCGGCGAGTTGAAGG